>Ga0187833_10000165_pt1 | contig 73813 bp, 65 predicted proteins | sample ETNtaG_37_FD_167968 | JGI IMG/M metagenome (GOLD analysis project Ga0187833, IMG submission 167968) | Marine microbial and viral communities from oxygen minimum zone, Eastern Pacific Ocean - ETNP2014_SV_400_PacBio MetaG (Illumina Assembly) | ecosystem: Environmental > Aquatic > Marine > Hypoxic... | reverse complement strand
AAAGATCTATCGGAAACGATTCCTTTAGGGGTGGTCACCGTTGTTGTCAATGATTCACTCTTACCAGCGTTAGTAGCATCTCTCGCCAGGGTCACAAATATCCTGCTAAAGCCGAACCCGCTCGAGTCTGTCACGGTCGTGCCTGGTGAATTTGTTATCAAGCAACCACCCGCTGCGGTAGCAACCGTAATCGAGGTCCCCGTTGGCATTCTGCCATTAAACTGATCGGCAATATCTACCAGCACGCCACCACCACCATAGGTTAAAGAAACTGTTTCACCCGTGCCCGGGGGCACATCGGAGTCGCCGTAACCAATAGAGAAAGGTGTTCCAGCTATAACGGCACTATTGTCATTGGTTGTTAGGGCTACGGAGGCATAATAGTTGCCCGCGCCGAAAGTACCAGCTTGCGGAGCGGAGCCATCCAGGTCAACCGCACTTATATACTCCCCATTGAACGAGTCCCTAACACCGAAGAAGGCGTCGGAGCCGGAAAACAGGATAGTTATATCACGGCGGATGTTCACCAGGTCCCGCGTACAATAACGTTCCGTCATCTCATCACACGGATCCGCATTGTTGTCACAGGTATCGGTGCGCGCACTGATGGCATCTGGGCAGAGGGTACCGTTGTAAATCCCATTGCCAGCATTGAACAGGCCATCCAGATCCTTCAGGTTGTTGGTCGAGTCAAGATCACCAAAATCAAGGAACTCTTCCTCGTCACCACCTAACTGATAACACTCGTCTGGCGTCGGAATCGTGGTCAGGGGCGACTGGGGTCCATAACAATCCGGGTTCGCCGCATTCCTCGAATCATCTGCGGTCGGGTCACCGTTGCCGAGTACATTATCCTCATTAAGGTCATGGAATGCCTCGCTCAGGTCAACAAACGACTCACCAAAATCATACTGGCCATTACCGTTGGTGTCGATAAAGCTCTCTTCTCCCTGGGCAAAAGCCAATATTGTGCTTCTGCCACCATACAACTGGCCCAGACCGCTGTTGTATCGGGCCGCGTCAGATGTTGCAGCCCTGGATGCACCTACACAGGGAACACCTGTCTTGGCTTCAAAAGGCGTAGTTGCCTGACCAGGGTTAGTAATGGTCGGACTTGTCGGGCTATTGGTGCCATCAGCACCGCCAACTTCATCAAGATACAGCCTGGTATAAGAAATCCTGAGTGCTCCAGCACACAAACCAGATACGCACTTAATTCCATTTGCCTCCGCCGTATAGTCGGTTGTTACCGTAAGACCAGCTTGGGCTGCATTTTCAACCCTTAGAATACTGTTCGGGACATAGTCAGTAATACCTTCAGATGCTGTTATGGCTCCAATGGTCACTGCCTCGTCAACAATCAGGGCCGTCGGGCAGGTATCCGTATAAAGACTCTGCACTGAAGTATTGGGATCCGTAGGCCGTCTTGGCTCCATCGACTGCAGGGTCACGCTGCAGTTACCCGCAACAGTATTACAGGACGACACTATAGAGCCGTATTCCGTCCTGAACTGAATCGTAGTGCCATCGGGAACGGGATTATTGAACGCATCTGCGAGTCGAACCGTAATACTGGATGTCTCTCCATCAAACCCCTCACCTTCAATACTCAGTTCACTTGCAGAAATTGACATACTGTTCTGATCCGGAACACCTGTGTTGACCGACAATCCATCGGACAAGGTCTCCAGGGTGAAATCCTCGGCGTCGTTGGTATCTCCATCGCTGTTGCCATCAACATCAACCGACGCCCTGACCCGAACTGTGGTGGGGATAAGACCGGCGTTAACGGTTGCCGTCGCAAAACCATCAGAATCTGTCAGGCCAGTTGCAGATACCAGGGACAGGCCACCCACGTTGGTGGTCAATTCAAAGCTGACACTGGCATCTTCAACGTCACCGCCCTGTACATCAAGTACCTGGAAGACAACGCTGGCACTGCTGGTGCCTGTGCCTTTTATCTGAATGTCCGTCGGCGAAACCGAGTCAAATCGAATGGACCCGATTGTTGCCGTGAGCACATCAAGGCCACCATCGGTTAAATTATCGGGACTGGTAGCCGTCAGGCCAGCACTCGCTTCCGTTGCGGTAATGATATCAATGCCAATACATCCGGTTGCAAGATAGGTTGCGGTTACCACACCACTGCTGTTGGACGTAACTGTTTCAGAAATTTCCGCCTCGGCCGGGTCCTTTCCAGCACAAACAGAAGTAAATGCAATATCAATATTGGGCACAACCACCTGTGCTGAATCAACTACTACCAACGATATTATTGAGGTGCCGCCCGCAGACAGGGGCGTCGTCGATACATCAAGGGCACCTGATGTAAAGGTTGTTCCCGCAGAACAGTCCGTCGCATCCGTACCACCCGAACAGATACCAATTTGCAGCCCATCAACACCAACATCAAATGATTCAACAGCAACGGAATCGCCTACCGCCACCGACAAGGTGCCAGTACCAAAGGTTGCCCCCGCCACCAGATCCACGGTTAGAGCTCCACTGGAATCTGTGATGGCAGTCGCGGTTGACGCCGCTGCACTACCGGCGATACTAACCGTCCCTAAAGTGGTGGTTACGATCGCGGTACGGTTTGGCAAATTCGTCCCCTCATCATCCTCAACCAGGATTGAAATCGTCGCAGGATCAGATGTGGTAATGATATTGCTGCCGTTCCCGGGGGTTGCATCATTAAAAGTCAGGGTAACAGTGATGGCTGCATCTCCCGCATTGCCCAGACTCGAATAGGTCAGGCTATCGGAATTAAACGTATTACCGCTGATCACTATGGTTGCTGTTGCACTGGAAGCACCGGGAACAGAGCCCGCGGTCAATGCCACGCTGACCAGACCGCTACTGTCAGTCAGCGCCAGTCCATTTGCCGGGAATAAGTCACCTATCCCTCCGCCCAGTTCAAACTGCACGACCGTACCGACGGAAGGTGAACCGTCAGGCTGTGTGACCGTGGCAAACAAAACAGCGGGGTTATCCGCATCGATAGAATCCTCACCGGCATCCGTCATGTCACCATCCGTATCGAGACCCATCACAATCGTCAGGTTACTATTACCTTCACCCGTAAACGGTTCGTCCCCATCGGTTTCAAAAGTGACAATATTGTCATTCCCGCTACTTACGTTTTCACCATCGACCGTTGTCGATGCACTCATCTGGCCAAAGCCTGCGGTGGTGCCGGCAAAGAGGGTGGTGGTCGCAATACCGCTGACATTGGTAATGTAACTGGTTCTGCTCAATCTGCCGTCACCTGTCAACACAAAAGTGACTGCTGCTCCCTGTACCAGTGCGCCCAACCTGTCGGTTACCGTCGCTGTTACCGTGACCGGATTGGCGTTATCTACCGGTGCCTGAACAGGCGTGCTTGACGTTGGTCCGGGAGAACTCGACCCCGGTACCGTTAACACGACCGTCGCGACACTGTCGCCTTCGCTAATGAAGGTAACGCTCTCCGCTACCAGACTTTCGGAACCAACGGTGACAGTTGCATCAAGTTGTCCGCTCCCGGAGGTTGTGCCTGCGTAGAGCGTAACACTGGCTGTGTTACCACTTATAAATACCGAACTGCTCCCCAGTTGTCCCGTTGTCCCTAATGAAAATTCTACCAGGGCGCCGTCAGTACTGCTGGTATCCGCGGCGTCATTGCTGTCTGTCAACGTCACAGTTGCAGTACCCGGATTTCCACGGGATATGACTTGCGAACCATCGGTTGTTGTCAGCACCAGTGAGACCGTGAAGTTGACAGAACCAACATTGTCACCCTGTCCATCGGTTTGAAAATTTGGGCTGGTAGCAGTGACCGATACGTCATTGACACTGGCTTCTGCGGTTACCGAACCTGCCCCTTCCACGGTTCCAGAACCCAACTGTATGGTCGCAGTACCCGTCTCATCCGTTATGTCGGTTCCACTGTCTGGAGACAACTGGCCAACTGAATTTGCTGTAAAGCTAACTATTTGACCCGCTGCTGGGGCGCCGTCAGCATCGAGCAAAACTGCCTGAACAGTAACCGTGTCGGCACCATTAATGACACAGGGTGTGGCGCAGGCGTCTCCGACAGTATCCAGCAGCGTAACCGTCAAAGTGGGCACTTCCGTAGTGGTCGTATCATTGGTGTTACCATCGGTTTCACTTCCACCAATGATGGTTCCACCACCACCACCACCACCACAGGCGGTCAGAAGACCCGCAAGAACCAATATGAATATCGTTTTAGGGAGCAACCCATGAGTCATTTTCATCTCCTGCAAATACCCATACAGACCCAGTGAGGCCTGCAACAATAACCACGAACCTTAAAATATTGATGTGATATTTTCAATAAAAATCATGTTCTTAACATGATTAGTTACTATTTAACGTGAACAAAAGCCAGTAACAGAGGACAGACTTTCCGACAGCTATTATAATGCGCTTACGGCTATATTCTCTGCTTCCAGATGACTGGCGGATGGAAATCACCGCTGTACTGCAATCCAACCCAAATTTCACGTTCTCAGCTATTTTAGTCCGTTTCACACAATTGGTCGCCTGCTGCAAGCGTTTCTAGCAAAATCGCAGAATCAACATCCTCAAATAGGTCCACTCGACCAATATCCTCAATCAGGACGAACCTGATGCCCGCATCAGTTGCCTTCTTGTCGACCTTCATCAATTCAATAAATTGGCTGGCCTCAAGTTTTTCTGGCGGCTTGACCGGCAGGCCACACCTGCGGATCAAATTTTTGACTCGCAACGCATCTGCCGATTCTATTTTCCCCATACGCCTTGACAGGTCAGCCGCCAAGACCATACCCGTCGCAACTGCCTCACCGTGGAGCCAGCTGCCATATCCCTCGCTGGCTTCAATGGCATGGCCGAAGGTATGCCCAAGATTAAGAAAAGCCCTTCCACCTTCTTCCTTTTCATCAATCGCTACGATCTCAGCCTTAATCTCGCAACACCTTTTAACGGCAAAGCCTATGGCAGAATCCTCACAGGTCAGCAGTTCATCTACATGGTCCTCCAGCCAGGAGAAAAAATTCACGTCAGCCAGAATTCCATATTTGATCACCTCTGCCAGGCCCGCTGACAATTCCCGCACAGGCAGTGTATTCAGGCTGTTCGTGTCTATATATACGGCCCGCGGCTGATAAAATGCACCGATCATATTTTTGCCCAACCGGTGATTTACTGCGGTCTTGCCACCAACGGATGAATCAACCTGTGCCAGCAATGTGGTTGGGACCTGGATATAGTCAACACCTCTCTGGTAGGTGGCGGCTGCAAAACCAGCGATGTCCCCTATAACGCCACCCCCAAGGGCAATAATTGTGGTACTCCGATTGTGCTTCGCTGACAATAATGCATCGATAATGAGTTCCAGACTCCCCAGGGTCTTCGGCTGCTCCCCATCGGGTAATCTTATGCAGTCCACATCAAAGCCTTGCAATACCTGCTCCAGCTTCTCAAGATAAAGTGAAGCGACTGTTTCACAGGTAACAACGAAGACCTTCTGCCCCCTGATCCTCGACCTCAGGAGCTCGGCATCATTCAGCAAGCCAGGTGCAATATGGATCTCATAGGAATTGGCCCCCAGATCAAGCTTCACAACTTCCATAGCAGTCTACTCTTGCAGTAAGCCATTGATTTTGAGTTGATGTATAACATCCGAGACGGTTTCCCTACTATTACTATCACCCACAAATACCCTAAAATCAGCCATATCGCTATAGATGGGGTCACGAACCTCCCTCAAATCCGATAGCACTTTCCGGTGATCTGTATCATGAAGCAAGGGCCGCTTACGATCCTTCTCGGTCCGCTTGATCTGGATATTTAGGGTCGTATCCAGGAAAACGACTATACCTCGGGATTGCAATACTCGCCTGTTTTCTTCCCGCAGTACCGAACCACCCCCGGTCGCAAGCAGTACCGCACTACGCCCAGTCAACTCTTCCAGAACAAGGCTTTCTCTGTCCCTGAATCTTTCTTCCCCTTCAACATCAAATATCCAGGCAACTTCAGCACCTGCTTTTTTTTCGATTTCATGATCAGAGTCGAAAAACTGCAGGCCTAGCTCATGGGCGAGGAGTTTTCCGACGGTAGTCTTGCCGACTGCCATCGGACCGATGAGGAACAGGTTCTTATCCTTGGCAAGGCGCATCGGAAAACGGCGGAAAGCCGGAAGCGAAACCACCCCAGCTTCCTATCACTCTTCTATCGACTGGTTAGAGAGTCTCTGATCAAACGCGGTGTGATGAATATCAATAATTCCTGCTTCTGATCACTTTTGGTATTTCTGCGGAAGAACCGGCCAATGTAGGGCAAGTCCCCCACGAACGGTGTTTTGGTAATTGATTCTGTGGTCTGTGTCGTGAAGATTCCACCCAGCACGATGGTTTCACCATTATCTACAAGAACCTGCGTGCTGATAGAGTTGGTGTTGATACTTGGCACACCATTGAAAACAGCACCTACTGTATCCTGGGTCACTTCCAGTTCCATAATGATACGATCATCAGGAGTAATCTGTGGTTTGACATCAAGTCCTAACACGGCGGACGCAAATGAAACTGATGTCGCACCACTTGACGATGCCTCCTGGTATGGAATCTGAACACCAGAAGAAATACTCGCCTGCTGTTTGTCAGCAGTTATCACCTTCGGTCGGGCGATAACCTCAGCGGAGCCTTCTGATTCCAGCGCAGATAACTCAAGCTCGAGCAGGAATTTTTCGTCGACGATTCCGATAGCAAAAGCTGTGGCATCGGAGCTACCAACACCAAGATCCACAACCAGATGATCCGGGCTGGTAAAGGAGAGGGCTTCGCCTACACTTGCCGTGTCTCTTACCTCACCGACCGTCGCCAGAGATCCACCAGCCTGGGTCAGGAGTGACCCGTCATTGTAGCTTCCAAACCCAAGCCCTCCCCAGCGAATACCCATTGAGTCGCTAAAGTTTGAGCTTGCGGTGACGATTCGCGCTTCGATCAAAACCTGCCTTACCGGCACATCAAGTTTTTCCAGCACTGATCGAAATTCATTAATCTTGTCCGTGGTCTCGGTCAAGATAATGGAATTGGTTCTCTCATCGACGATGACCGACCCACGCGCGGATAAGACCCCCTCGGTATCACCGCTGCCCTGGAAGAGATTAAAAATCTCACTGGCACTCGCATACTTCACTTCGATGAATTCCGTTCGCAGAGGCGCCAGTTCGGAAATCTGCTGCCTGCTTTCCAGCTCCAATTTCTCTCGTGCTGACAATTCTGCTGCAGGCGCAACCATCAGGACGTTACCAACCTCGCGTTTATCAAGCCCCTTGGTTTTCATAATGATCTCAAGAGCCTGATCCCATGGAACGTTCTTCAACCGCAACGTTATTCGACCACCAACCGTGTCACTGGCGACGAGATTCAAATCAGTAAAATCTGCGATCAACTGCAGCACAGATCGAATCTCTATGTCCTGGAAATTGAGAGACAGCTTTTCACCCCGATAACGAAACGCGTTTTCCAGCGCGCCCTCCTCATCACCCACTCCCATGGGTTTCACTTCGAGAGTGAAAACTTTGTCAGCCTGGTAGGCAAGATAGTCATAGTCTCCGGAGGGCTCTATCAGCATCACCGTATTGTCGGATTCAGGAAGTGCATCAATCACAAGTACTGGTGTCGCGAAATCTGTCACATCAAGTCGGCGCTGCAGGCTCTCTGGAATCTGAGTCCCAGCGAATTCGACCCGAATCTTTCCGCCTTGACTTGACACATCAACGCCGATACCGGGATTCGACAGGCGCACAATAACGCGTCCTTCCCCGGCTTCACCTCGACGAAAATCAATTTCTTCAATCTTCGGCACGTCCCCTTCATAGGATGACGTTGAAGAGGCTGGTACGCCACCAATATCCTGGCTATCTTCCCCGGCCATCTGCGAAAGGCCAAGTTCCTGTCCTACAAGTATATAAAGCGAATTCCCTTCGACTCTTGCCGCGTATCCGACAAGTTCCGTCATCGCTACTATCACTCGAGTCCGGTCACCCGCTTCAACCACGGTCACACTTCTTGCGTTACCACTGCCGAGAGGATGATATTTTGAAGGCAGCCTGCTGACGACACCCTTGAGGTCGAGTGCAATTCGTGCTGGTTGCTCGATGGTATAGCCGGTAGGAGAGGGAGGCGAGCCGTCAAATATCATGCGAATTTCGACCTTATCCCCTGGCAGGGACGAAAACTCTATATCCTCCATTTTCACTTCTGCCAATGCAGAACCAGCGAAGGCTCCCAGCAAAAAAACCACAATGAGTTTCTGAACCTTATGTTTCATAGCAATCGTCTTGCCTGTATCCGCGAGCATATCTATCCCCATAAATCTAGAAGTCATCAATCAAGGCCTTTAAGTTCTATTGTTCTCGGCCTTCTCAACCAACCGCTAGCGCCATCAGTAACAATTTCGGTGATGTCTATTCTATTGTCATCAATACTTTCAATCTGACCCCATTGAGAACCCATGTAATCCCCAACCTGTACCCTGTGAACACCACCAGTATTATCTTCAATCAAAGCCCATGTGGCGTTGTTCTGCTGCAATGTCCCTACCATGGCAAGAGATGCGAGGCTAAACCTCTCGAGGTACTGCTTCACGTGATCCTTCGGCGGTTTCACGCCAATATTTTTTCTCTGTTCAGCCGTTTTTGGTGGCACAACAACTGGTGGCTCAAACGGGCTTCGGCGATTGGCCGCGCCATAAGTAAATGGTTGGTAAGACTCAAATTCAGGAAGTGGTGCTATCTGACCCTTGGGCTTACCTTCTACTTCCTGCATGAATCCACGAATATCGCCGTATTGATCTCCACTGCTACAACCAGCAATCAACACCAACAGGGTGATGACCAGAATCAGCCTTAGGGCTTCGGAGTTTCTCACTGCTAATTATCCACGTGTATCGTTGTATCGATAGGTTTTAGCCAGAATCGTCATACGCAACAATCCCCCTGTCTTCTCGTTTGAGCTAGTTCTCCCCTGTGTAGGTGTAATAGTAAAGTCATGCAGAGTCACAATTCTTGAAAGATCGGCGACATCACTAACAAATGATCCGAGGTCATGGTATCCACCTGTGACAACTATCTGGATTGGTTTCTCAATATAGAACTCATGAAGTTGTTCGGGCTGCAAATCAATCCTGCTAAAGGCCAGCCCATTCTTGAGACCCACCAAGGTAATATCTTCTATCAATCCAGGAATTTCAGTATCCGAAGGTAACTGCCTCAGAATTGTCTCAAAGGATTCTTCCATCTCTTCCTGTTGCTTTTTGTACGCTTCCAGATGTGCTGCTTCAAAGTGCTTTTTCTCATAGTCTTCTCGCAGCTGAACTTCAGCGGTCTTTACTCCTTTCAGCTCTCCCTGAAGATTTGTAATATGCAGAAAATAGCCGAGGGCAAGCGCGCCGGTAAAAGCCAACACCCACATTATCGCCTTGATAGCCGTGGGCCATGAGCCAACATTGTTGAAGTCATTCAACTGGTCCATGTCAAAATTCTGGAGAGACTCCATGAGATCTTCCATAGCCATGACTAGTTCGGCTCCTCTTTCTTCGGCGTGCTCTGCACTACACTCAACGCAAATTGGCTGGACTGAGGACCATAGTTCGAATCAGCATTAATTGCGGTCACATTGGGTTTATCAAACCAGGTTGATTCAGACAAATTTCGAAGCTGACTCGAAATTCTGTTGTTTGATTCCGCAACGCCCCTGATTGAAAGTTCTTTGCCCACAAGCCGCAGGTCAGTGAAAAAGACCCTGGGAGCAAGCTGACGGGCGAGCTCATCAAACAATCTCACTATGATGGGCCTGTTCCCCTGCAAGTTCTGGATCACCTCCATTCTTGCGAGTAGCTCGTTTCTTGTCTGCTGTAGCAGTTTAATTTCTTCAATCCTTGTTTCAAGGAGCTTAATTTCACCGGTAAGAAAGTTGTTCCGCCCTGTTTGATTATCTATTTCTCTGTTGTAAAAACGATCAAAACCACCGACGATAAGACCAGCTATCAGCAGCACACCGACTAAAACATTCAAGAATTCCTTCTTTTTCTGTTCGCGGAGGTCAGCCCGCCACGGGAGTAAATTAATTTTGATATCAGCCATGCGCTACCCCCCTTTTGTTACCCGGCGGTTACTCAATCGAAACTCCTCAACGCAAGACCACATGCGATCATAAGCGCTGGAGCATCGTTGCTCAGATTGGACTCGTTCACCTTTGATGACAGTGACATCTTGGCGAAAGGGTTTGCGATAGAACAGGGTGTGCCCAATTTGGCAGCGACCATATCAGCCAGTCCTTCTATTGATGAAGTGCCGCCTGCAAGAATGATGTGATCCACATCATCATAAGCACTGGAAGAATAGAAGAACTGCAAAGACCTGGTGACCTGCTGGACAATGGCTTCTTTGAAGGGCACCAGTACCTCACTCTCGTAATCGTCTGGCAACCCGCCTTGTTTTTTGGCAAGCCCTGCCTCTTCGACGGACAGGCTATAGCGACGCTGAATTTCCTCGGTAAGCTGCTTACCACCAAATAGCTGCTCGCGGGTATAGGGAGCGCCTTCCCCTGTAATTACGCTCAGGGTTGTCATGGTTGCACCAATATCGATAATCGCAACGATATGATCTTCCTCTTCGGTACCCTCTTCAGCAAAATCTGCCCTGACCAATTCAAACGCGCGTTGCATGCAGTGTGCTTCAATATCAACGACTTTTGCTTTCAGACCACCAAGTTCAAGCGCAGCTTCCCGCATCTCAACATTTTCTCGACGGCATGCAGCCAGTAAGACTTCCACCTGCTCTTCGCTTCGCGGCGACTGCCCCTGGACTTCAAAATCCAACGCCACCTCATCGAGGGAGTATGGAATGTACTGGTCCGCCTCTACCTCAATCTGGTTTTCCATATCATCTTCTGAGAGAGTTGCTGCCATTTCTATGGTCTTGGTTATGACAGCTGACCCGGCTACCGCAACGGCAGCGAGTTTTACTTTCGTCTTGCAGCGTTCCGTTAAACGCGAAATAGCTTCGCCCACGCCTTCGACGTCACTGATGTTCTTCTCCACAACGGCGTTTTCGGGCAGAGGCTCCACGCCGTAACTCTCCACCCTGTAATTGCCACCCGAGCGACTCAACTCCAACAACTTCACAGAAGTTGAACTGATGTCCAGCCCGAGCATGCTGATGTCACCTTTACTGAGAAAACCAAACAATGTAATTTCCTAATTAGTACACGTACTTACGGTCGATATATGCAATATCACATTAAATAACACCTTTAACCTAATCGCAAACAATTTAAATGAATAAAATCTCCTAATGCTTTCATTTATAGGCATTTTTTCCGTCCCAATAGATCTAGATATTGGGGTCCTCCCGAATTTATAACACTAGCCCTAGTGTCCTCCGAATCCGTTTAGGTTGGCTTCAGGTGCTGGGATCAGGGTAAATCAGACCGGTGGCACACGGAGTCCATATTCCACCGTGATTGACCTCTCGCAGTGGGGCTAGCCATTATAATCAAATTTCTACGGAGTTCAGCCTCACCATTGCCCATCAAACACCCTATACTTCTCCTTTTTCGCAATCGCCTTATTTTAAATGAATAGAATCGGCAGAATAATCACCTGGGGCGCTGCGGCAGCCACCTGTGGCTGCATTCTCTTGCTGTCAGCGGCATTTCTCTATCTGAATCCACAGATTCCCGACGCGGCTACATTCAAGGACGTGAAGATTCGAGCACCAATGCGAATCTACTCTGCAGATAATAAGCTGATCCAGGAATTCGGTGAGCGGCTTACACCGATCCGTTATGATGACATTCCACCCCTATTCATTCGGGCTCTACTAGACACTGAAGACAAGCGCTTTTTTGAACACAGTGGCATCGACCTGATAACCGTTGCCAACGCGACCTGGCTACTTATACGCAACCAGGGATCAATCCGGAGCGGTGCCTCTACCATCACGATGCAACTGGTAAAGAATATCTCCGGTGACTCTCAGGTACGCTTTATCCGAAAGTTCAAGGAGATGCTGCTGGCACTCAAGATAGAGCGTGAACTGAGTAAAAAAGAAATCCTCACCCTCTACCTGAATATTATCCCCTTTGGTAAACATGCGTTTGGCATACAGGCTGCCGCAAATACCTATTATGGCAAGGATGTTGACCAGTTGGACCTGGCCCAGATTGCCATGCTCGCGGGCATTCCAAAAGCCCCGGAAGCGGGTAACCCCATCAATGGACCAGACCGGGCCCTTGGCCGCCGCAACCTGGTGCTGCAGCGGATGCTGGATCAGCAATCCATCTCAAGAAGTCAGTTTGAAGTATCCACCAAGGCACCCATTACGGCGAGTGTTCATCAGCGAACTATTGAGTTGCCCTCATTATACGTGTCTGAAATGGTACGCAAGCACTTACTTACTGAATTTGGTTCAGATGCATACAATCAGGGTTTAATCGTACACACGACAATCGACAGTGAGATGCAACGGGCAGCCGAAAAAGCAATTCAAACCAGACTAAACCAATATGATCGCCGCCACGGCTATCGCGGACCAGAGTTCAGGCGTATTCAAGGTACCGACGAGTACCTGGCCGCTCCGGAATATGGTTACCCCGCCAACTGGGTCGCCTCTCTCAATAAGGCGCAGACCCTGGGTAATCAGCAGCCTGCCATCGTCATTGAAACCCGTGACAAGGAGATCGATGTTCTGAATCAGGAACTGGAAGTCATAACGCTTACCTGGGAGGGAATGAGCTGGACCAGACCCTATCTGAACGTTAATTCGAAAGGTCAGAGACCAAAACTGGCGACTGAAATAGTCGGTGTCGGGGACTTCGTCAGGATTGAAGCCGTCAATGACAGCTGGAAACTTGGACAGGTACCAGATATCCAGGGCGCTCTGGTAGCACTCGATCCCAGGGTGGGGGCGATAAGGGCGCTGGTCGGTGGTTACGATTTCAAAGCGAAACAGTTTAACCACGCCACCCAGGCAAAAAGACAGCCTGGATCAAACTTCAAACCATTCTTCTATGCCGGCGCTATTGAGAACGGCCTCACCGCGGCGACCATATACAACGACGCACCCATTGTATTACCCGGTGGCGAGTTGGAGGAAACCTACAGGCCAAGGAACTCGGGAGACGAGTTCCATGGCAAGATGAGGCTAAGGGAGGCATTGTACCGTTCAATTAACCTGGTTTCCCTGCGAGTGATTCTCGACTATGGACCCCTCAATGCGATCGATTATGTCAGCCGATTTGGATTCGATACCACTGGATTTCCCAGGGATGTACAACTTGCATTTGGTGGTGGCACCATCGCACTTACACCCTTGGATATCGCCACGGGATACGCTACCTTCGCTAACGGCGGCTTCAAGATTACACCACACCTGATAGAACAGATTGATTCAATTAACGAAGATGTTGTGTTTCAGGCTTCACCGGAAATCGCCTGTACCGAAGAGTGTGCTGATTCGAACCAGGCGCCAAGAGTGGTAGAACCGCGCGTGGCTTACATCATTAACAGCATACTGTCCGATGCAATACGTCGAGGGACTGGTACAAAAGCGCTGCGTGCTTTGAAACGATCCGACCTGATGGGCAAAACAGGAACTACCAATGATGCGGATATCTGGTTTTCAGGCTATACCCATGACCTGGTTGCCACTGCCTGGGCAGGTTTCAGTGACAACAGCCCGGTGGGGAACCGTGAATGGGGTTCGACCACACCAATTGAGACCTGGATAGACTTCATGGCTGAGACACTACCGCCCGAAACTGAGTCAACGACTTTGGCTCGACCGAATGGAATAGTCTCCGTACGCATAAATCCGGAAACTGGACATCGAGCTGAACCTTCAGACCCGGACGCCATTTTCGAGATTTTCAGGGAAGAATTCGCGCCAGTAGAAGATCTTGCAAAAAAGGAGCAAGAAACTGACCCCTATAAACAGATTTTCTAACTGCCTTCAGTTATCTGCCGCGAGCACCAAACCGCTTGTTAAAGCGATCAATCCTACCGGCGGTGTCAATCATCTTCTGCTTACCGGTGTAAAAAGGATGACATTGTGAACAAACTTCCAGACGAATGTCTTCACATACGGTGGAGTGTGTCTTTATAACATTCCCGCAACTGCAGGTGGCGGTAATTTCTTCATATTTTGGATGGATGTCAGCCTTCATCAGATCTGCCTCGCTGCCCTGCACCTTGTTGAGAGTGCCTTATGCTTGTGTTCAGAAACTTTTTCAAAAAGTTGCCGGTTTAGGGGTATTTCGGTGTCCCCATTTTGCTACTCAAGGACCCGAAAGGGTGCGAATCATACCAGAGTCACTTCTATTATCAAGGGAAGTGACCAGTGGGCCGCCAAAGGTTCAAGATACGCACCATCAGCGACCGCACCCCTGGCAATCATATCTCCGCCTCAACTCACTTTGGGTGCATAATGTTCTCTCCATGCCAGCCTCACAACCCACCAGTCACTTGCTCGAAATTGCGATCCCTGCACCACTGAGAAAGATATTTCAATACCTGCCAACAGAAGGTTGCGAGACCCTAGAGCCTGGTTGTCGAATACGGGTTCCATTCGGCAAGCAGAAGCTCATCGGGATTTTTCTTGGCTTCTCAAAAACGCCCGCGACGGCTGAGGGGAAGCTGAGGCATATCATCGAAGTCATTGATCAGAAACCGGTGCTGCCGGACAGGCTATTGCAACTTTGCAACTGGGCCTCAGAGTACTATCACCACCCCATAGGTGATGTGCTGAATAACGCGCTGCCGGTTTCCCTGCGAAAAGGTGCTCCAGCACTGAATCCCGCCCTGGAACTGACTATAACCAGCGAGGGCAAGGTAGCCGACCAGGCAGACACTGGTCGCGCACCCAGGCAATGGGCTCTGTTGCAACTCCTTCAACACAGATTAACCCTGGATAAAGATGATCTCAGGAATCTGGGCATCAAGTCCCCTGTCATTACGGCGCTTATCAAAAAGAACCTTGCCACCTGGCAAACCAGAGAGCTCGAGGCTGAACCCAGTGTCGACCTTGTCCGCAGTTACAACGAAATCAATCCGAGTGAACAGCAGCAAGAGGCAATCAAACTCATTGACGGACCTGGCACCTATCTCCTCCACGGTATTACCGGCAGCGGCAAGACCGAAGTGTATCTGCGTGCAATCGAGGAGGTGCTCAGAAAGAACCAGCAAGCACTGGTTCTTGTTCCTGAAATAGGATTAACACCTCAGACTCTCAGCAGGTTCACAAAACGATTCTCGGTTCCAATTGAAACCATTCATTCAGGGCTAACCAACAAGGAGAGGCTAACGGCCTGGCAGAATGCCACTGAGGGCAAAGCACGAGTTGTCATCGGCACGAGATCCGCTGTTTTTACGCCCCTGCCCAACCCAGGATTACTAATTGTCGACGAGGAACATGACGCTTCCTTTAAACAACAGGAAGGGTTTCGCTATTCCGCTAGAGACCTTGCAGTCATGCGCGGCCAACTGGAAAAAATTCCCGTGGTCCTTGGCTCAGCGACTCCCGCCCTCGAAAGCCTGCACAATTGCAAATTGGGCAAGTATCAACTTATCAACCTGCCTGAGCGCACTGCAGGCGCGAAAAGGGAGGCCTATCAACTGCTTAATCTGCGGCACAAGGAATTACAAAGCGGTTTGTCACCCGAACTGATAGTACAGATCCGTGAAGAACTCGGAAGAGGGAACCAGATCCTGGTCTTTATCAACCGACGTGGATTTGCGCCCGTACTCTTTTGCCAGGAATGTCAGTGGATAGCCAAATGTGATCGCTGCGACGCCAGGCTTACCTTTCACCTTGAGCGGCGAAATCTGATGTGTCACCACTGTGGTGTGCAGTTGCCAATCCTCAACAGCTGTAGTGAATGTCAATCAAGGAACCTCATCCCTTTGGGGACAGGGACACAGCGGGTAGAAGAGACACTGTCTTCAATTTACCCAACCTACCCCATCTACCGAATCGATCGTGATTCCACACGCACTAAAGGTTCCCTGGAGAACCTGGTCAACAAAGTACAGTCCGGCCAGCCTGCTATCCTCGTGGGCACACAAATGTTGGCAAAGGGGCATCATTTCCCGGGCGTGACCCTGGTGGCAATGCTGGACATCGATGCCGGATTTTTTAGTTCTGACTACAAGGCGATGGAAAGAACAGGACAACTCATATTACAGGTTGGCGGGCGCGCAGGCCGCGAGACCAGGCAAGGCAAAGTTCTGCTGCAAACCCAGTTTGCCGACCAACCAATCCTGCAGCAACTCATCAGGGAAGGCTACTCGGCGTTTGCAAAGACCATCCTGGCTGAGCGAAAGCTGAACGCTCTACCCCCCTATACGTTTCAATGCCTATTCCGTGCAGAGTCGACACATAGAAATGCTGCAATGGCGTTTCTGGAAGATGTATCCAAAGAGCTCCCATCAACACCCTCTGTTGAAATGTTAGGGCCAATCCCACCAAATATGGAGAAGAGAGCTGGCAGGTATAGGGCACAGTTGCTATTTTCCAGCCACTCCCGAAAATTATTGCATCGGGTTGTGAAAAAAAACGTGGCTGTTGCCCAGACATCGAAACTTTCAAATCGCGTTCGCTGGTCCCTGGACATTGATCCAGTGGACTTGGTCTAAGTTTTTCGGAGTACCTCAAAGTTTTGTTATAGTAGCCCTAATCTATCCGCTTTTTTGTACTCTCCACAGACAAATGACACAGGATTTCGCGAAACGTAACAACAAAGCCAGTGAGTCCCGATCTCCTCTGCACGGTTGGGCATGGTTCTTTACGGGTCTTGTGGCGGGTATTTTTATTTCCTTCCTGGTATACCTCTGGATATTTGTTCCACCGAACCCTGTTACAGCTGATGTCAGGGAGATCCCAAAGGCCGAACCTGATCAGATCGTAAAAGAGATGCAATACGACTTTTATGACCTCTTCCCTAATTCTGAGGTACCTATCGTTGAGGAATACGGTGAGGATGGCGAGAAAGTCGAAAGCTTTTCCTATCTGCTGCAAGCCGGATCGTTCCGCAATTCAAACGAAGCTGATAAGTTAAGGGGAGAATTGATTTTACTGGGGCTCGACGCATTTCTAAGCGAAAAAGACCTGGATGGCAATAAATGGCATCGCGTCATGGTCGGACCATTCGACACAGATCTCGCCCTCAATCGGGCACAGGACAAACTTGCACAGGCTGAAGTTGAAGCAATGCCAATGAAAATCCGGCAATAGGAATTCCCTGGAAAGGAGACCTCTGTCGCTCACCCGGGGCTGCCCGCCCGGAACTACCCGTCTGGGACTACCCGTCTGGGGCTGACCCTTGAAATATGGTCTGCTACCCCCATCATTCACTACTCAGAGCATACCTCAACAAGAAAAACAGGGATCAACTTGGAACAGTTCAAAGGAACTACAATTTTGTCTGTCAGGAAGGGAAATTGCGTTGTCGTCGGCGGGGACGGCCAGGTCACCATGGGTGATACTGTCATTAAGGGTAACGCCCGCAAGGTAAGGCGCCTGTACCAGGATGATGTCATAGCCGGATTTGCTGGTGGTACGGCAGATGCTTTCACGCTATTTGAGCGGTTTGAAGGGCAACTTGAAAAACACCAGGGTAACCTTGTACGTGCGGCAGTAGAACTTGCAAAAGATTGGCGGACAGACCGGGCATTACGGCGCCTTGAAGCACTGCTGGTTGTAGCAGACAAGGAAAACTCACTGTTGGTAACTGGTACCGGCGATGTTATCGAACCTAACGATGGAATAATGGCGATCGGTTCTGGCGGACAATATGCCAAATCCGCCGCACTGGCTCTTCTTGAAAACTCAGACCTCAATGCGAGAGACATAGTCGAAAAGAGCCTGGAAATTGCTGCTGATATATGTATTTACACCAACAAGGAACGCACCATTGAGGAAATCACTAATTGAGACAAGCGATTTAGTATGTCGAATATGACCCCCAGAGAGATCGTCCATGATCTCGATAAGCACATTATTGGTCAATCTGACGCCAAACGAGCGGTCGCGATTGCGCTGAGGAATCGCTGGCGGAGGCTCAAGCTGGACCCTTACCTGCAAAGTGAAATATCCCCCAAGAATATTCTCATGATAGGCCCTACGGGAGTTGGAAAGACTGAAATTGCCCGGCGGCTGGCGAGCCTGGCCGGCGCGCCATTTATCAAGGTAGAAGCAACTAAGTTCACCGAAGTAGGTTACGTCGGCAGGGATGTGGAATCTATCGTCAGAGACCTGGCAGACGCGGCGACAAAGTTGCTACGGGACGACAAGATCAAGCAGGCTGAGCCCAGAGCTGCAGATGCTGCAGAAGAGCGCATTCTCGATTCGTTACTGCCTCCGGCCAGAACAGAAGATACTGCCGATGGTAAAGTCACGGGAACCCGCCAGTTGTTTCGCAAGAAGCTGCGAGAAGGCGATCTTGATGACAAGGAAATCGAAATAGATATTCAAGCCGCCACGGTGGGGGTCGAAATTATGGCTCCACCTGGTATGGAAGAAATGACCAGCCAGCTACAGAATATGTTTTCTTCCATGACGCCAGGTAAGACAAAAACAAGAAAAATGAAGATAAAGGACGCCTTGCGGCGAATTACAGAAGAGGAAGCTGCCAAGCTTATCAATGAGGATGACCTTCGCTCCCAAGCGGTCGAAGCGGTAGAGCAAACCGGGATTGTTTTCATTGATGAAATGGACAAGATTGCCAAACGCGCTGAACATGGCGGTGCTGATGTCTCCCGGGAAGGTGTACAGAGGGACCTGCTGCCCTTGATAGAAGGCAGCAATGTTTCTACAAAATATGGAATGATCAAGACTGATCATATTTTATTCATTGCATCCGGTGCCTTCCACCTGAGCAAGCCTTCAGACCTGATCCCGGAGTTGCAGGGCAGACTGCCAATTCGTGTAGAACTGAGTCCGCTGAATGTTGAAGATTTCGAACGTATTCTCACCGAGCCGGATGCATCACTGACTGAACAATACCAGGCTTTGATGGCCACCGAAGACGTTAACCTTGAATTTGCCCAGGATGGCATTACCCGAATTGCCGAAATTGCATGGCAGGTCAATGAGACTACAGAGAACATTGGTGCCCGACGCCTGCATACGGTAATGGAGAGGCTGTTGGAGGATATTTCATTTGAGGCTGGTGATCTCCCAGAGGAAAGCGAACATTCAATCCTGGTGGATGCCCGGTATGTGGATCAAAACCTCAAAGATCTGGCTGCCGATTCAGACCTGAGCCGATACATCCTGTAAGCGGACCGTGCGACGATCATGCCCCCTACGGAAATAAGCGTTCACAAAAAATCAGCCCGGCTCGAACTGACATACGATTCGACGAGTCACATTCTGCCTGCTGAGTACCTGCGTGTATTCTCCCCTTCAGCAGAGGTCCAGGGTCATTCAAAGGACCAGGCCATACTCCAGCACGGCAAACGGCTGGTCACCTTTAAGGACATTGAGCTACAGGGCAACTACGCGATTAGACTGATTTTCTCTGATGGACACGATACAGGCATCTACAGTTGGACCTACCTGTGGGAGCTGGGAGAAAATTATGATTCGAACTGGGCCAGATACCTCGAGAACCTGGAGAAGGCTGGCAAGTCACGCGAGCCTCAATTTATAGCTGTTAGCACCTAAACCTGATTAGACGTATTGCTTGACATAAGTATGCTGCAAGGATTGAGGGTGTCAGGTACTAGATTAGGAGTGACTAGCGCCATGGATGGACGGGGTCGCCCAGACGGGGTCGCCCAGACGTGGGATTGACGGGGTCGCCTAGACCTGGATGTCCCCTGGAACGGAGAATCTAGTACCTGAATTCTTAATCCGGAGGTTCGTCTAGTACTGGTCTAAAACACAGCTCGCGGAATGGTGTAAAATTCGCGGTTCACTCTCACTTTGATCTAACCAACATGTCCCAGGATACACACTTCGGGTTCAAGAGGGTGCCTGTTGCCGAGAAGGCAGAACGGGTTGCCAGTGTATTCCATTCGGTCGCGAGCCGTTATGACGTGATGAATGACCTGATGTCCCTGGGCAGCCATCGGCTGATGAAACGTTTTGCGGTGGAACTCAGCTGCGCAAAACCTGGCGATATTGTCCTGGATCTGGCTGGCGGCACAGGCGATCTGACCAAAAAGCTGGCACCGCTGGTGACCCCCGGCGGTCAGGTAGTTCTCTGTGATATCAACGACTCGATGCTCTCCATCGGCAGACAACGACTCGAGGACAAGGGTATGGTTGCGAACGTCAGCTATGTCCAGGGCGACGCTGAGGATCTCCCCTTCCCGGACCATCAATTCAACGCCGTAACTATGGCATTTGGCCTGCGCAATGTAACCGACAAAGACGCAGCACTTCGCTCAATATTCAGGGTTCTGAAAAAAGGTGGCCGGCTTGTCATCCTGGAATTTTCGGCGCCGGTACATCCGCAGCTAAAAAAGGCCTACGACGCCTTCTCCAGCGTCTGGCCCGGTGTTGGTGAGATGATTACAGGAGACAGGGACAGTTATCAGTACCTTGTGGAATCCATCAAAATGCATCCACCACAGGATGAGCTTGCCCAGATGATGAGCGACGCAGGCTTTTCCTCGGTTCAGTACCACAACCTGTTGAATGGTATAGCAGCCATACATCAGGGAGTAAAAGAGAACTAACGATGAACTTCGATCGATTCCAGCAGCCAGGGCTCAGAATATGCGCCTCTTGAGAATCGCAAGAATCCTTCGCGTGTCTCTCCGGCATCGCGTGGACCTTCTGTTGCCTGACAACCTGAACCTTCCCCTGTGGGCCAGAATCTTGATGAAACCACTCATGCTGCTGCCCAGACCAAAGGCCTCGGAAGGCGTATGCCTGCGCCTGACCTTTGAAGAACTGGGTCCGGTATTTGTCAAGTTTGGCCAGATTTTGTCGACACGAAAAGACCTCTTTTCAGACGACATGTCCCTTGAGCTCGAGAAGTTGCAGGAGCAGGTGCCACCTTTTGACTCACGTATCGCCATCGAAATTATTGAGCAGAGTATTGGCGAGAAGATACCCGCAGTTTTCTCTTCTTTTAGCGAAACCCCTTTGGCATCAGCCTCCGTGGCCCAGGTACATCTGGCAACCCTGCATTCCGGAGAAGAAGTCGTTGTAAAGGTCATCCGCCCAGGCGTTGAAAAAACCATCAAGCAGGATCTGGATATCATGTTCTTCCTCGCAAAACTGGTGGAACAAATATGGCGAGACGGCAAGCGCCTGCATCCGGTTGAAATAGTAAAAGACTACGAACAGACCATCCTCAACGAGTTGAACCTTCAACTAGAGGCTTCTAATACGACCAGGCTCAGCCAACTCTGGGAGCACACTGACAAACTATATGTTCCTGAGATCTACTGGGACTATACGAGCCAAAATGTAATGGTCATGGAAAGGATCCATGGCGTCAGGGCTTCGGATATTGAAACCCTTAAGGCAAACAAGGTGAATCTCAGGAAACTGTCACACCTTGGCGTGGAAATTTTCTTTACCCAGGTTTTTGTAGACAACTTTTTCCATGCCGACATGCATCCCGGCAACGTATTCGTCGACATTTCGGACCCTGAAAACCCCAATTACATCGCCCTGGATTGCGCCATAATTGGATCGTTAACGGAAACCGACAAGGACTATCTGGCAAAGAACCTGATTGCATTTTTCAATCAGGACTATCACGAAGTCGCACGGCTGCATGTTGCCAGCGGCTGGGTTCCAAAAGGCACGGATGTATTTGAATTTGAAGCTGTAATAAGAGCCGTGTGTGAACCGATATTCCAGAAACCCATCAAGGATATTTCCTTCGGGAAACTAATTGTCAGCCTCTTCCAGACCGCGCGGCAGTTCGATATGGAAGTACAACCACAGCTGGTTCTCTTGCAAAAAACACTGCTCAATGTCGAAGGCCTGGGTCGTCAAATCTACGATGAGCTTGACCTTTGGGAAACGGCAGCACCACTCATGGAGCGCTGGATGTCTCAGCGAGTGGGGTTTCGCGCCATTTTGAAGTCCATCAGCGAAAAGGCCCCTCACTGGCTGAACCAATTGCCAGAAGTGCCCGACCTGGCATTTTCAGCACTTACGGAACTGAAAGACCTCGGCGACAATACCCGCCAGCAGACGAATACTCTCCTCCGCCTGGAACAGGAAATCACCAGACAGTCCCGCCAAAATCGCTATCAGCGTATCGGCGGTTTTGCTCTAATCGCAGCTATCTTCAGCACCATGATCCCACTTTCCGGTTACGCCAGCGGCAATGAGATGCTGCTTGGAACTTCAATACTCGGTAGTCTTGGTGTCTACTGGATGTATATCCACGCCTGACATGCTATTCTCGCCAACCATTTTTTATCGCCCCCTAAATGACTGATAAAGACCAAAATTGGTTGTCAGAGATCAAATTCGATGCAAATGGACTGGTACAGTCGATCGCTCAGGAGGTAACCAGTAACCGCATTCTGATGTCTGCCTGGATGAACCGTGATTCTCTTGAAGAAACTCTAGAAACCGGCAGAGCCGTTTACTGGTCCCGCTCCAGGAAGAAACTATGGCGCAAGGGCGAAGAATCAAGCCATGAACAGATCGTGCGTGAAGTACGCCTGGACTGCGATGGTGATGTGATAATATTAATGGTTGAACAACTCGGTGATATTGCTTGTCACACCGGGAGAGCAAGTTGTTTTTACCGAAGCCTTGAAGGTGGACAGTGGATCGAAACAGACCCGGTGCTGAAAGATCCCAAAGAGATTTATCATCGTGAATAGTACAGAACATGCAATGCCCCGCACTCTGACAAGAGCACCTCAAGATGTCTGATGTAATTGAACGTGTATTTGGTGTTATACAGGATCGCAGGAATGCAGATCCGTCAGTTTCTTATGTCGCGAGCTTGCAACAGGCGGGTTTGAACAAGATTCTGGAGAAGGTCGGTGAGGAAGCATGTGAAGTAGTCATCGCAGCAAAAGATGCAGCCACATCCAAATCCACATCCGAGGTCGTAAAGGAAACTGCAGATCTCTGGTTTCATTCACTAATTTTGCTGGACCATCTTGGCGAAACCCCAGACAACATCTTCGCTGAACTTGAAAATAGATTCGGTACGTCCGGGATAACCGAGAAACAATCCAGGAAAAACTAAGAGGAACTCCACATGTCATTTGGAATAACAGAACTAGTCATAATACTTGTCATAGTGTTGCTATTGTTTGGTACGAGCAAGCTTAAATCACTGGGAAGTGACCTTGGCTCCGCAATCAAAGGATTCAGGAATGCAGTTGGCCCCGAGGAAGATGCGAAAACTGTAACTGATGAGGGCGAGGAAGTCCCTTCCACGCTACAGCAAGGCGAGCAGGCCAAAAGCAAGCCCTGATTGCCTCATGTTTGATATCGGATTCCCTGAGCTATTATTGGTCAGTGTCGTTGCGCTCCTCGTTGTAGGACCCGACAGGCTACCTGAGTCTATTCGCACCCTGACTCTGTGGCTGGGAAGGTTCCGACGCAGTTTTGCCAATATCAAACAGGAGATCGAGAACGAAATTGGTGCCGACGAAATTCGCGCTCAAATTTATAACGAGTCAATCCTGGAGGATATCGCGAAATCCAAAGAAACACTGGAGGATGTCAGATCCGAGCTGACAGGGGCCATTGCAGAGGTTGATGGCTCAGTTACTGATCTTAAGGCTGAGACTAATCTCAAATTGCGAAGCAAGCAATCAGAAGAACCAGGCGATGATATATCCCGGAACTCATCCGGATGACCGAGCAAACTGACGCGACCCCAGGCGATTCGGCTGAATCTGACCAGGGACAACCCCTCATAGCTCACCTGGTAGAACTCAGGTCCCGAATACTTCGCAGCCTACTTTCCGTGCTGGTTATCTTTCTCCCCTTGTTCTACTTTGCCAACGATATCTACACCTATATCTCTGAACCCTTGAGGGCGTTTCTGCCTGATGGCACGACCATGATCGCAACGGAAGTGGCATCCCCTTTTCTTACACCATTCAAGTTGACGCTGGTATTGTCAATCTTCCTGGCGATGCCCTACATCCTGCACCAGTTATGGAGCTTTGTGGCTCCGGGGCTGTACTCCAGTGAAAAACGTATTGCATTTCCGCTGCTGACTTCCAGCATCCTGCTTTTCTATGCCGGGATCGCATTTGCATTTTATATTGTGTTCCCGCTTGTTTTCGGCTTCTTCACCAGTGTTGCGCCGGATGGCGTCACCATCATGACCGACATCAATCGTTATCTGGATTTTGTTCTTAAACTCTTTTTTGCATTTGGACTGGCATTTGAAATCCCTATTGCGACCGTGCTACTGGTCTGGACTGGCGCAACGAATGTTGAGAACCTGAAGCGCAAGCGCCCTTATGTAATAGTTGGTTGTTTTGTCCTCGGCATGTTGTTGACACCACCGGACATTATTTCACAGATTCTCCTGGCACTACCCATGTGGGTTCTCTATGAATTCGGGATACTGTTTTCAACGTTCATACGAAACAGGGACGGTGAAGGCGAGGGCTAGCCTTGATCTGAGAATAGGTCCCCCTCATTGCCACCTATGATGCTGTAAGTAGCGGTGAATTGACGAATTTGAACCAGTCCACCAAACCATTCGAGATGTCATAATACTAGTTAGTTACCCATCGGATTGAATAGTCTGGCACCTAATCTTCTGTGGCATCGGCTCGGCGCCCCCGGCCATCCACGGGCCGGGTCCCGCGTCTCGGCGACCGCGTCCGTCCCTGGCGCTAGCCACGTCAGATCAGGCGCCAGACTATCCAATCCTAACTACTGAAATTCGTCGAATTAGTGTCAGATCAACGCTAGATATCGAACCAGCCTTTACCTAACTAGTTATGTGACGTAAATCCATTGTCAGGGTTGAAGGCTCAGGTGCATGATTTGTAGAGACTAGCGCCATGGATGGACGGGGTCGCCTAGACAAGGACGTCCCTCGGAACGGAAAATCGTGCACCTGAGCCTTCAATCCGAAGTCGAATTCGGTAGCTTCGATCAGTGCGCCCATATCCTGGAAAAGGTTATAGCCCATGATTCAAGTATTGGAGATTTTGCCGGCGCCAACTTCTCAATGTAAGTGAGAGTCAGATCAAGTCTAACTACTAAGCATAAAAGTCACGGGTCCATCATTGGTCAGGGTGACTTTCATATCTGCTCCAAATACACCTGTCTCGACGGCGCACAAATCCCCGGCCTGAACCACAAAGGTATCGTAGAGCGCCTCGGCTTCATCCGGTGGAGCCGCGCTCGAAAAAGAAGGCCTTAATCCCTTTTTTGTATCAGCAGCGATAGTAAATTGAGGCGTTACCAGCAGTTCTCCGCCTATGTCCAGCAGGCTGAGATTCATGTGTCCCTTATCGTCCGGGAACACCCGGTAGTTCACGACCTTGTTAACCAGCCGGGACACATCGTTTTCAATATCACCTTTTTGTACACCTAGGAGGAGCAATAGTCCGCGACTGATTTTCCCGACGGTTTCACCGGCGACAATAATCTGAGCCTCACTGACTCGCTGAATAAGGCCAAGCAATTCTATACTCCTTAAGAAACACGGGGTGGGTATCGTCCCTGGAGACCCTGACCACTTTAGTCCGAAAGGCTAATCCCCGAACCCATCCCCAAACCGCAAAGACATATTCCTGGTCGCCCGAATCAGTGCATCAATAAGCGCCGGTTCGGTTGCAGAGTGGCCAGCTTCCCTCACAAGATAAAGTTGTGAATTTGGCCATGCCTCATGAAGTGTATGGGCATTTTCCATCGGGCACACCATATCGAAGCGCCCGTGCACAATAATCCCTGGAATATCTTTCAAGATGGCGGCATTGGAGACAATCTGATCGCTTTCCAAAAAACAGTCATTGCGGAAATAGTGAGTGCCCACTTTGCATCTAGCCAACGCTCGATGCGGGTTTGTGAAGTGCGCTATCAAGCGCTGGTTAGGATGCATGGTCGAGCAGTGAGCCTCCCAGCTGGACCAGGATTTGGCTGCGCCCATGCGCGCGAGTTCATTGGGGCCGGTCATCAGTCGATGGTAAGCGGTCGGGAAGTCACCCCTATCGGCCTCTGCGATCGGTGCGACAAAATCCTCCCAGTGATCTGGAAAAAAGAGGCTAGCTCCACCCTGGTAGCACCAGTCAATATCCTGTCTTCGCCCGAGAAAAATACCACGAAGCACAAGACCCATCGTTCTTGCCGGATGGGTCTGTGCATAAACAAGGCTCAAGGTGGAACCCCAACCACCACCAAACAGTAGCCACTTCTCAACACCAAGATATTCCCTGATTTTCTCCATGTCAGCAATCAGCTTAGCCGTCTGATTGTTTTCCAGTTCACCATGGGGAGTTGACCGTCCGCACCCACGCTGGTCAAACAGGATGATCCGATACCGCTCCGGATTAAAGAAACCACGGCTGTCATACTCGCACCCCGACCCGGGGCCAGAGTGGACAAACAATACGGGAATCCCAGTCGCAGTGCCGCTTTCATCCACATAAATCTGATGGATATCATCCACTTTAATCATATGACGCGCGTATGGCTTTATTTCCGGATACAGCGGCAGCATCTTTTACTCTCTTGTTCTCAACTTAACTTCATCAGGCAACCTTGGCCCGCCCTGAGCGCTTTCGCTCATTTTCAGTCAGCAGCTTCTTGCGGATTCTAATATGATTTGGGGTAACCTCCACCAATTCGTCATCATCTATAAATTCGATCGCCTGCTCCAAAGAGTGTCTCACAGGCGCACTGAGTATAATATTCTCATCGCTTCCTGCGGCCCTGATGTTAGTCAATTGTTTCGCTTTTAGGGGATTGACTATCAAATCGTTCCCGCGCGAGTGCAGGCCGACAACCATACCCTCATAAATATCTTCATTCGGTTTGATGAACAGTCTTCCTCTTGCCTGCAGGTTGAACAGCGCGAAGGCAAGGCTCTTGCCACTGGCCATTGAAACAAGTACCCCATTATCCCGCTTGCCTACATCATGGCTCACGACCTTCCCATAGTGTGAGAATACGCTGGTAAGAATGCCCGTACCTGAAGTCATGGTGAGAAACTCTGACCGGAAACCAATCAGACCGCGAGTCGGGATCAGAAACTCCAACCTGACTCGACCAGTTGAATCAGGCGTCATGTTGATGAGATTCGCCTTCCGCTCACCAAGTTCTTTCATTACTGAACCCTGATGCGTTCCCTCTATATCCAGCAGGACGATTTCGAGCGGTTCCTGGTATTGACCATCGACTTCTTTGAAGATTACCTCTGGTCTCGATACACCAAGTTCGTACCCCTCCCTGCGCATATTCTCAATCAAAACACCCAGGTGTAGCTCACCCCGACCTGATACCTTGAACTTGTCCGCACTATCAGTGGCTTCTACTCTCAAGGCCACATTATGAAGCAGCTCCCGTTCGAGCCGCTCCTTTATATTTCTGCTGGTAACAAATTTGCCATCACGCCCGGCAAAGGGCGACGTGTTGACCTGAAAAGTCATTGAAATTGTTGGCTCATCCACCTCGAGTGGCGGAAATGGTGCCACGTGCCCCGGCGCACAGATCGTATCTGATATTTGTAATTCATCAACGCCAGAAATACAGATGATGTCCCCAGCAGACGCACTATCAACCTCAACCCTCTGCAAGCCGTTATAGCCCATAACCTGAAGAATCCTCGCTTTCCTCTCAGCTCCGCTCTTGTTCACAACGACTACTGGGCTGCCGGTCTTCACTGTCCCTCTTGCAATTCTACCGAGGCCAATGACACCGACATAGCTGCTGTAATCCAGCGTGCTGATTTGCATCTGCAATGGCCCGCTGATGTCAACATCTGGTGCAGGCACCCGATCGATAATCGCCTGCAGCAGGCAACTCATATTGTCCTCTATGTCATTGGCCGACATCCCTGCTTTTCCCTCCAGTGCCGAACCAAAGATCACCGGGAAATCAAGCTGCTCATCGGTTGCACCCAGCTGGTCGAATAACTCAAAAACTTCATCGATAACCCAGTCCGGTCTCGCCCCATCACGATCAATCTTGTTCACCATCACGATCGGGTTCAAACCATTCTCGAATGCCTTGCGTGTGACAAATCGGGTTTGCGGCATTGGCCCTTCCACCGCATCCACCAGCAAAAGCACCGAATCAACCATGGACAAAATTCTTTCCACCTCGCCGCCAAAATCCGCGTGCCCCGGTGTATCAACGATATTGATCCGGCATCCATTCCATTCCAGGGCTGTATTCTTCGCGAGGATGGTGATACCACGTTCTCTTTCCAGGTCATTTGAGTCAAGCAGGCGCTCGCCCTCATCCTGGCCTCTTTGCAAAGCGCCTGCCTGTGACAACAGCTTGTCGATAAGCGTGGTCTTACCATGATCAACATGGGCGATGATCGCAATGTTTCTGAGTTTTTGTTGCATTGTGGACTAGTGGGGGGTTTCGATGCGGCGGCATTATACAGGTAATAGACGGCTTGTCCGCAGGACAAACGTCGATTCCTTGCCGTGAGCCCGAAATGAACTGTATTCCCGTTTCCCTGATTCATTATAATGGCCGCGAATCCAATAAACCCGAGATGGACAAGTAACATGGGCCAGCAACAAAGAAAGGCAGTCGCCCTGATTTCCGGCGGGCTGGATTCAATGCTGGCTGCCAGGGTAATCAAGGATCAGGGCATCCATGTTGAAGGGTTGAACTTTTTCACTGGTTTCTGCGTGGAAGGCCACACTCATGCCATTCGGCGAACAGGAAAAAAGAAACCGAAGCGGAACAATTCCCTCTGGGTAGCGGAGCAGCTGGGCATCAAACTGCACATTATCGACGTAATCGAGGAATACAAGGATATCGTCCTCAATCCAACCCACGGGTATGGCCAGCACCTTAACCCCTGCCTCGACTGCAAGATATTCATGGTCAACAAGGCGAAAGACTGGAGTGAGGAGAACAAGTTTGATTTCATTTTCACAGGAGAAGTAGTCGGCCAAAGACCTAAATCACAGCGGCGGGAAACCCTGCCAATTATCGCCAGGGAATCTGGTGCCGATGACAGGCTCCTGCGCCCCCTTTGTGCAAAAAATCTGCCGGCTACACTGCCGGAACGTGAAGGTTGGGTCGACCGGCAGGCACTGTTCGATTTTCATGGTCGCAACCGAAAACCGCAGATTGCTTTGGCGGAAAAGCTGGGTTTCTCTGAATATGCTCAACCAGCAGGAGGCTGCTGCTTCCTCACGGACAAGACCTATGCCGGCAAATTAGCTGACCTGTGGCGGTCACGGGGCGAACGTAACTATGAGTTGGATGATGTCATGTTGCTGAAAGTGGGACGGCACCTTCGACCAAAGCCTCACTACAAGCTTATCGTCAGCCGTGAGGAAGGAGAAAACCGCTATCTGTCTGGATACCGCAATGAATTTATAAGCCTTGAGAGCAAATCCTGCAATGGCCCCCTGGCCTTGCTGGACGGCGAACCCAGTGATGATGATATTAAACAGGCCGCATCCATTGTTGCCCGCTATGGACAGGGTCGTAATGCCGAAGAAGTACTCGTGGAGGTCAGGATGAAAAATGGCGATCTCCAGGAATTGAGAGTCAGGCCACTGGCAGCCGATGATGTGCCAAGTAGCTGGCATGTCTGAAGACTGTTTCCTTCTCGATGTTCGCAGGATGCTCTGTCCCCTGCCGGTTATTCGAACCCAGGACAGGATCAAAGAACTTGTACCCGGAAGCCTTCTCAAGGTGACCTGCTCGGATCCAGGTGCTCTAATCGATATTCCCAGCTGGTGTCGAATTCATGGCCACGAGGTGATCTCCACCGATACCATCGATCAAGAAATCACCATTCAGATCCTGGTCAAATAAACGCACTATGATTGTGCGCTTTCACCCGAAATGCTCTATTGCAACGCATATCTCAGGCCCTTAATCCACTACAGGCCACTGATTTAAAGGGTTTATTAATACAAGCCAATGGCATATTCTTTGCTACCCTAAGTGCACCAATTTAGCCAATTTGTTCGGATTTAGACGGCCGGGCACAAACTAACCAGAACATTCCATTTGGAGAATAAGATGTCAGAGAAAACTCTCGGCCTGATTAACGACAATGATGCGAAGTGGGTTGACCTTCGCTTCACCGACCCCCGCGGGAAGGAACAGCACGTCACCAACAGTTCAAAGCAGGTAGACGAAGATTTTTTTGAAATTGGCGCCATGTTTGATGGTTCCTCGATCGCTGGCTGGAAATCCATTAACGATGCAGACATGATCCTCATGCCAGATGATGACACTGCAGTCATCGATCCCTTTACAGAAGAAACAACGATTAATCTTCGTTGCGATATCGTGGAACCAAGCACCCTGCAGGGATACGATCGAGACCCACGGGCCCTGGCAAAACGTGCTGAGGCCTTTCTCACCTCCACCGGAATTGGAGACACTGCCTACTTTGGTCCGGAACCCGAGTTCTTCATATTCGACAGCGTTCGCTATAAGAATGACATGGGTGGTGCCATGTATGAAATCGAGTCAGAAGAAGCTGCATGGATGAGTGGCGCAGAGTTTGAAGGTGGAAACATCGGACACCGACCGGGTATCAAAGGTGGCTACTTTCCTGTTCCACCGGTTGATTCTTTTCTCGATGTCCGCAACTCAATGTGCTCCGCGATGGAGGCCATGGGACTCACAGTAGACCTGCATCACCATGAGGTTGGTACCGCAGGGCAGGCTGAAATAGGGACTCGCTTTGCCTCCCTCGTCAGGAAGGCTGATGAGACTCAGATTTACAAGTATTGTGTACACAATGTCGCCCATGCCTATGGCAAGACCGCGACCTTCATGCCCAAACCACTAGTCGGTGACAATGGCAACGGCATGCATTGCCACCAGTCCATCTTTAAGGATGGAACAAACATCTTTGCCGGTGATGGTTATGGCAACCTGTCCCAGGAAGCTCTTTGGTATATTGGCGGCATCATCAAGCACGCACGCGCACTCAACGCCTTTGCAAATGCCAGCACCAATAGTTACAAACGGCTTGTACCCGGATTCGAAGCACCACTGATACTGGTTTATTCGGCGCTCAATCGTTCCGCCTCAATCCGCATCCCTTATGTACAGGGCGGCAACCCAAACGGTGTCAGAGCAGAGGTCAGATTTGGTGACAACACTGCTAACCCTTATCTGATGTTCTCCTCCATGCTTATGGCTGGCCTTGATGGTATCAAGAACAAAATCGAGCCTGTCGGACCACTCGACAAGGATCTCTACGACCTGCCTGCTGAAGAACTGACAGGCCTGCCTACGGTCTGCTCCAGCCTCGAACAGGCACTTGATGCACTGGATGGTGATCGTGAATTCCTGACTCAAGGTGATGTATTCAGCAATGGCATGATTGATGGTTATCTGGCTCTGAAGCAGGAAGAAGTTGAACTGCTGAATTCCAGCACTCACCCGGTTGAGTTTCAGATGTACTACAGCGTCTAGATTCTCGAGGCCACCCGGCCTTAGAGAATCACCACAGAAAGTAGGAACCTCTCCCGTTATCTCGGGAGGGGTTTTTTTTACGCTTCATTCAAGCCAAAATGGCATAAACCCTATCGGCTAAAACCTATGATCAAGCGCTTTTGTGGTTTTTCCCTCATATTTTTTCTTTGTACCGTCTTCGCGGCACCAATTTACAAATCGAAAGATAAGTTTGGCAATCCTGTTTTTTCTGATGAGGCAACTGAATCAGCAGAAGAAATAAAGGTGCAGGAACCTGTCACGTTCGACTCCTCCAAATACACACGGCGATACGAGAGTGCTTCCAGGCATATGGCGGGCGACAAAGAAGACGAGACCAGCAGCAATTTTAAATATCAGACGCTGGCAATCACCTCACCCGAAAATGGCACAGCAATACGTGATAATGCAGGAAACCTGGTGCTGCAGTTCCTGGTAGAACCGGGCATCCGGCCGGGTCATACCATTGCACTGATGATGGATGGTCAGGTACACAGTAAGGTCGGTGGCAGCGGGTCTGTCTCGATGCAGAACATTGACCGGGGTACTCATCAGTTCTACCTGAACGTTACCCGGGGGGATAACGACAAGGTTATACAGGCTGGTCCGGTAACTTCCATCACGCTTCAGCGTTACGCTGTCAAAAATTAGCCCTTCAGGCGCTAATTCATCAAGGCCTCGTACAGGCAACTCGTCAGCGCACCATCATGGTGCATTCTGATAGTAACCCATATACACTGAACACCTGACAGGGCCAATATAGGTAGGGTTTTGCCGGAATATCAGCTGGTGTACTTCTTGCAGGAGTCTGCCCATGAATATTCGCACCGCAAAATACCAGCCGTCCTCCCCGCAGGAAGACAGTGCCGCAATGAATGACAATATACTCAACAACCTCAATACAGCAATTCTTTCCTTGGATCATGAGTTACGACTCAGCTACATAAACCAGGCCGCAGAAGGGTTGCTGGAAATTTCTGCGAAACAATCACTGGGGCAAGCACTTACAGACCTGATACCGCACACAAAGACTTTACAGCCTGTGTTCTACGACGCCCTGCAGTCAGGGCAGCCGTATACTCAGCGGAGAACACAAATTCTACTTGCTTCGGGAACTACGATTACAGTTGACATCAGCATATCCCCCATCGCAGAAGAGGAGTGGCCCAGGCTGCTGGTTGAGTTTTCACCACAGGATCGTTACCTCAGAATTGACAGGGATAGCGCTTTACAGGAATACCAGCAAGCTACCCGCCTAATGATCCGGGGTCTCGCTCATGAAATTAAGAACCCGCTGGGAGGCATTCGTGGCGCCGCTCAGCTTCTGCAGCAGGAATTTACTACTGGCGAAATCACCGAGTACACCCATGTCATCATCGAGGAAACCGATAGACTGACTGCGCTTCTTGACCGACTACTCGGCCCTCGATCAATACCAAACCTCACTGCAACCAATATCCATGAAATCCTTGAACGGGTCCGGACCCTGATTGAACTCGAGGCTGACTCAAACCTCAGCTTTGAGCGCGACTATGATCCCAGCATCCCTGAAATCAACGCGGATCCCGAAATGATCATGCAGGCAATACTAAATATAGCCCGGAACGCCCTGCAAAGCCTTGCGAAGGTGGATCGTCCGACTATCCGGCTTGTCACGCGAACCGAGCGACAGTTCACCATCGCCTCCGTTCGCCACAGAATCGTCCTGCGAATAGACATTATTGACAATGGTCCGGGTATTGAAGAATCACTAAAAGAGCACCTTTTCTTGCCAATGATCAGCGGGCGCCCCGAGGGCACGGGACTTGGGCTTTCGATGGCTCACTCCATTATTTGCCAGCACAGGGGAACCCTGACATTTGACAGTGAACCAGGCCGTACCATGTTCACCGTCATCATCCCTTTAGGAGACTAACCAACAATGTCTTTAGATACCGTATGGGTGGTCGATGATGAACGATCAATTCGCTGGGTCCTCGAGAAAGCCCTGTTAAAAGAGGGTATGAACGTACGCTGTTTCGAGAGCGGAGAATCACTGCTGTCACAGATAAAATCGAGCGTCCCAGATGCAATCATTTCGGACATCAGGATGCAGGGAATAGACGGTCTCGAATTGTTGCAGCAGATCAAGACCCGGCACCCTGATTTGCCTGTCATCATCATGACCGCACACTCAGATCTCGATAGCGCAGTGTCATCCATTCAGGGAGGCGCCTTCGAGTATATTCCCAAACCCTTTGAAATAGACGAAACGGTTTCGATCGTGAAACGGGCTCTGCTTCACCGGCGGGATACCAGTTCACAGGGGACAACAAACAGGGAAGCTGCAGAAACAGAGATCATTGGCAAAGCCGCCGCAATGCAGGAGGTTTTTCGTGCTATTGGCAGGTTGTCAAAATCGAATGTCACGGTATTGATCAACGGGCGTTCGGGGACTGGAAAAGAGCTGGTCGCCCTCGCTTTACATCGCCATAGCCCTCGAGTAAACCACCCATTTATACCCCTGAATATGGCAGCGATTCCCCGTGACTTAATTGAAGCTGAACTGTTTGGCCACGAGAAAGGTGCTTTCACTGGCGCCAACCAGTTGAGAAGGGGGCGGTTTGAACAGGCACAGGGGGGCACACTATTTTTAGACGAAATTGGTGACATGCCTTCCGACACCCAGACCCGCCTGCTTCGGGTACTCTCTGATGGTGAGTTCTACAGGGTTGGCAGCCACGAACCACTGAAGGCTGACGTAAGAATTATCGCGGCAACACACCAGAATCTGGAAGACTTGGTTTCCCAAAACAAATTTCGAGAAGACCTCTTTCATCGCTTGAATGTCATACGAATTCATATACCCGCACTTGCTGAACGCCAGGAAGATATTCCCCTGCTGACCAATCGTTTTCTTCTTGAAGCCGCAAAAGAACTCGGTGAGGAAGCGAAGCAGTTGCTGCCCGAAACCATGAGTTATATCAGTGAATTACCCTGGTCTGGAAATGTGCGGCAGCTAGAGAACTTCTGTCGCTGGATCACAGTTATGGCAACCGGCCGAGAGGTACATATTGAAGACTTGCCTCCTGAATTTCTTGATCAGGGGAAAACTGATGACGCGGGCGAGAATTGGGAGCGGGCATTGCGAAACTGGTCCTCCCAAAGGCTCTCGCAGGCCGAAATGGGCGGTCCAGGGCTACTCAGTGAAGCCCAGCCTCGATTTGAAAGAATCCTGATCGAGTGCGCACTCAGGCAAACTGGAGGGCGCAGGCGAGATGCATCCCTGCTGCTCGGCTGGGGCCGCAATACGCTGTCCCGGAAAATCATTGAGCTGGGGCTGGCCAACGGTGATCACTAGGAAATGTTTCATATCGCACTATTCGAGCCTGAGATCCCGCCAAACACAGGCAATATTATGCGCTTGTGCGCCAATACAGGGGCACACCTGCACCTTATTAAACCGCTGGGATTTCAACTGGATGACAAGCAACTGAGGCGAGCGGGACTAGACTACAGGGAATATGCGAGTGTGGCCATCCATAATTCCTTCTCAGACCTGATAAAGCTACTGTCACCATCCAGAGTCCTCGCCATAACAACAAAAGGCGAGACAACCTATGCGGATATTACGTACCGCTTTGATGACCTGATTATATTCGGACCTGAAACCAGGGGGCTTCCTGACAAAATACTCTATGACCTTCCCTCGAGTCAGCGGATCCGAATACCGATGCTAAAGGATAGCCGCAGCCTTAACCTGTCAAACGCAGTATCAGTGATTGTTTATGAAGCATGGCGCCAGTCAGGGTTCAGCGAAAAACGCCATGCACCCGGATCCTAAGTTGCTTTAGAGCCACGCCAGCCCCCCCCCACTATTGAATTTCGTTATCCTGCCGAGCCTGGGCTAATTGTGACTGTTCAAGAATTGCATCAAAATTCACCGGGGCCAGCATTAGCGGAGGAAAACTTCCTTTCACAACAAATGAATCGACCACTTCCCTTGCATAGGGAAACAGTACACTCGGGCAGAAACTACCCAGCGCATGTGCCATGCCCTCGGTTTCAAACCCACTGAGGTGGAAGATGCCTGCCTGTTGCACCTCAACAAGATAGACGACCTCATCTTCTTCATTCTTGGCAGTGATAGTCAGCCCAAGCACAACGTCCCAAAGGTCGCCCTCTAGTTTTTCGTTCTTGGTATTCAGCTCAAGGTTTACATTCGGTTTCCACTCAGTCCTGAAACTGTTGGGAGAGCCGGGTGACTCAAAAGAGGCATCCTTCAGGTAAATTCTCTGCAGCGCAAACTGCCGATTTACCTCTTCTCCACTAGATTGTTGCTCACTCATGGTTCGACGCTCCCCTCTTTTATTTTTTCTTTACTACCGGCAAGTTGCCTGCCGTCCACTCACCCATACCGCCGGCAAGACGGCGGACATTTTCATACCCTTTGGCTTTAAGTCTGCGACCAATTGTACCCGCGTGCTGGCCCATTTTGCAGACGATAACGACGGGTTTGTCCTTGAAGGATTCCAGTTCATCCATCCTGGAATCAAAACTCGAAAAGGGCATACTCACAGCGCCGGCAATATGCCCGCTACTGAACTCCTTGCCATCACGGATATCAACGATTACCGCCCCTTCCCGATTCACAAGTGTCACCAGGCTTGTAGGAGTGATCGCTGCACCTCCCTGCTTGCCTTCATTGATCACGAAGACAACGATCAGGAACAGCAGGATGCTGACCAGAATGTAATGGTTCCCGGCAAATTCAAATAATTGCTCTACCAATTTAACTCGATCCGCTGATGAAAATCAGTCGCGCAGTATACACAAAAAAATATTCTGGGGTCAGGGCCGCTATTCTACTCTGACTGGAGCTATGCATGTAAACTGCGGCCATGACAAAAGTCTCCCCCCACGTACTGATAGTGCTTGATGGCTGGGGCCATCGAGAGGATATCGAGGCGAACGCGATCGCTCTCGCCCACACGCCGACCTGGGATCATATCTGGCAGCATGCACCCCATTGTCTGATATCGAGTTCCGGGCTGGATGTGGGTCTGCCAGACGGGCAAATGGGAAACTCGGAAGTGGGTCACATGAGCCTTGGTGCAGGCAGAATAATCGAACAGAATTTTACCCGCATCAACAATGCGATAGCTGATAAGAGTTTTTTTGACAACGACCTGCTGGCATCAAGGTTCCAACAGTTGGCTGGCAATAGCAGATCACTACACCTTTTTGGCCTCCTTTCCCGCGGCGGCGTGCATAGTCACGAAGACCACATTCATGCAGCCGTTAAGATGGCGTTCGATAATGGCGTCAAGACTGTTTATATGCATGCTTTTTTAGACGGTCGGGATGTTTCACCTAAATCCGCAATGGATTCCCTGCTAAAGCTAGACGAATATATCCAGCAAAACGGTGACGGTGGTATCGCATCAATTGTCGGTCGTTATTATGCAATGGACCGGGACAATCGCTGGCAAAGGATAGAAGCTGCCTACGACCTGCTAGCCCATGGGATATCTGACTACACAGCCGAGTCCCCCAGGGAGGCATTACAAAACGCCTATGATCGCGGTGAGACTGATGAATTTGTGAAACCAACTTGCCTGCTCATTTCCGGGCAACCAATCAGCATGAGTGATCAGGACACCGTCGTCTTTATGAACTTTCGCTCTGATCGCGCACGACAAATTACCCGGGCATTTACCGATGTTGATTTCACCGGATTTGCTCGCCGCAATCATCCCCGGCTATCGAGCTTCATCACCCTGACACACTACTCAGACGAAATTGAGACACCTGCAGTATTCGCTCCCCTCGACCTTAAAAATGGCCTTGGGGAACTAATAAGCAAGAACGGCCTTCACCAGCTTCGTCTCGCTGAAACAGAAAAATATGCCCATGTGACTTTCTTTTTCTCTGGGGGCCGGGAAGACCCCTTTCTTAACGAAGACCGTATTCTCATTCCATCACCAAAAGTCTCCACCTATGATTTGCAACCTTCAATGAGTGCAGCCGAAGTTACCAACGAACTCGTTAAGGCGATAGAATCCGGAAAGCACCACCTTATCATCTGCAACTACGCAAACGGCGACATGGTTGGCCATACGGGAGACCTGGAGGCAGCAACCAGCGCTGCAGAATGTGTTGATCAATGCCTCGCCAGAGTCCTGTCTGCGCTCGAGTCACAAGACGGGCACTGTCTCATAACAGCTGATCACGGCAACCTGGAGCAAATGAGGGACGAAACGACGGGACAGCCTCATACAGCCCACACATCGGAACTGGTACCACTGGTCTATGCGGGCAGCAAAAAGGTTGCCCTTAAGACTACCGGGGGTACACTCTGCGATATTGCCCCGACACTGGTAGCACTCATGAACCTGGAGCAGCCGGAGGAGATGACGGGCACCTCCCTTGCCACCATAGAATGCGAGGCAAACTGCGAATGACCAGTCACGGCAATGGAATAGCGCTATCGATAAGCATCTCAGCGTCACAGGGTAGAAACAATCCATGATACGACTTCTTGTATTTCTATTAACACTATCAATGTTCACCATGGTCCCTGCCACCGCGGATCAGAAAATGGACCCGGCGGAGCTGGAAAAGAAGCTGCAGGAACTTGAGTCTGAAATCAGCAAATTCAAAGATATGCTTGATAGAACTCACGGAGAAAAATCAAATCTGGAGAGTAACCTCGAGTCTAACGAGAAAAGCATTAACGAGTTGCTTAAAAAAATCCAGACAATTGAATCTGACCTGTCCAGGGGTGAAGACAAGATTGGGCGACTATTAGATAAGCAGAAAGAACTTCAGCGGGCAAAATCAGAACAACAGCAGTACATCGCCAATCAAATCCGCGCTGCTTACAAAATTGGTGACCAGGAGTACCTGAAAATCCTGTTAAACCAGGAAGATCCAAACCAGATATCGAGAATGCTGACTTACTACGATTACTTCAACCGGGCCAGAGCGGAGCAGATAGAGGCTTACAGCAAAACTATCATGCAATTGCAGAACGTCGCCGGCCTGATAGATGAAGAAAACCAAATTCTGGTAAAAAACAGGAGCAGGCTACAGCGCCAGCGATCAGGCCTGCTGTCTGTCCAGAAGGAGAAACGTAAAATACTCATAGCACTAACGAAAGAAATTTCTACGACGGGAAAGGAAATTGAGAAGCTGGTTGCCGACCGGCAGCAACTGGAACTACTGATCCAACGCATCCAGGACGGTGTCGCAAATCTGTCCACACCCGCCGTTGCAGTTCCTTTTGAATCCCTGAAGGGACAGCTGCTGCTCCCGGTAGCGGGCAAAATCACTCACCGGTTTGGAAACCGGCGCAACGCGGGGAAACTCAGATGGACCGGTGTGTTCATTAATGCCCCGGAGGGAGATCCTGTCTACGCTGTACACTATGGAAGGGTTGTCTTTTCTGACTGGCTGCGCGGTTTCGGACTGATCATGATCATTAGCCATGGCGAAGGTTACATGAGCCTTTACGGGCACAATCAAGTACTATATCGGGTGACGGGCGACTGGGTCACCGCCGGGGAAACTATTGCTACCGTGGGCAATAGTGGTGGTCAGAAAAACCCTGGACTCTATTTTGAAATCAGGGTCGCCGGCAAAACTGCAGACCCACAATCATGGTGCATGGCGCGCTCAAAACGCGCCGCGTAACCGAGGAATCTGAATGCACTACCTGAAGAAGCTACTTCCCATCGTGCCTGTTCTGCTCACTATGCAGACCATGGCATCTGAAAACCCGACCAGCGATGTGGATCCAACACTACCCCCGAGGTTACCCATCAACGAATTACGAGTATTCGCTGAGGCATTTGATCGGGTCAGCAGCGCCTATGTTGAAGAAATCGATGATCGGACACTCCTCGAAAACGCAATAAAGGGCATGCTGTCACAACTGGACCCACATTCCGCCTACCTTGACCGATCTTCATTTTCTGACCTTCAGGAAACAACCACAGGGAACTATGGCGGCCTTGGCCTGGAAGTCGGAATGGAAGATGGCTTCGTCAAGGTAATTTCACCAATGGATGACACGCCAGCTGCAAAGGCTGGAATCGAGCCAGGGGACCTGATCATTGAACTTGACAATAAGCCGGTCAAGGGGATGAGCCTGGGAGAAGCAATTGAAGCCATGCGTGGTGAAGCTGGTACCGAATTAGCATTAACGATCGTTCGAGAAGGTCAATCCGTTCCCAAGGAACTGGTCATTGTCCGTGAGATCATACAGGTTGCCAGCGTCCGGCACCGTTTACTGGAAGATGGCTTTGGCTACCTGCGAATAGCTCAATTCCAGAGCAAGACGGGCACAGAAGTCGAAAAGGCAGTAGAGAAACTGGTAGAAGAAGGCAAATTGTCCGGCCTGATCATTGACCTGCGTAACAATCCCGGCGGCGTTCTTCAATCGGCAGTCGAAGTATCAGATATTTTCGTATCAGAAGGATTACTCGTATATACATCCGGCAGACTCAGCAATACCGATCTCAAATTCAATGCCACGACACCCGACGCAACAGATGGTGTACCTATTGTGGTTCTGGTCAATGAGGGCACCGCTTCTGCTTCTGAGATTGTGGCCGGCGCACTGCAGGATCATGGCCGTGCTGTCATCATGGGAACCAACACATTTGGCAAAGGGTCAGTGCAGACAATATTGCCTCTCAATAATGAAAAGGCGATTAAGCTCACCACCGCCTTGTACTTTACGCCCAGCGGCCGTTCAATACAGGCGGAGGGAATCGTTCCCGACATCTGGGTGGATCGCTCGACTGTGACAAAGTTGAAGAGCAACCCATGGCGAGTGAAGGAAAAGGATTTACCGGGACATCTGACCAACGTCGAGGGCGAAAATGATAACAAGCCGGCGAAAGAGAATGTGGAATTGGCTAGCCAGGACTATCAACTCAACGAAGCGCTGGTATTACTCAAAGGTTTGAATATACTAGCAAGGAAATCAAAACAACCGCAGGGATAAACCTCTGGTGAGAGAGTGGCAGCGAATACTGCTTGATGTTACTCGGTCAACGGCTGGAATATTTCTTCTCCTACTGGTAACTGCCCCTTTTACTAAAGCAGACCAAACCTCTAAAGCAGACCAAACCCCTAAAGTAGATCAAGCTGTTACCACCGGTTACACGCACCCTGTTTACATCGCGATCATTTTGGACGATCTGGGTAATAACTATAACCGGGACTTGAGAGCGCTGCGACTACCAGCCCCGGTGACCTATTCAATTCTGCCCTACAGCACCCACGCAACAAGGCTGGCTCAAACCGTCCATAATTCGGGCAAAGAAGTCATGGTCCATCTGCCGATGCAGAATCTCCATGACATGCCCATAGGACCCGGTGGACTGACTAATGACCTGACCCATCCCGAATTTAAGCTGGCTGTATCCGAAGCTATTTCGAGGGTACCGCACGCGACCGGGATCAATAATCATATGGGTAGTTTTCTGACCCAGAAATCACGACCAATGGAGTGGTTGATGGAGGAAATAAAGTCCAAACAGCTTTTCTTCGTTGACTCGAGGACTACGCACAAGACGGTGGCTTCGAGAGTTGCAAAAAACAAGAACCTGTTCACCAGCAGCCGGGATGTTTTCCTCGACAACGACAGGTCTATCTATGCCATACACACACAATTCAGGAAGCTCATAGACCTTGCAAAAATAAAGGGCACCGGTATAGCCATCGGTCATCCCTACCAGGAGACCCTGACTTACCTGGAAATGGCCATTCCTCATTTACAGCAGGAAGGCATAAAAATTATCCCTGTTTCCAACCTGATAGCGATTCAGCAACCCTACAACCTGCTGCTGGCTAACGGGATGGCCTCAGCCTCCAGTACGGGGTCAGAGTAAAGACCCTTTTTTACACAGTGCTATAGCTTCAACCAGGTCAAGCGTACCTTCATAAAGCGCGCGGCCTGTGATCACGCCTGTTATACCGCCTGAGACTCTCGTTTCAACTTCAAGCAGTGCTTCTATGTCACTCAGATCCGTAACACCACCCGAGGCAATAACCGGTACAGACAAATCTTCGGCCAATGCTTTAGTAGCATGCAGGTTAATGCCGCCCATCATGCCGTCTTTACCTATATCCGTGTACACGATGCCTTCAATGCCATCGCCATCAAAGAGCATCGCCAGGCTTTTTACCGAAATTTCCGTCACTTCCAACCAGCCACTCTTGGCGACCATGCCGTGTAGTCCGTCCAGGCCAACCATAATGTGTCCGGGAAATCGTCTGCACATCTCACCAACGAATTCTGGCTCTTCCACGGCTTTCGTGCCGATAATGACAAGGTCAACACCAGCCTCGAGATAGCCCTCGATTATCTCAGCACTTCTGATGCCACCGCCAAGTTGAATGACGAGATCGGGATGATTGCCGGCGATCGCGGAAATTGCTTCCTGGTTGACTGGCTTCCCGGCAAAGGCGCCATCAAGGTCTACAAGATGCAATCGCTCTGCACCCTGATTGACCCAGGTTTCTGCCATGCCAATGGGATCTTCAGAATAGGTCGTCGTCTGATCCAGGCGACCCTGCTTGAGGTTAACTACCTTGCCATCCTTGAAATCAATAGCAGGGATAATTTTCATTAGAGCGATCCCTTGGTGGAGGGCGTCCCTCCTCTCATCCCCGGATCAGTTTCCAGCGCCATGCGAAGCGCACGCCCAAACGCCTTGAAAACAGTTTCAATCTGGTGATGTGCATTTGAGCCCTTGAGGTTATCAATGTGCAGGGTTACCTTGGCGTGGTTGACAAACCCCTGAAAGAACTCATGAAACAATTCCGCATCAAAGTCACCAGCGGCTGGATTCATTAGGCTTACATCATATTCGAGCCCGGGGCGTCCAGAGAAATCAATGACCACCCGGGAAAGTGCTTCATCCAGCGGAACGTATGCATGGCCATAGCGGCGGATACCGGCCTTGTCACCGACGGCATCCTTAATGGCCTGACCGAGGGTTATGCCAATATCTTCAACCGTATGGTGGGCATCAACTTCCAGGTCACCCGTCGCATTTACAGTCAGGTCAATAAGACCATGACGCGCTACCTGGTGCAGCATGTGCTCTAAAAACGGCAACCCTGTATTGAAGAACCTCTCGCCGGTTCCATCCAGGTTCACCGTTACACTGATCTGTGTTTCAAGCGTATTTCGATCAATTGTTGCGCTTCTCATCGGACCCACCCTGCGTAAGAGTGCGCATTATACTCGAAAGCCTGTAGTCTTATAGCGCCTCAGAGGGCAGCACCATTGGGAAGAAAACGATTATCCGTATTGGCGCGAACCCACTTCCGCAGCTCTGCGGAAAATTCACCGCGCGACTTAAGCATCCGAACGAGATAGATGACTGGATTCTTTGAGCCTGCCTCCCAGCCCTGTAACTGCATTTCAGCCAGGGTGAAAAACCGAATCAGACCGACCAGGTCTTCGGCAGAAAGTGATTCAGCTGAACGCCATTCACTTTCTTCAAGTTTCATCATCCAGGCATGGTCAGCGACAAAAGCTTCATCACAATTCAATTTCAGCTGTTCGACGTCAACCTGCCGGGCTTGTTCAACAACCGCAACAATCTGCTCAGGTGAAACTGAACTAGGGTTACCGGGCTCCCAAACGCCTACACTCATTCAAGCGACCTGATGAAACTGACCAGATTCCCAATTTCCTGGTCACTGAGCTGACCCCAGGGCGCCATCACCTGGGAACCGCCATAGGCAGCGGCGCCATTTCTGATGACATTGGCAAGATCCGCATCGGCACCACGTACCCAGTCAGCATCCGTATCAAATTTGAAGGCCGCCAGGGCAAAGTCGCGAGGCTTCAACATCAATGCTTCTGCAGCTGGACCATTGCCATCCCCTTTTTCTCCATGGCAGGTCGCGCAATTGGTTTGAAACAGCGCTTTGCCCGCCTCAATATCCTGTGCGGTTGATGCCTCGGTAATCAAACATGCCGAAAACAACAAGGCCAGATACCAGGCCCCTTTTTTTGCCTTACTCTTTTGATTGGCCATGGCCGATTCCTCTCTTCTACTCAATTTCAAATTCCAATGCGATAACGTCAAACCGCTGCAACGACACAGAACCATGTGCCTCCTGTCTCTTGCCATCGTGTTGAATTGATAGCGCATAGGCTGCCTTTTTTATCTCGTCAGCACACCTGCTTGGATAGTCGATGCCAATTCGATATCGACCTGGCATTGGTGCGATAAAGCGAATTTCCTCAACCCCTATTTCATCTGTCCCACAGCGAATATCATCTGATATCTCCCCCCCGGACTTACTCTTCCGGTTAGCAAAATAGACAGTCTCCAGCAGTGGATCGGTGACATACAGATCCAGATCCGCCTCTGCCCCGAAGGCTAGATGTACCGCCAACCCTTCCTGCAATTCGGTTTGCACATCCCGATCGAGCAGGTAGGCGCTAAGCTCCAGACCCCTCTTGTCCAGTTCTGCCTGCTGTTTTGCTTCTTCTGCTTCCGGGTTCGAGCAGCCTGCCAGCAACAGAAGCTGAACGGATAGAAGTAACGCTGCCCGGCTACGGATTGAAACTGACCTGGGGTACATCAATCTGCCCATCAACATCCAAGCGGATTATCCGAGGCATCCCGGTCTCAATTTGCCAGGTCGGTGCATTCGAATTCGAAGTCCAGACACCACCATCAGCAGAAAAATCAATTTCACGCGAATAGGTCACCTGGGTTGGCAGGGGGAAGATGGTGAACTTGCCTTTATCCTGCTGATAGCGGATCAAACTGTCACTGTTTGTGCCGCAAACCCATACATCATCCGTTTTGAGATCAACGTTGAGCGTATAGGGTGCATCTGCACCAAGAAGCTCGGCCGGTAATTCAAAGTGTTCAAACTCCTCTGTTTCAGGATCAAACTTTGAGATGAGGTTGGATGAAAACCCGGGAATCCACAACATGCCCTTCGAGTCAAAACGCATTCGCCGCGGTGCTGAAAAAGGTGTGTCGATCACCTTGACCTCGTAAGTGTCAGGATCGATACGCCCTATCCTATGGGCATTCAGCTGGCTGAACCAGACGCCACCATCAGGGGCTATATCAATGCCATAGGGGAAAGGTATGTCAAGGCCCTCACTGGTGCTGGCCATTTCCGTCAGATCAATCCACTGACCAAGCCACATCATGATGGGGAGCATGCGTAACATGACCTCCTCACCAAAATCCCTTGCGGGAACCCGGATCAAGTCATGCTGACCTGTCTTGGGGTCATACATACCAACATGATTGGAAACAGCAACCGTGTACCAGCCGCGACCCTTATCATCAAAACGAACCGTATGCGGGAAGATACCACCGGGCAGATCTTCCATGACAAAACTCTCTTCTACCGTATCAAATATTGCCAGCTTGTTGGCAACCGCCAGGGTGAGCCATATATCACCATTTGGCGCGGCCTGCAGCGAGTGGGGACCAACCCGCATACTTGAATTCGAAGGCAGGGCACCGCTATCCATCATACCTCCCAACTGCTCGTCTCCGGCCGGAATAGCAAAAGCTGTTCGCTCACCACCCGGTACTGATGTATCCAGCCGGAACAGTGTGTCAGTGCTCATATCAACGGAGTAGGCGTAGCCATCCGGATGAACGATCATGTCATGTTGCATTGAAGAACGTCCGCCCAATTCATATTCATCAATGACTGACTGCCGCACTTCCGCACTGGGTGGCGGTGCGAAACCTGGCTCACCAAAACCTTTGGTCAACCTGGGGACTGCCGTCTTCGGATCGTAGGCGGAGTTGAACAGTTCTGGGATCTTCTCCCTGAATTCCATGGTGAGTCCCCCGCCCATGCGCGCCATCAGCGACAGGACCTTATCCCATTCTTCGGCCGGTCTTTGTAAGCGGGTTGCTGCATTGCCCTGCTGGTGGCACATATTGCACTGGCGCACCAGTTGTTCACGGTCAACCTCATTAGTCACTTTCTCGAGCACCAGGGCATACCAGTGGTATGCGGGGAGCTGTGCCGCCACCTTGGCCATATCAGTGTGCTGCACCATGGTGAAATCCAGCGAGTCGCTGCCGGCCTCCGTGGTCGATTCACTGGCGAGGAAGTCCTCCCAGCCAATGCGCCGGACCCTGATCTTGTATTCAGTGGCCGCTGGCAGGCCTGAAACCTGGTAACTACCATCCTCACCTGTAAAAACGGTACGCTCCTGAAATGGTGAGCCAAAACGGAAAGTGACCATTGCGCCGACAATGGGCGTGTCTTCATCGGCACCTACTCTACCCTGAAAACCGGCAGCCGATACCAGTGTGGGGGCAGTAGAAAAAAAGAGTAGCAGCGTTAGCAGGGGACTAAAAGTTTGAGATCTGGATCGCATGGATATCTCCCAATTTATGCAATAAGTATTCGGGCCAGAATGTTGTCATTATTCTCAGACCCCTGATTTTAATCATTTAGTGGAGCGGGCGACGAGGGTCGAACTCGCGACAACCAGCTTGGGAAGCTGGGACTCTACCAGCTGAGCTACACCCGCAAACTAGGGAACAGTGTAACGAATCATGCCCCAATAGTTCTCCCATTTTACACCAAAAGTACATTGCAAGGGCGTTCAACTCGATGTATTGTGCAGAATAAGGCGAAGCAGTCATATCTACGGTTTTGGCAACAAAACTGGCCCAAAATCCCAATATGCGCCCTAGAAAACTAAATACTCTGTATGTCATCTGACATGTTTTAGATTTATAATTATATAATTCAGGGGAAAGGCAATGGCTATTGGACCTTTACTAGGGGGCGACTACTCGTCCTATCTACTCTCAAGATTACCCTTCATTTCTATCATCGGATTTGCGCTGGCAATACCGCAGGTAGCTAACGCTGCAGACAGCGGACAGATTGAAGAGGTGGTCGTCACCGCACAGCGTACATCAGAAAATATTCAGGATGTACCGATCGCTATCACCGCACTAACGGGTGAAATGCTGGAGCTCAAACAGGTCATCACTGTATCTGACCTGCAGATGAATGCACCTAATGTCAGTTTCACCAACACCAACTTCGGCAGCAACAGCCTCAGCATCCGCGGCATCGGACGGCTGCTAACGGCAGCAACCGGTGATGCCGGGGTTTCAGTTCACACCAACGGGATCGCAATCGCACCCAACATGAACGCTTCAGAGTTCTATGACATGGAACGGGTCGAAATACTTCGCGGCCCGCAGGGTACCCTGTATGGCAAAAATGCCACCGGTGGTGTCGTTAACCTGGTCACCAAGATGCCGGACTTTGATTCGGTTAATGGTTTTGTCGAAGTGGAAGCAGGTGACTATGAGAACCTCAAGGTAAAAGCCGCTATCAATATACCCATGGGTGACAGCTTTGCCGTACGGATCGCTGGTTATAGCCTTGAACGTGATGGCTACACCGATAACCTGGCAGCCGGTCAGGTTGGTGTAGATGGCCGCGCTCTTACCGGCTTATCCAAAGAAGTTGATGGCAGAGACCAAACTGATTTCAGAATCACCGGGCGCTGGCAAATAACTGAAAATGCCAATCTCTGGGTCACGTACAGCAAATATGATGAAGACAGCAACCGGGCACGAGTTACCAACCAGGTATGTGTCACTGGTGATCTGCCCGTTTACGGTTGCAAACCCAACGAGGTGGGATTTGAACAGCCGCATAATACTGCTCAGTTCAGTAACCTGGTAGCAGGCCTTTACAGCCTACATCCACTGGGGAATCCCAAGGGTACAGGTGTATTTAACTGGCCCCGCCCCGCACTTGGCTTGCGATCCATGCATACGGACTTCGAGCCAGTCTATATAAATGAAATTGAGCAGACCCTCTTTGGTTTTACCTACGATTTCGACCAGTACACACTCGGTATTTCTGGCGGCTACTCTGAGAGCTATTACCTGACCAGGCAGGACTACAACATGAACGTCGGTAACGAACTCGGACCCAACTTCTACCGTGCGGACGGTCTATGGCCAATCTCGCTTCCAGCAGGCGGACCGGGTGATGAATCAAGACCAGGTCCCTGCAACATTTTCGACGGTACCTCCGGTGTTATCGGTGGCGTGTGCCAGGAATTCGGATATACACAATCCTACACCTTCGATCAGTCGGACTCGGAAGGAGAATACTGGACGGTGGAAATCAAGTTCCAATCAAACTTCGATGGTCCCTTCAACTTCCTCGTGGGATACACAGAGTTTGACGGACACAGTGCGGGCAACTATTACGTAAACGCCAACACTTTAGATGGAAGACCCGACATGTATCCGGGCTTCTTCAATAATTTCGGTCACCACGACGGAGGAGGTTTTGGGGAAGGTTCGGCAGTCTTTGGTGAGATCTATTACCGGATCAATGATGATGTCAAGCTGACCTTTGGTCTGCGCCGTAATGATGATGACAAGCGCGTAAGAGGCAACAGTGTTCTCTGGAACGCCACTGATGCCAACTTCCCGCTGTCAACGGCCGTTGCAGGTAACATGCTGCCAAAACTGTGGACGCGCGCACCTACCTTCGTCAATGGCGGCGCCGCTACCGGCGCTGAGCTGGGCCTGATCAATCTCTACGCGCCGACGGCCGATCTGACCGCGGCTGAGGCTACCGGCGCGCAAAGCCCGGAGCGAATGGCTATTGCCGGTACCATACCCGTCGTTCCGGATTTTCTCGAAACCCGGGTCCTGACGGGAAGCCCCACCGAATTCAGTTGGCAGGAGACCACCGGCCGAGTGGGCATTGACTGGCAAATGAATGACAATCTAATGCTTTATGCTTTCCTGAGTCGCGGTTACAAACCCGGTGGGGCAAATCCAGCTATACCGCCGCAATTCCAGTCTGAATCCAAGTTCGATTTTGATCAGGAAGATATCGATGCCATTGAAATCGGCGCCAAGAGTACGCTGCTGGATGGCTCGATGATTCTTAACGCCAATCTCTTCATCTATGACTACGAAGGCTTACAGGTGGCGCGAATCAAGAACAACACGTCCTTGAACGAGAATATCGATGCCGAGATGATTGGTGCCGAGGTTGAAGTCATTTGGCGACCACAGGCGGTTGAAAACCTGCAGATCGATTTCGCCTATTCATGGCTGGATTCAGAAGTGGACGCAATGTCCGTGGATCCAAGTAACAGGACGGGTGGTGATCCCGACTATGTCGCCATGAACAACATTGCCTTCATGTATGCCGCCCCACGTGACGCTTTGATTGCAGCGCTGCCGATAATTATGACGGCGGGTGTTGGCGCCGGTGCGGTCTTCCCCGTTCCCGGTACGATCACTGAGGATGGTATTCCTGTGATCATAGCGCGTCCCTTCCTGGATGCAATTGGTATCGAAAACGTCGAGGGTATACCGGTGGATCTGTACGGCAACCAGTTACCTAACGCTCCGGAACACAGCATACACCTGGGCGCTTCCTACACGTGGAATATAGCCGCCTTGGCGGGCGATATCACGGTGCGCTGGGACTACTACTGGCAGGATGATTCCTACGCCCGGGAGTTCAATACGGTCGGTGATCAAATCGATAGCTGGGATCAGCATAACCTGTCCCTGCTGTATTCGAGCACCGACAGCAAGTGGCAGGCAAAGGCCTTCGTGCGCAATGTTCAGGATGAAGATAATGTCACCGGTCACTATCTGACCTCTGATACATCCGGTTACTATCGAAACTACTTCCTGACGGAACCCAGAATCTTTGGCTTCTCCGTCAAATATAATTTCGGCGGTAACTAGGCACTCAGAAGTAGGATCAAACGCTGGTCGGAATTTCCGGCCGGCGTTTTTTTGGGCGTAAAATGATTGTTATTGCGCTTTGGCTTTCTCTTTCTTTTCCCGAATTTTCTCACGCACACGATCCAGTCTCCTCTGGGCAGTTTCCCAGCCTTCGACCATCTCCAGGGCTTTCATAAAACCAGCCTCGGCTGCCTCAAGGTCACCCAGCTTTTCATAAACCATCGCCTGGTTGTGAACCGCCACATGCATCTGCTTTACATCCATCTCGATGGCAGTTGAATAGCTTTCCATGGCAAATTGGTATTGCTGCTGCATGTAATAGGAATTACCCCGGTTGATGTGCACAATAGCCTCTATGTCTGGATTCACCTTGATGGCTTCATCATAGTCATCATGAGCCCCCTCAAAATCGCTGTTAGCCGCTCTGATCAGGCCACGATTAAGAAAAGTTGCCGCCCGATCACGACGACTCATGGCTTCTTCCTTCAGGGCAATAGTGCAGGGTTCCGAGTCCGCCAGTTTCCTGAAGTTGCCCTCAGCGATCATCTTGGCAGTGGTAAAGCATTGATGAGCCTGGGTGGAACCGCCCAGGAGGGTCATGGCACTGGGGTAAGCGTGAAGGCTGGCTGCCATTAGCAGTGCAAAGCTAGCGACTCTAGGTAGTGAAATTAGTTGATGCATTCGGCTCTCCTTCGCTCAGAATGAGATCTAAATATAAGCCCTTCTGTGAATTTGATCCACTTTAGGTTTACCATGCACTTCCTGTTTTAGATGCGAGGTCAAGATGCCGAACTTTGGTGTAACCATATTTCCCACCGACAAATGTATACAGCCCGCAAAACTGGCCAGCGCAGTTGAAGAGCGTGGCCTTGACTCCCTGTTTTTTCCAGAGCACACCCATATACCCGCATCCCGGCAGTCACCCTTTCCCGGGGGTGGTGACCTTCCGGAACACTACTGGCGCAGTCATGACCCTTTTGTTGCCCTCGCAGCATCCGCGGCTGTAACCACACGGATAAAGATCGGTACCGGTGTCTGCCTCGTTATCGAACGTGACCCGATCACCCTGGCAAAGGAATGTGCGAGCCTTGACTACATATCAGGAGGACGATTCATACTCGGTATCGGTGCCGGCTGGAACAAAGAAGAAATGGAAAATCACGGTGCTGACTTCAAGAATAGGTGGAAAATCGTGCGGGAAAAAATCCTCGCCATGAAAGAAATCTGGACCAATGACGAGGCTGAATACCACGGAGAATACGTGGACTTCGACCCAATCTGGTCCTGGCCAAAACCGGTACAGGCGGGAGGACCACCCGTCTGGATGGGAGCCAACTCGAAATGGGCCTACGACCGGATAGCGGAATACTGTGAAGGCTGGATGCCCATCGGTGGCACCATGAGTGGTGGCATGCAGAGCCTTAAAGATGCCTGTGCAGCAAGGGGACGGGATGCTAATAGCGTAACCATCGCCCTCTTTGGCGCACCCGGTGACCTTGATCAGGTGCGGGGACGAATCGAACAGGGATTTACCGAGTTCGTGTTCGGCCTGCCCCAGGAAGGTGCAGACTCAGTACTGCCAATCCTGGATAACTATGCCAAATTGGCAGAAGCCTGCCGCTGACCCGGACATTTCATCAATCATCCGGGCAAGAACAGGCTGCCGTCAATCAAGAGAAAGGGGGGAACCCTTCTGGTCCTCGGCGACCTGTTTAGCTGATTCTCTCTCACCCAGCATCGCTGCCAGTTCCCTCGCCTGGGGGAAATCCACGAGCAGATCCATATCCAGCACCTTGGCCGCGCAGGCCCCGGCAAGGCCTACCGTATAGAGAAACATGATGTCGGCATAGGTGAAGGCGTCGCCGGTGACATAGGGCGAGAACTTGCCCTTCCTTTTCAGGCAGGCGATTCCCTTGTCCAGGTTGGTCTTCGCCTTTTCTTTTGTTTCATCACTGACTGAGCCACCAAAAAAAGCCTCGGCAAAACAGGTCCTGGCTGGCAGTTCGATGTACAACTCAATTTCTTTCGCAAGCTCACGGACCTCAGCTCTGGCAATTGGGTCGGCAGGCAGCAAGGTTGGCCCGGCATAACTTTCTTCGAGATACTCCATGATCACACTGGTTTCGCTCAGGAACCCGTGTTCAGTTTCTATACAGGGCACCTTTCCCATGGGGCTTTTGGAAAGATAGCCATCTTCCTGACTCGGCATAGTGTCAATGAATTCAAACTCAATACCCTTCTCCATCAAAGCCATCTTTACCATATTGAAATAGTTGCTTACGGTAAATCCGTACAGTTTTATCATTTCTCTACTCCGGGTTTTATCACTTGTCAGGCAGCAATAATACAGAGACTAGGGCGATGATCAACAGGATCTCAGCCCGCCCCAATCGGTGACGCACTTCCTGGTAATGGATCACCGCTATCTTTGAGGTAAACGATCAATCTCTCCCTAAGGGAGAGGGAACAGATTTATGGGCAACACCTGATATGGTAGCCTTGATGGCTCTTTCAAAAATGGCGCCGAACCATGATCATGACTAACACTGGAGACCTGAATGGATCTATCTTTTGGTAATGAATATGAAGTATTTCGAGAGGAGGTTCGTGACTTCATACGGCAGCATAAGGACAAGCAACCGAACCCGGCTGAAATGCTCAGCGAGGAAACGCTTGCCTGGCAGAAACTACTGATAGAAAACGGCTACCACTCACGCACGATTCCCAAAGAGTATGGTGGCTACGGTGCAGAGCCCGACATCATCAAGTCTAGAATCATCGCCGAGGAATTCAGTGCTGAACAAATAAATACAGGACTCAGCGGCCAGGGTATTTCAATGCTCACGCCGGTACTCCTGGAGATGGGTAATGAGGTACAGAAACTGCAATTCATCAAACCCACCATCCATGGTGAACTGCTTTGGTGTCAGGGGTACTCGGAACCTGGAGCCGGCAGTGATCTTGCCAGCCTGACTACAAAGGCTGAACTGGATGGTGATGAGTGGGTAATCAATGGCCAGAAAATCTGGACCAGCACCGCCCATCTGGCTGACTGGATATTCTGCCTGGTGCGAACCGAACCTGACGCACCAAAACATCAGGGGATTTCATTTCTTCTGTTCAGGATGGATACACCCGGTATCGAGATTCGGCCCCTGATAGACATGACAGGCAAGCGCAATTTCAACGAAGTGTTCTTCACCGATGTTCGCGTGCCGAAAGACCAGATAGTCGGCAAGCGTGGTCAGGGGTGGCTCGTGGCAAACGCTATTCTTGGCCATGAGCGGGGCTCCCTGGCGCCACCGGACGTTGCTGATGCAAGGCTAAACGGCGTCATTGACCTGATGCAGACTGAAACCATTGGCGGCGAGAAGCTAATGGCCAACCCTGTCTATCGAGACCGGTTGATACAATTGCAGGGTAGAGCGATGGCCCTGCGTCTGAATGATATGCGTCTGCTTTCAGCACGAATCAACAAGAATCAGGACGTCAAACTTGCAGCCATGATCGTCAAGCTGATGGGCACTGAACTTCGTCATGAAATCGAAGGTCTGGCCATTGATGTCATGGGAGAAATCGGCCTCTCCTACGAGGACAATCCCTATGTTCGTGGCAATGGTTCCTGGCAATTTCAATATATGTTCTATCTCGGGCTCATAATTGGTGGTGGCACGTCACAGATTCAGAAAAATATTATCTCGGAACGCGGCCTCGATATGCCAAAAGAACCCAAAGTGGCGAAGTCATCCTGAGCAATGCGAAGGATCCCCTCTTTAATGACGAGACCTCTCAACAAGCCACCAGGACAGCAGCAAGACCAACAGGATTAAAAGTATGGAATTCGGTTTATCTCAAGAACAAATCCTTCTTCAGGATAGTGTTAACAAGTTTCTAGGCGACCAGGTACCACTGGCTAAAGTACGGCAAATTGCTACAGGTGAAGACAATGATTCAGAGGTCTGGAAGGGTCTTACTGAACTGGGTATTCCAAGCCTGCTAGTACCAGAGGCGCACGGCGGCGTAGGTCTCGGCACTGTCGATGCCGTGATCGTCGCTGAATGTCTTGGCTATCACGTGACACCTTCAGCATTCATCTCGTCCGCGGTAATGGCGCCGGTCGCGCTCACGGCGGCAGGAAAAGAAGATACGCTCGCGGCGATTGCTGACGGTACACATCGAGTCGGTATTGCCTTTGGTGAGGCAATTGGTGCCAGGAGGGATGCAGGCATTCTCGTTGATGGAACAACCCTATCGGGGAAATGTCTGTTTGTTCTTGACGCAGACGCCGATGCCTACCTGATCGCAACCCCTGGGAAAAGTCTCTATCAAGTCAGGGCTGACGCGAATGGCCTGAAGCGGAATCTACTTACAACTATCGACAAGACACGACCTAACTGCGAACTTATCCTCGACAAGGTTGCCTGTGAACTGATCTCAGATGATCCCGATGTTTATCTGCAGACCCTCGACGCCGGTCGAGTTATGCAGGCGGCAGATACTCTGGGCGCAGCCCAGTGCATGCTGGATCAGGCAGTTGCCTATGCCAAACAGCGAGAGCAGTTCAATCGTGTTATCGCCTCATTCCAGGCCGTCAAACACATGTGTGCTGAAATGGCTGCAAACCTTGAACCCTGTCGATCAATGGTCTGGTATGCAGGTCACGCGCTGGATGAAGTGCCGGAAGAGAAAAGGCTGATCGCATGCCACACCAAGGCTCACCTGTCAGAGGTTGGCAAGTTTGTCGCTAAGACTGCCACTGAAGTCCATGGCGGTATGGGTTTTACTGACCTGGTGGGTCTGCACTACTGGTTCAAGCGCATTGGTGCTAACCGCCAGCTCCTGGGCGCGCCGGAACTTGTCAGGGATGAAGCAGCACGGATCCAGGGATTTGCTGCATAGCCAGCGACGGATAAGTATACTAACCAGTCGGCCTTACACGGTTGTTACCAGCCTTTCCGACAGGGCAGCGATATAGTCGGGACCAATCCCGCAGCATCCCCCGATGATAGAAGCACCTGACTCTGCAAAGCGCTCCGCCATAGTAAGGTAGTACTCAACATTAATGTCATCCCGCATACCAATCTGTATGTTGTTGTCTAGGGTCCATTGGGGATCTACAGTATTCAATCGATTCGGGTATCCACCGATGGGCTTATCCGTAATCGCTTTCAGCTCCCGCAGTGCAGCCAGGATAGCTTCAGCATGGGTACAGTTGAACAGATAGGCAGCCAATTCGAAGTCCTGGAGCTTTGCAAAGGCATCTGCAACTGAATCGCCGCTACGCAGCCCATTACCCGGTTCTTCATTGAGGGTCCAGGAAACCATGACTGGTTTACCCAGGCCATGGGCACTCGCCTGGCTCACCGCGTGGGCAGCTTCAGCTCCACTGGACATGGTTTCACACAGGAACAGGTCAACGTTATCCCGCATCGCGCCAACCATCCCTGCATAAACCGGGAGAGACTCGGCTGCATCCGGGATGAGATCCGGCCTATAACTCTCAGACAGTGGTGGCAGTGAACCCGCGACCCGGACATCTTCCCCGCTTTCCTTTACGGCACGCCTGGCAAGCTCACCAGCCAAGTGTGTTAACTCCTCATAACGATCAGCAAGACCTTCCTTCTCGAGATAACTTGGCACTGTTGAATAGCTATTGGTTGTAATGACTTTTGCGCCGGCCGCGATGTAATCCCGGTGAACCTGTACCACCATATCCGGTGCATCCAGCAGGGCTTTGGCGGACCAAAGCCCAGTGGCTGAACCCGCTCCACGACGGGCAAGTTCACTGCCCATACTGCCATCTAATATTGTAATCATGTCGTGTCCCCCTGAGGAGCTAAAGTACTATTCCCTTTTCCGTATAGTCACTAATCATCGTTGCATCCAGCCCCAGCTCCTCGAGCACACTCTGTGTATGCTGACCGTGGGCAGGAGAGTGCGAAGTCGCTGGCAGCCTTTCACCACCAAATTTCGCGGGTGACCTGACAATCCTCATAGAACCCATGACTGGATGTTCTCGCACCTCTACAGTTTCGTTGGCCAGGATCTGTGGTTGCGTGAGCACCTCTTCATAACCCAGACATTTCGCCACGGGGACATCATTCTCATGAAGTTTCTCCAGAATATCGTCAGTAGAAAACTGCGTGAATGCCTCTGCCAGCTCTCCCCTGAATTCTTCAAGATTTGCAACCAGCCTTTCAAAAGAATTAAAACGCTCATCCGTCAGCAGATCCTCCCTGCCAAGTGCGCGCATAACACCTGCTCTTTGCGCTTCTGTTGCAGCGGACGTTGTGATTACGCCATCTTTGGTCAGGGTAAGCTCATATATCAGGTCAGCCAGCAACGGCTGTGGCGCAATGTCATCATCCAGCAGCGTGTTATTCATGAAACCGTCTGGGAAAATAAAGAACAGGCCTGCATCCAGCATGGACAGATCAATGTGCTGGCCCTCACCTATCTTTTCCCTTACCAGCAGCGCAGCGGTGATCGCCTGGACTGCTGTATAGGCTGTGATCTTGTCACACATGAGGTTACGCACGAAAGAAGGTGCCTCGAAACTCTGGGATGCTGTCATACCGGAATGAGCCTGAATAATGGGGTCATAGGCGGGCGCGTTCGCAAGGGGACCCTCGACACCAAAACCGGATATGGCAACATAAACAAGCCCCGGATTGAGGCTGCGCAGTTTTTCGCTCCCCAGATTGAGACTGTCCATCACCCCCGGCCTGAAATTATGCACAATTACATCGGCATCCTTCGCCAATTCGCGGATCAGTGACTGTCCTGCTTCATCCTTCAAATTGACGCGGATAGATTCCTTGCCTCTATTACAATTGGCAAACAAGGCAGAAATACCACCCTTTGCACTACCGACATAGCGCATGGGATCGCCCATCTCTATGGGCTCCACTTTAATGACTCTTGCTCCCTGCTCAGCCATCATCATGGAGGCAAAGGCTGCAGTTATCATTGTAGAAAATTCAAGTACCTTCACACCTTCTAGGGGTTTCATCTTTATTCCTCAGAGTTACTACATCAGCTGCCAGTTTCAGCTAGAATTCTTCTGCTTGCGGCAATCTTATCTCGTCACAACTATTTCTCGTCACGATCAGGTCTTGTCACAACCTTATCTCACCACGATCATGGATAAGACAACACTTATCCAGTACATTGCAAGCATGTCTCTACAGAAGTACGCAACACTCGCGCTTACCTGTTTTACTTTACAGGGTTGCGAATTTGGGGTTGATCCCGGCTCTAGTATCTCACCAAACTACCATTTACTTTCCTCCTGTGACAAACCCGATAGTGCCGCCATTGCAAGCCTTGTGGCTGACAGCCTCTGCGGCACGATTTCAGTATTTGAAGACAGGGTGACAAAAAGTGGCCGGAAGATTGATCTTAACATCATGGTCATACCTGCAATTTCACCTTCGCAGCCGGATCCGATCTTTTTCCTGGCGGGCGGGCCAGGCCAGTCTGCGGTTGATGTGGGTCCCTTCCTGTTCTCCCGGCTGCACAGGCTGCGAAATGAGCGAGATATCGTGCTCGTTGATCAAAGAGGCACGGGTAAATCCAACTCACTCGCCTGCGAGCTTTCGGCTTCAGCTTTCGAGCAGGTAAACCTTTCCGTTGCGGCGGCGACTGAAATGCAGATTGAGAATCTCAAAAAATGCCTGACCGAGTACGACGCTAACACCGCGTTGTATACAACGCCCATCGCGATGGACGACCTCAATGAAGTCAGGGAAGTGCTTGGTTACAGCAAGATAAACCTGCTGGGTATTTCCTACGGAACCCGTGCAGGGCTCGTCTATATTCGCCGGCATCAGGATACAGTGCGAAGTGCGGTACTGGACGCAGTGGCCCCCTTGACCATGGCAATACCGAAAAACGTTGCCACTGATGCGCAAGCCGCATTCGAGCGATTGGTGACTGACTGCAAGAAACAACCTGGCTGCAAGGAAACCTATCCACATCTCAAGGATCATTTCAGGCTCCTGGTCCAGGGATTGGAACAGACACCTGAAGAGATTGCCCTGCATCACCCACGAACTGGCAAGGCAACAAAGGGGACCATTGACTCACGTCTCATCAACAGACTTGTCCGGGCGATCATGTACGATCGAACCCTGTCACGACTGCTGCCATTAGCCATTGAGGAAGCTTTCGGGGGAAACTATGCACCCTTGTCGACCCTTGCCTATACACTCACCGGAGAAGATACCAGCCTCAGCAGCGGAATGATGGCTTCCGTCCTGTGTGCAGAGGACATGACACGGGTAGATGCCGCCAGCAACAGCATGGATTTCGACAACGCAATATATGAAGCCCTGGATCCAATCTGTGAATTCTGGCCCAGGGGTTCAGTTCCCGAAGGCTATTTTGAACCCGTAGTATCGGATATTCCTGTCCTCTTGGCGTCCGGAACGCTGGACCCTGTCACGCCGCCAAAATACGGATGGGAGGCATCTCTCACACTGAGCAATTCTGAACATATCGTTATCCCAGGTGTTGGCCACAGCGTGGTCACGGTGGGTTGCATGCCTGATATTGTCTACGACTTTTTCAGCCACCCTGAAGCCTCCAAAGTCTCAGCCAGCTGCAGAGTTGACCTGAAAAGACCGCCCTTTTTTACCAGTCTGGCAGGCCCGCTCGGTCCTGGCGAGGGTGCGCAGGAGGAGAAACATAGGTGATTGAAGTCAAATCACTCTACAAGTCCTTCGCCGAGATCAAGGCCGTCAAGGACGTGTCCTTCACCGCTAACAATGGCCAGGTGACCGGACTCCTCGGCCCCAACGGTGCGGGCAAATCGACAACCCTTAGGATTCTCTATGGTCTGCTCACCCAGGATTCCGGTAGTGCACTGGTCGATGATATCGATATCAAATCTGATCGACTTGGTGCCCAGCAAAAAATTGGCGTATTGCCCGACAGTCACGGCCTCTACATCAGGCTGACGGCAAGGGAGCACATTTACTACTTCGGGCGCCTGCACAAATTTGATGAAGATAAGCTCGAATCCCAGACCAACGAACTCATTAAGCTGTTGGATATGCAATCTATAGCAGATCGCAGGGTAGAAGGATTTTCCCAGGGCGAACGGATGAAGGTCTGTCTCGCCCGGTCACTGGTTCACAACCCGCCGAACGTCCTGCTTGACGAGCCGACAAATGGGCTGGATGTCATGACTACCCGAACCGTGCGCGAGATTATTGAGGAGCTCAAGACCAAAAACATCGCCGTATTGTTTTCAAGCCACCTGATGCACGAGGTTTCAAGATTGTGTGACCACATCGTTATCGTGTCCGAAGGTTCAATTGTTGCCAGTGGAACCACGGATGAGATTCGGGCTGCCGCTGGGGAAGATAACCTTGAGGACGCATTCGTGAAACTGGTTGAAGGAGGCGTCAACTGATGCATCCGGTGAGTATTGTCCTGGGCAAGGAAATCCGCGACGCAGCGCGAGACAGGCGTGCTTTGCTTACCGCCTTTCTATTCCCGGTGCTTTCTCCCCTGCTGGTGTACTTCATGATGACCGCCATCATCGAACTGCAAACAGACGCGGACAAAATGACGATTCCAATCATCGGCGGCGAGCATGCACCGGCACTCATTCAATGGCTGAAAGAACAGGACGTACATCTGGAAAAATTTAGCGGTGATGCAAAGCAGGCGGTCAAGGACAAGGACAAGGAACTGGTAGTGATCATCCCTGATGACTTCCAGCAAAGATTCGGAGAACTGAAAACCGTTCCGGTAGAAGTCGTCAGTGATGGCTCACGCACGGATTCGCAGCCCAAGGTAAGGCGAGTCCACGAACTGCTTCGCCAGTACAACCAGGAAATTGGAGCGCTGCGCCTTATAGCCAGAGGTGTTTCACCTGATGTCACACGGGTCGTCGTGAGTCAGCACGTCGATGTGGCCAGCAAGGAACAACGGGCTGCGACGGCGCTGAATTTTATTCCCATGTACATCATTCTGGCTGCATTTGTTGCCGGCATGGGCATCGCTGTGGACAGCACCGCCGGGGAGAGAGAAAGGAAAACTCTGGAACCGCTGTTCATCAATCCCGTTGAACGCTATCAGATCGTAACGGGAAAATGGCTGGCAGCAACCCTTTTTTCCGCTATTGGCATGGCTCTGACCCTGGTGTTATGTGTCGCGGCCATGGGCCAGGTGCCACTGGCGCAAATCGGGCTGCAATTCCACATCGGCAATGGGCAGATGTTGTCGATGTTGCTGGCGACCTTGCCCCTCGCCTTTCTCGCTACCAGTATGCAACTCCTGCTGGGCATATTTGCCAAGTCTTTTAAGGATGCCCAGTCCTATATTGGTTTGCTGGTTCTCCTCCCCATGGCGCCCTCCATGTATATGATGTTTAACCCCTTCATGACCCGGGAATGGATGTTTGCCATTCCCATGCTCGGCCAGCACCTGTTGCTGGTGGATGTGCTGGGCGCAAAAGAAGTCCCGCTGATCGGTTATTTCTATTCCGCAGCATCCTGCCTGCTTCTCGGTATGGCGCTGGTGCTGATCACCGCCAGGCTATTTCAACGTGAATCAATTCTTTCAGGCTAGTGCACATCAAATATTGCTAACCGGCTGCTCACCGCAAAGCCAGCAACGTGATCTACAAAGGCAGTTCAGTAATCTTTTAAGGACAGACTCAATTTCTCCAACCACGACAATGAAAATCAGTATGATGGACGACAAGGGATTGATGATGGGTCTCACTGATGCAGTTAAACTATTGGTAACCGATGCACGCAAAATGTCTGATAATGCAATTACTTTGCTGCAACTGACCGAGCTGTTCGAACGAAGATTTCCGATCGTGACACCACGCAATCCCTGGGGACAGATTCCTAAAGCAGAATCCAATGACTGAATACAACCAGCCAGAATCCGGAAACGAAATGCCACGATTCGGTGGCAGTACAAACATGTTTCGCTTGCCAGCCGCAGACTCCGCAAAGAATGTCGATGTAGGCATAGTCGGTGTGCCCCTGGACATTGGCACCAGCAATCGCAGTGGCTCTCGCTTCGGACCGCGCCAGATTCGCTCAGAGTCCGTTCTGGTCAGGCCCTACTGTATGGCCACGGGCGCAGCACCATTTGAATCTTTTCAGGTCGCTGATATGGGTGATGTTGCCATTAACCCTTATAACCTGGCTGACTCAGTCGAGCTGATTGAAAGCCACTACCGAAAACTGCTTACTCATTCCATGAAACCAGTCTCAATGGGAGGGGACCACACGATTACCCTCCCCATTTTACGCGCCGTGGCAGCGAAACATGGTCCGCTGGCACTGGTTCATGTCGATGCGCATGCAGATACTAATGACACCATGTTCGGTGAAAAATTGACCCATGGAACCGTATTTAGGCGAGCAATTGAAGAAGGACTGGTTGACCCCAATAGCATGTTCCAGATTGGTCTGCGGGCAACTGGTTATTCCGCTGACGATTTTGATTGGGCGCGCCACAAAGGTGTTACGGTAGTAACAGCAGAGGAATGCTGGTACAGGTCACTTTCTCCCCTGATGGAATCCATTCACGAACAGCTCGGCAAAGATCAACCCCTGTACCTTAGTTTTGACATAGATGGGCTGGACCCATCTGTCGCGCCTGGTACCGGCACGCCAGAACCAGCTGGCCTCATGGCATCCCAGGGGCTGGAGATTATTCGAGGGACCTTCGGGCTCAACATAGTTGGTTGTGACCTTGTGGAGGTTTCGCCTCCATACGATACAACCGGCAACACATCACTACTGGCAGCTAATCTTATTTTTGAAATGCTCTGTTCCCTGCCGGGATGTGTTCGTCGTTAGCCCTTCGTTTAAACTGATATTACAACAACACACAGGAGACTCAGATGAAATACGGACTCTTCGGAATCAACTCCGGTTTTTGTTCGACACCACAGACGATTAGGTCCGTTTCGATCGCGGCAGAGGAGGCCGGCTTTGAATCCCTTTGGACAGCAGAACATGTTGTGCTGCCGGATCCACAGGAACCACCATCCCCAGCGCCGCCACTGACTCCGATACTGCATCCTTCAACGGCACTGTCTTTTATTGCCGGATTTACTTCACGAGTCCAGCTCTGCACGGGCATTACGCTGTTGGCGCAACGAAATGCTGTGGTTCTGGCTAAAGAGATGGCAAGCCTGGATCTGCTATCGGGCGGGCGCCTGACCCTAGGCATTGGTGCCGGTTATCTTAAGGCAGAGTTTGATGCCTTGGGTGTCACATTTGCAGAACGGGGTGCCAGGAGCGATGAGTACATAGATGCAATGCGCGAGCTCTGGTCATCAGAACATCCCGAATATTCAGGCAGATTTGTGAATTTCTCATCGATTCAGAGCCGACCATTGCCGGCACAGACTGGGGGACCTGACATCGTTGTCGGTGGTACCAGCGATGCGGCGCTTCGCCGTGCAGTAACAAAAGCGCAAGGCTGGTATGGGTTTGCCCTTGATCATGACGCCAGCGCCAAGGCAGTTGAGGGGCTAAAACGGGCTGCAGATCAAAATGCCCGGATGAACAGCCTTGGTGAGCTTGAAATCAGCATCACTCCACGGCACCCACTGACAGAAGAATCTATCAATCAATACGAAGAAATGGGCGTTTCTCGGCTTATAGTCCCAATGAACGGGCAAACGGAAGATGAGCTACTGGCTTTCGTAGATCAGATCGCAACCGAATTCATCTGATGAAAACAGTGGGCCTTATCAACCCGGGCGCCATGGGCTCGTCCGTCGGTGCTGCCGCCAGGCAAGCTGGCGCAAGAGTCCTCTGGGCTTCGGAAGGGAGAAGCCCGGTGACAACAGAGCGTGCAGAAAGATCAGGCCTGGAAGATTGTCAGACCCTGCAAAATCTCGTCGAAAGCAGTGACATCATTCTCAGCGTTTGCCCGCCTCACAGCGCCACAGAGGTAGCAGGTGACGTTGCCGCGCTTGGCTTCTCCGGTATCTATGTCGAAGCTAACGCCATTGCACCCGGTGAAACTCGCAAAATTGAAACGATGATCACGAGACGAGGAGCCCGGCTAGTCGATGGTGGAATCATTGGTGGCCCGGCCTGGAAAGCTGAATACGGCACGCAACTTTATCTATCAGGTGAGGATGCCTCGATAATCGCCGGCATTTTCGAAGATACTAATCTAAACGCTTCAGTTATCTCCGCTAACATCGGGGCTGCGTCAGCACTCAAAATGACCTTTGCGGCCTATACCAAAGGCACTACCGCGCTGCTATTGGCTATTCTCGCCGTGGCACAAAGCGAGGGTGTGCGCACCCATCTCGAAAAGCAGTGGGGTGAGAAATTCACTGAACAAACCCATCAGCGGTTGACTGCGAACACGGTTAAGGCATGGCGGTTTGAAGGAGAGATGCAAGAAATTGCAGCAACCTTCGACACTGCAGGTTTACCCCCAGGTTTTCATGAGGCCGCAGCACAGGTATTTGCTGGCCTGGCAAAATTCAAGGATCAGGATGAAATACCTAACATAGAAGACGTTATTGCGGCCCTTATACAACCTCCTCTCTGACACGGGCGTCGCCCAGTATTTTTACTTCACGGGCCAGCATGTTTCGGCTCCAGAAAAACGCCACACAGCCCATAATCACATTGGCAACACTGGTGGCGATGAATATGCCGATATAACCCCAGTACTCATCGAACAGTATCGCTAACGGGATATACACAACGATCATTCGAAACAGGGACATCACAGTTGTGGGCAACGGCTTGCCAAGGGCAACGAACAAAGAACCTGATATCATACCAACACCAAGCAAGCCAAAGGTCACTGGCACCAGCAAAAAATACCAGCCTGCAGATTCAACAAGCTTTGCGTCATCATTGATCAATGCGACAAGATCGTCGCCAAACGGCGCAAGAAAGATGAAACACAAAATGCCCCAGGCGAAGCAGAACTTGTAGGATGACGTCAGTACCTTGTAAACCCGGTCAACCTTCCTCGCTCCCCAGTTCTGGCCAACAAAGGGGCCAACACTTGCCGACAGGGACATGAGAATCATCAAGACCAGCATTTCGAAGCGCGAAGTAATGCCAAATCCAGCTACGACTTCCGGCCCATGGGTCGACAGCAGTCGTATGACGATAGCCATGGTAACGGGACCAATCAGGCTGTTGAGCATCGATGGGACACCGATATGCAGAATAGACCAGGTCGATCTTGCGATATCGGTCATCCAACCCGAGACTGGCAATATCAGTCTTTCATTGAAAATGAGAATGGCGAACATGCCAAGGGTTCGCATCAGGCCTGACAGGATCGCCGCCCAGGCAGAACCGACGATACCCATTTCCGGCATTCCCAGAAGCCCGAAGATAAACAAAGGCGCAATTATAATCTGAACGCCTGATGTGGTGGTCATCACGTACCCAGGAATCTTCGCATTGCCAACCGCTCGCAGCACAGTGCTGGTCACCATTGGCAGGCTGAAAAAGGGTAGGCCCAGGATAAAGACAGTCATGAATTCAACCACCATTGGAAGAAGTTCAGGCTGCACGCCCATAATCGTAAAAAGCGGCTCCAGGTAGACATACGCCACCGACATTAATATTACCAACATGGTCGTTGCCAGGATCAGGGAATGGGTCGTGAATCGCCTGGCTAGCTGCCGGTCCCCTGCACCCTGAGCACGAGCTATCAAGGAGGCTGCACCCGTACCAATACCCATGGAAACGCTTGAAAGCGCCATAATAAACGGGAAAGTAAAACTTACTGCAGCAAGTTCTGCAGCGCCGAGAATCCCGATGTACACGGTATCAATCATCATGGCGACGATCATGGACGATATGCCCAGGAACATGGGAATGGTCATCCGAGTCAAATGCCCGCTGACACTACCTTGAGTTAAATCTTGCGAAGAAAGCTTCATAACCGGGTGATTCTATCATCGACAGAACCATACCAACCTTCCATCGAGCTATTTAGAGGAATGTTATCATGCCGCTACCAGTCAAATTTGGGGATCTAAATGACACTTGCCCTCGGGGTTCATGTTGGACAGCAAAACATGGTTATGGATGAGATGCGCGCCCTGTGGCGCAAGCTTGATGCTGCAAAGGTAGACTGGCTTTCCACATGGGATCATTTCTATGAGGCACCACCCGCCGGGGGCACCATAGATCACTTCGAAGCCATGACTACTCTCGGCGCACTGGCAGCCGACACTTCTCATGCACGCCTGGGGTGCCTTGTGTTCTATGTCGGCTACCGCAATCCCGCCAGTATCGCCAAGGCGGCGGCAACCCTCGATCATATATCCGGAGGTCGATTTGAACTCGGACTGGGCGCCGGTTGGCATGAGCAGGAAGCGACAGCCTATGGTTATGATTTCCCCAAAGTCAGCACCCGTCTCGACATGCTCGATGAAGCTACCACCATCATTCGTGGGCTTCTTACCGAAGAGCGAACAACCTTTAGCGGCGAGCATTACCGGGTTGAAAACGCATCCAATATACCCGCACCTTTGCAGAATCGTTTGCCAATATGGATCGGCGGCCTGGGTGAAAAGAAAACCCTGCGTCTGGTCGCCAAACATGCTGATGGATGGAATGCTGCCTATACATCTGCAGAGCACTTCGGGCACCTGGGCAAGGTACTCGATCAGTGGTGTGAAAAACTGGATCGAGACCCGGCAACCCTTAAACGATCAATCAACCTGACATTCAACATGGGCACCACCGATGCGCAGGTTGAGCTGGAGCGTGAGAAACTGCATGCGGCATGGGGTCCGTTAGCTGAGCGCATTGAGGGCGGCGCACTCCTGTGCACCCCCTCGGAAGCCGTGGACCGAATCAAACAATACCAGGATGCCGGTGCCGATTTGGTCAATATCGCCCTAAGGGCACCATGGCAGCCGGAAGCTCTGGATGCCTATCTCGAAGAGGTGATGCCGGTTCTACGCTGAGGCGGGCTAACGCCCCAGCGCCGCCAACATATCGTCGATATTGGTGAATTTCAAACGCGGGCGCCCTGCATCCTCACCATTGGCCAGTTCTGCCTGGTCAATCTTCTTCCAGTCTTCGTAGGTTACAGCCTTCGGTTGCCTGCCCCTTATCAGAGACTCCACTGAAGCTGGTGCCGTTTCAGTGGGGTTGAAGTGCGAACCTGCGGCTAGATCTTCTACCATACAATTTACCGTTTCATTCGCACAGGTCTTGTTGGTACCGATCACCCCACTCGGGCCACGTTTGATCCAGCCTGCCGTATAAACACCCGGCAGGTTATCACCACCTTCAGACTGAACACGACCTTTCTCGTTTCGAATGGTCCCCCAGCTATCGTTAAAAGGCACGTCCGGCAGCGCTATACCCCGATAGCCCACGGAGCGAAATACCAGACCTACTTTGATTTCCTCCTCAACCCCGGTTGCCCGCGCGCGCACGGACCCATCGTCAGCCTGGTAGCCTTCATTCTTAACCAGTTTGATCGCTTCTACCCTGCCATCACGGCCCGTGATTTCAGTGGGCGAGACAAGGAATCGAAACGTAAGCAACCGGCTCTTTCCCGTCTGCCCACGTGTGGAATAGTCAGCGATGGCTGCGACATTTTTGTCAACATTCTTGTCCGGGTTGGCTTGAATACTCAGTAAACTCGCCGCATCAGGACTGGCCTCTTCAGGTGAAACTGTTACATCTGCATCCAGAAGTTCCCCCACTTCCACAATTTCCTGTGGCGTAAAGGCGGCCTGAGCCGGTCCACGCCGACCCAGCAAATAGACATTCTTCACCTTGCTTTGCTTTAGGGCTGCAAGGGCATAATCAGCGATATCGGTTTGAAGCAATTCTTCATGGGTCTTGCACAAGATCCGCGCAACATCCATCGCCACATTGCCAATGCCCACGATAGCGACACTCTCCTGGCTAAGGTCAAAGCTCCTGTCGGCAAAATCCGGGTGGCCGTTGTACCAGGCTACAAATTCTGTTGCGGAATGGCTCCCCGTGAGATTTTCACCCGGAATGCCTAAATCCCTGTCCACCGGAGCGCCTGTTGTAAAAATAGCCTGATGGTAGTGTCGCTTCAGGTCATCCATATAGAGATCCCTGCCGTACTCTACATTACCGAAAAAACGAAAATTTGGATTGGACGCGCTCTTGTCGTAGGCGCGAGTCACTGACTTGTCCTTCTGGTGATCCGGTGCAACCCCGGCACGCACAAGTCCAAAGGGTGTTGGGAGCCGATCGAACATATCCAACTCGACGTTCAGACCCTTTTGCTTGAAGAAGTTACTGACCGTATAAAAGCCAGCCGGCCCGGATCCAATAATTCCAACCCGCAAAGGATTGCCAACACTTCCAATTGCACCCACCAATCTCTCCTTCTCTCGCCTAACGCGCGAGACTAGCAGATTAGACAAACTAATTCCTGCAGCATTCAGGCTCGTAAACAAGCTCTGCTAATAGCCTGACAATTGCTGGAATTGGCTCTCGATCAAGTTGCACGAATAACGCATAATTGCAGCGGCATCCAAGAACCAATAACAAGCTCCACGACGAGGCGCAGGACTTTGACTGATACCACAGTCGCAGAAAATAGTTCCCTTTCTACCACCGAACAATGGCTGGCCCGGCTGGGAATCCGACCTGACGAGAAATCTGTCACCGCCCTGCTGTTCAGTAATATGTTCTTGTCCGGAATTGCTATTGGCATGATTCGCGTCTGTGCGCTCACACTTTTCCTTAAACATTTCGGCTCTGAACAACTTGCCCTCGTCGCAATATTATTAGCGTTGATCGGGATGCCGACGACGCTCCTTATTGACAAGTTTACTATCGGTTTTTCAACCAGGGCTCATATTTTCACGATCCTCAGTTTCGTGATGGGTGGGCTATTGCTATTTCGTACCCTGCTCGGGTTAACCGATAGTACAATTCTCATTTTTTCACTCCCCCTGTTTTTTGAACTGGCCTATATGCTTTTCAGCCTCCAGTTCATTTTCCTCCTGACAAGATTGCTGAATGTCAGACAAGCCAAGCGGCTGTCTGGTATTGCTCGCTCAGGTGAGTTCGTCGCCGAAATGTGTGGCGGATTTCTCGTCGTCATTCTGCTGAACTTCCTCAAACTGGAAGATCTTCTAGTCGTCGCCATGTTAACGACTGGACTTGTATTTATTGTCGTCAACCACACCACAAAGCAATTCCAATCTACACTGATGATTACAAACGAAGAAATCGTTGAAGGCGAAATTACCGATAGCCGACTTTTCGGCATGCTTAAACTCCCCTACGTTAGGCTCATTGCCTGCTGTTATGGGGCCTACATGTTTGCCTATTTCTTTCTTGAAGTTGCTTTTTATCGCTATGCATCCATTCAACTTCCAGATGAGCGGCAACTGGCGGAGTTCATCGCACAATTTTTTGCCGTGACCGGGTTTCTTACCATGTTGACCATGGTTCTGGTGTTCGCACCTTTCCTGCGAAAGTTTGGCATCATCGCAGGCGTAATCTTGTTTCCACTTGTAATTTTTGTTAGTTCAACCGCTGTCAGCATCATGGAATTTTCCAGTGTTGAGGTGACGTTGATTTTCGCTGTTATGGTCACCACAAATTGTGCCCGCTTCATCCTCCAGGCAGCTATCTGGAAACCCTCTGTAGCCATTCTCTTTCAGGTGCTGCCTGATCGGCAGCGTACAGCCGGCACCTCCTTGATGGAAGGCGTAATCGACCCCTTATCAGGCGGTATCGCGGGTATCTGTCTCTTTATTCTCATAGACACAATAGGCTGGGAGCCGAAACAATTCCTGATTCTCTTAAGCATCCTCATGGCCTGCTGGCTTGTTCTGTCGATTTATATCCGCCGCCTCTACCTGTCCAACCTGGTGGTCAGCATTCAGAAAAGAAAACTTGGGGAACTGTCCATCTCCGAATTGGACAACGCAAGTCTGGACATAATCAAAGCCGGGCTTACCAGCTCCTTCCCAGCAGAGATCTTCTATTGCCTGAACCTGCTGGAAACAATCGAGCACCCAGAGATAAATGAGCTACTAAAGCAGGTTCTATCTAACAGTAACAGGGATGTGAGGATGGATGTGCTGAAAAGAATCGCATCCATGAAAATTCAACCTCTAACCAGACACATTTCCGAGCGAATAGAGATTGAAACAGATCGCGCCGTTCGGGGACAGGCACTAATCACCTATGCTGCTCTTGCGCCAGATGACATCATCGAAAAATTATCGGTTCATCTTGAAGGACTCGATCCTGACCTCACCCACGGTGCATTAGTTGGCATACTCACGTACGACCCTAACAACAGTAAGGCAAATGACTTTTTATTGCGGGCGGTCCGCTCAGGCTCGATCCATGACAAATTGTTTGCAGCAAAAGTCATGGCTGATATCGGCAGCAAGCACTTCTCAGGTTTTCTGGTAGAACTACTGGAAGACCAGGACAACGCGGTAATGGAACAGGCAATTTATGCTGCAGGACAGATGGGAGACGAAAGGCTCATCAAATCTCTGGTTTCAAAACTGACAAACCCGGCCCTTCTGCCAGCAGCCAGCGCTGCCCTGAGACTATATGGAGAAGAAGCTCTCTACGACCTGGATCAGGGATTTTCATCACCAGAGGCAAGCCGTGAGGAAAGGCTACATATCATTGATATCATCCGTGAGGTAGGGGGGGTCAGGGCAACCGAAATATTGCTTCGCCATATTGATGTAGAACAACCTGAAATCAGACATCGAGTCTTCCTCAGCCTTGCTGGCTTGCACTACCAGGCAGACCCGGATGACCAGTACATATTTGTGAACAAGCTGGATGAAGAAGTTACCGGTATCACCTGGCTACTCGCAGCCATGGAAGATATCTACGACATAGAACAGTATCACCTGGTACATAGCGCACTCGGTCATGAACTGGATGTAAAACAAGACAACATGCTGTTGCTGATTTCCTTCCTGTTCCCCTCAATTGTCATGCTTGATACACGCGCTAATATTGATTCCAAGGTCGCTGAACTGCGTATCTTTGCCCTGGAAGTGCTGGACAATCTGCTTACCGGTGAGATCAAGCAGGTTGTCCTCCCTTTGCTGGATGACCTGACGGTCGCGGAGCGTTTGGCTGCACTCGCGGAGAAATTTCCACAGGAAAGCATGTCCGCTGAAGACAGATTTAACGATATTGTGGAATCACATTTTGATAATGCGTTCTTCTGGACTCGCAGCACATTGCTGTACCAGATTGGCCAGGATAGGGAATCAAGGCTTATAAGAAAAGTCAGAGAATCACTTCAGGATGGGGAAGCAACCATCAGGGAGACAGGCCTCTGGGCTCTGGCACGATTGAAGCCACCCGATTTACGGCGAACACTCCAGATCCATGCGGGTGATCCACATGAAAACGTCAGTGACATTGTACGCTACTTGTTGGCTGACCTTCCCGCGCCCGAACCCACATAATAATTCGGGTGACTAAATACCAAGGGCTTTTAGGTAGCAGTCTGTCGCTAAGCTGGCATAATACAAAGTGAACACAAATTACTGCAGGGTGGCCGTGGGCGCTGGTGATTACCGATGTTGTTAACGATTGAGAAGGTTCTAATTCTCAAATCTGTCAAGATATTTTCCTCCGTACCGGAAGCACAGCTGGTCGACCTGGCTACTATTGTCGAATCGGTTGAGTTTGATGCGGGAGAAATCATCATGCGCAAGGGTGATCTCGGTAGCTCAATGTATATTGTTGCAGATGGCAAGGTTCGAATTTTTGAAGAGGAACAGGAGCTGGGCATATTGGGCAATAGGGCGGTGTTCGGTGACCTTGCTGCCCTGGACCCGGAGCCTAGAGCAGCTTCGGTACAGGCAGTTGAAGACTGCACACTGCTGCGCATTGAAGGCGAGTCCCTGTATGAACTCATGGCAGGCAACAGGGAAGTGACACGTGGTATTGTCCAGGTCTTGTGTGACTATACACGGCAGAATTTGACCAGGCAGAAATAGGTAACAGTTTCTAAACGGCTAATTTGCAACGGACAAATACCACTACAAAACTCGTCAAGAGGAAGTTGAAACTGGTGAGCAATTCTTTCTCAACGCGCCTTCTTCTCTGGTTCGATCAACACGGGCGTCACGATCTTCCCTGGCAGCTGAATATTACGCCCTATCGTGTCTGGGTATCTGAAGTCATGCTGCAACAGACACAGACTGCAACTGCAGCACCCTACTTTGCCACTTTCATTGACGTATTCCCCTCCATTGATAGGTTAGCATCTGCATCTATCGACGTTGTTTTACATACCTGGACCGGCTTAGGCTATTACGCGCGCGCCCGGAACCTGCATAAAGCTGCTAACTTGCTAATGAGCAAATACAATGGCGAGTTACCCATGAGCGTCTCGGAATTGGAAGCTTTACCTGGCATAGGCCCGTCAACGGCAGGGGCAATCGTGGCAATCTGCACAAATCGTAGAGCCACCATCCTGGATGGCAACGTGAAACGCGTTCTGGCTCGCTGTTTCGCCATCAAAGGTTGGCCCGGCAGCAAAACAACAGCAAAAGCACTGTGGCGAAAAGCGGAGCAACTTACGCCTGATGCCCGGGTCAGGGACTACACTCAAGCCATAATGGACCTGGGTGCCACCCTGTGCACGCGGTCTTCGCCGGATTGTGCCAATTGCCCTTTTAGGGCCGAATGTATTGCATACCGAACCAGCCGCTGTGACCAATTCCCGGCAAGGAAGCCAAAACAGGTAAAGCCAGTCCGCACAACAACCATGCTCATGATCGAAAACCCCCAGGGAGAATTATTGCTGCAGCAACGCCTTTCTACCGGACTCTGGGGTGGTCTCTGGTCATTCCCAGAAGGTGATGCTGTAGACGATACATTGCTGCAATTCGACATAGACAGCACCTGCGTCGAGTCACAGGCGAGAAGGGACAAATTCAGGCACTCCTTTACACACTTTCATTTAGAAATCACACCAATTCACGTAAAATTGACTGAGACTCCTGCGACCATCGGGGAAAAACCTATAGTCTGGTACTCACCGAGTGAACCAGCTGAAATCGGATTGACCGGACCTGTAACCAGGTTACTAAAGGAACTGTGATAAATATGCCGCGCACCGTCTTCTGCAAATTACTCAACAAGGAACTTCCCGGTCTGGAAGCTCCACCTTTCCCAGGACCCAGGGGTCAGGAGATCTTTGAGAACTACTCAGAGCAGGCCTGGTTGAGCTGGCAGGAGACACAAACCATGCTCATCAACGAGAAGCATCTCAACATGATGGACAAGGAAGCGCGGAAATATCTCAATGCCCAGCGAGACCAATTCCTGACTGGTGAAGAGATCGACCGGGCGGAGGGATATGTGGCCCCGGAGTAAGAGCCCTTTCCCACGCGCCATCTAACCGAGCGCAATCAAGGACGCTTCAGAACTTTGCAACCATCTTGACTCGAATGGGTTCCTTGGGTTTAATAGCGGCCTTTTCATGGCCAGCCAGTTTGGCCAAGAAACTGTCCTGGTGTGATCGCCAAGTCGGGGGTTACCGAACTCGATTTCTTATGAAACCTGGATATTAGTATAGCCAAACATGGCCAGATAGCTCAGTCGGTAGAGCAGAGGACTGAAAATCCTCGTGTCGGTAGTTCGATTCTACCTCTGGCCACCAATTTTAAAGGGCTGTAGACGCTTTTCCACTTTTCCCTTTCCCGAGTATAGTCAATGCTGGCAGTTATGCTGGCAGTTGAAGCAAAATAGTGAACAACCCGAAATCTCACCTTAAAATGGTATGAACGAGCCAAGATAGGTTGAATACATTGCACACACTGAACCCCGATCAGTACATCGACAAGGAAAGTAAATCACTTCCGGACTATATGGCTAAATGGTTTGACGGCGGATTTATCTTCCCCTTGAAATCTAGTTTCAATCAAGAGTACTTGCTTTCAAATTTTGAATTACTCACCCAGACACCGAATGAAAACTTAAGAGAGGCATGGGAATTACTCTGGAAACATAGATCTAGTTCTTTCGAGCATCCATGGCACTTCCTAGCATTCCTTATGGAGCATGTGACTAGCTCAACAATGGGTCCTCCCTACCTTAGGAAGCAAGCCGATGCAGACCGGCATCGTGAGATTGTTGAGATACAGGATGCTGTTAATACACTCACAGACTTCTTTGAAAATGACTATGACCCAACACTTGTTGATGCAATGCTGACTCATTTTGCTACCGTGGATAGGTTTGAATTACCTAGCAGCTATTCAGTTGGTACTGATGACAATTTAGAATTTTTTGGGCTACAAGGAGAACCTTTGCCCACGGTGCAACTCTCAAGGTTACTGACATCTTGGATAGACTGGCGCATATTGGTCAACACTGTAGGCCAAAAGGAAGGTGGAGCCTCAGGAAAAGGAAACTTTGAGAAACGCCTATTTTGTATGCGTTTTTCTCGTTTCCTAAAAAGCCAGACAGGACGTCCGCTATCAGATGTCGTTGCTATCTTTGCTACAGTGCTATACGACGAAGAAACTTCCACGCAGTATGTAGCTGATCTTCGCCGCTGATAAATCGATTTGGGGTTAAACCCCCAATATGTCGATTTAACCCCATTCCGCTGTTAGCTCGAATCGGTTTCAATCTGAATCAGGTTGATAACTCACTCGACAATATGAAACAACTTCCTGAAAAAGAAATTCAACGCATTAACGATCTAGTAGATCGCGGCTGGGGTAGCCGAACAACCCTATGGCGCTTGATTAAGGCTGGAAAAATCCCAGAACCATTCGACTTTCTTGGCCGGCCAGCATGGTCCCTTAGAACAATTAGGGAATTTGAAAATTCGCAGGCGGGTGATCCGTCATGAGTCTCCGGTCCCCAATAAACGAACACTGTAAGAGCTGTATCTATGATCGGTTAGAGCCTGGGACATGGAGGCAGCAGGTTACGCTTTGTTCGGTCAGATCGTGCGAACTACACGAGGTAAGGCCAAAGTCGACCCGTCCTATTGGTAAAGGGATACTTTCTTACTATGGGGTCAAATTCGATGAATATGAGGAGCTGGCTGCGACATCTGGGAGGGATGATGAGCGGTAAATTCTTTGGTGTGGCTTCAGAAGCCTTCCACGCCGCATGTGCCAATGGCCTCAACGCGGCTTGTGCCTATATAGTTCTAGCATGCGGTACAGGAAAAGATAGCAGATCAACAATATGGAGCTGTGACGCGATAAGCCGACATACGTCAATAAGTAGGAGGAGAGCAAAAGCGGCAAGGAATGTTTTGCTCGAGTTCAAGCTAGTATCTCAGACGAATAAGAGCATCAGCGAGGTTCGCACTGAGAAGAAGACTACGCACTAAACACTGGGGTTTCGCGCCTTTCCCGCCGCCGTCAGACAACGTAGCTGACCAGAGGAAGCCATCTCAACTAAGAGCGGCTAAGGGTTGCATGGGCTTGGCTCGG
>Ga0187833_10000163_pt1 | contig 74279 bp, 61 predicted proteins | sample ETNtaG_37_FD_167968 | JGI IMG/M metagenome (GOLD analysis project Ga0187833, IMG submission 167968) | Marine microbial and viral communities from oxygen minimum zone, Eastern Pacific Ocean - ETNP2014_SV_400_PacBio MetaG (Illumina Assembly) | ecosystem: Environmental > Aquatic > Marine > Hypoxic... | reverse complement strand
CTATATCCATAATGTATAGCCGTCCACTGAGCGTCAGCAATACGCCAAGGATCGAAGTTTGAAAGCCCGATGTAACGAACTTTGCCAGAAGTAACCGCGTCGTCGAGTGCTCTTAATGTCTCCTCAATAGGAGTGTCAGGATCTTGTTGGTGCATCTGATACAGATCAACATGATCCGTCTGAAGCCTTCGTAATGAACCTTCCAAAGAATCCATAATATGCTTACGCGATCCGCCATGACCGTGAGGACCATCTTCCCAAATCATTCCAAATTTGGTTGCGATCAATGACTCTTGACGACGATCAGCTAACGCACGGCCAATTATCTCTTCGGATCTTCCATGAGAATAAATATTCGCCGTATCAATAAGATTGATGCCTTGGTCCAATGCTGAAAATATGACTTCCCGAGCTTCCTTGAACTCCATACGACCACCAAAGTTGTTGGTCCCTAGACCGATTACACTGACTTCAAGACCGGAGTTACCAAGATGTCGATATTTCATTATTCCGCTCGTAAATAGTAAGGTTTTTAGTATTCATCAATACCATGATCATCACAAACGCCATGGAGATTTGACAGTAACCTGACGGGTCAAAGTGATTATAGTTACCATTCAACCATTGCTGACAACTCTGTCTGATCCCGAGCAAATAAAAAAGTGACTTTAGAACAAATAGTAATCGGTCTAATCCGAATAGCAGGATCACTTCCTGTACTGCGCTGGGCGCTGGCCGGCGCAATAATCGCCATCATTGTAGATTTCTCTGATCTGTTCTGGATGGGATTTTTAGATCTTGGTGGCCTGGGCAATTATCAAGCGTTCGATAAGTGGATCGATATCGTCTACATGCTCGCTTTCTTATGGGTAGCAAACAGATGGAACGGTATGGAACGTACCGTAGCGATCGGACTGTTTGTGTTCCGCATGATCGGATTCATCACTTTCGAATTAACGGGTGCACGACCGATCTTACTAACATTCCCAAATGTTTTTGAGTTTTGGTTCGTATTTGTAGCAATCAGGCTTCACTACTGGCCAAACTACGAGATGAACCGCTCAAGAATCATAAAATGGCTGATTATTTGCAGTACTCTCAAACTTGGTCAAGAATGGGTTTTGCACGGAGGCCGTTATCTGGACAGCTTTACTTTCTTTGAAGCAGTTACAGCGATTTGGGATTTCGTTTCTTTCTGGTCATAAGTTTTACCAGAAAAAGAATGTTGTTAACTCAGATATCACCAGACTAATGCATCGCCTTCACGACGTGGGTCTGAAGCAGCAAAAAGTGTACCGTTTTTAATGTCGACCTGAATAGCACCTTCGCTTCCTGCCCCACCCCACATACCAGTAGATTGAATCAGGTGACCGCGCTTTTTCAAACAATTAATGACCTCTTCACCTGCCCTGTCCTCAATCTGAAGAGATTCGATGTCTTTGTGTGGATACGCTGAACCCATCCCCGCTTGTATATGCGTCCATCGGGGTCCGTCTATAGCCTCGCTGACGCTGAGCCCGTAGTCAAAAACTCCAGTAACAATTTGCATATTGGTCTGAACCTGGGTATCAGCTCCCGGTGTTCCACAAACCAATTCCAATTTACCACCTTGTTCGACGGGTGCAGAGAAAACCATAAGCGGATTCATAGTATGCCGAACTCTTTGTCCGGGGTTCAAATAGTCAATATGCCCAGAATCCAGATGCCAATATGTCATTCTATTATTCAAAAGAATTCCGGTCGATCCGGCAATAACGCAAGAACCGAACGCAGTCTGGATGCTTTGAAGCTCACCAACAGAATTGCCCCATCGGTCTACCACGCAAAAATGTGTAGTGTCACTCCCTGCCTTATGCAGACGACCACTTTTTCGATGTTTTTTTTCAGAATTAGGTGGACGGTCCATATACTCCCAAGGATCCCCTTCTAGAACATTTTTTGCAGCATAATCAACATCAATTAGCTGAGCACGTTGAGATAGATAAGCTGGATCAAGCATTCCCTCAATAGGAACGTCAACATAACGAGGGTCAGCTAAGTAGGCCTCACGATCAGCAAATGCAAGCTTCTTAGCCTCAACCATCAAATGGACCGACTCTGAAGACATGTATTCATATTGCCCGGGATCAAAATGCTCGAATATTCCTAATTCCTGCAGCAAAACGTGCCCACTGGAATTAGGAGGTGCCTCATACACGATTCTACCTCGATATCTAATTGCAACGGGCTCCTGCCATTCAACTTTGTGACGTCTCAGATCCTCGTAAGTGATAAGACCGCCATTCTGTTCAGAATATCTCGATATTTCTCGCGCAATATCACCTTCATAGAACGCATCTCTTCCCTGATCCGCTATGACACGGTATGTACGCGCCAGGTTTGGGTTCCTGCGCAACTCACCAGGCTTTAACCACTCCCCGCCGGGGGCAAATACAGGGCCCGAAGTAGGGGAGCTTTTCAGAACGGGATTTTGCATAGCAGTGCGCGCTTGGAATTCAGAAACAGGTACCCCCTCCTCGCATAACTCAACTGCTGGCTCCAAGCATTTTGATAACGCCAGAAATCCATATTTCGAATGTGCCGAAAGCAAGGCATCGACAATCCCCGGAACAGAGGTACCTAAAACACCGGTGATGGGTATTCCATTGTGATATTTGTCGGGCGTTGCTTTAGTAGGTGCGGCGCCTGTACCGTTTACGACTTCCACTGTCTTATTCGCCGACATATGAACCATAACGAATCCGTCACCGCCAATGGAAGACCCTTGAGGTTCGGCCGGGCCCAGTGCGAATGCTACCGCTATCGCTGCGTCGACAGCGTTACCACCCTGATGAAGAATCCGCATGCCTGCTTGTGCAGCCATCGGGTGATTAGCCACAACTGCGCCTTTGCTGCCTATCTTCGGTGGCCGATAAGCTTCACCAATGATTCCGTGCGGAGAGTCGCTAATTTTCATAGAAAATACAACGCCTGAAGTTACTAGTTCTAACGTTTCATAGAGTTTAGCAGCGATTCAACTATCCACTTACCTTAGCAGCACAATATTATTCGATCGCATACTTCGAGTATCCAAAGAGATATAACCTCTATTTGGATTCCCTCGTCAAATTACGGTTGTACCTGTTCAGATTCAGAGTAATGCAATACAAACCCAGCATCTGAAAATGCGTCCCAAACAATTCCCATAGCCATATCAATTTCTTCTTTCGCAGCATCGGGAACATTGCACTCCGACGCGAGAAAACAATCCCCTGAATAATGCTGCTGAATACGATCAAGCTCTCCACAAACTTCAGCTATGGAATCCGAATATTTACCATCGGGCAGCTGAGACAAGTTTTCTAAATTACAAGGACCGGTCCGAAACGAAACCACTTTCCAATCAAGTGGTCCACTAGCTTCACTCATAGTTCGAGCCTGCTGTGCCATCCACGGTGCGATCTGGCTAGGAACCATTGCCGCCAACGAACTCATGCTCTCCTGGTTTATCTTCTTCTTTTCTGACATCACATCAAAACTATCCTTTGTGGTTGCCACCCACTTAGGCGCAAAAGGTGCCAGCACAACAATTGAGAAAGATATAACGATTAAAAATATCGTGAACATCGATGGATTCCGAAGTTCACGCCTAAATCGGGCAAAAAGAGTTGTTTCGTTATGAAATGAAAGATCCATTTAAAAAAGGTTATGCAAATTTCGATTGGAGGCGACGTATCAGGTTTAAATTGTTAGAAATATTTTTACAAACAACCAAGATCTTCAAAAAGACTATCAATGCATAAAAAGCCTGATCTTATTTTCTCACAAGATGACAATTTGGGTCATTCACGTATCTGCTCTTGATCATCAACCTGGATGCCAAACCCCGCATCCGAAAACGCTACTTTTAGATGATCTAAGACAATTTGCAGCTCCACTACCGCCTCATTAGGAATGACGCAGTCAGAAGTCTGGGCACAGTCCGACGCATAAGTCATTTGGATTTTATCGAGGTTTTTACACGCCGTTTCAATCGCGTATGCATATTTACCAACAGGCAACTGGGACATGTGCTCAGGCAAGCACGGACCGTGTTTGAACGATACACCTCTCCACTCAATCGGAACCTCAGCACTCTGCATTCGGGTGGTCTGCATTCTTAGGAACGGATATATCCAACTTGCAGCCGTAACGTTCACGAAATGACGCTCTCTCGATAACTCAACAACACTCCAATTCTCTTGAGCGACTTTCGAAACTTTCGGATAAACAATGGAAATCGGTATAGAGGCCACAACCAGTGCTATCAAAAAGACCGTCCGCATCGGAGGATTTCGTAAGTGCTGCCTTATTCGACCTCTGAGGGGTCTATCATCGCCGGCAAAAGTGATTTCTGCCAAGCCCGGATGCTTCTTTCCGAAATCATCCGGAGCATCGTCTGAGTTGTCAGGCGTATGACTCGATTTACTCAAAATTTTATCGTCACGATACTAATAGGGATCGACTCTAAAATCCGAAACAACATCCTCATTTAATTCAAATCCGAGTCCTGGTCGATCAGGGACAGAAATCGTTCCATCAACAGAAATTTCGAATTGAGGTATAAGCAAGTTTTCTACAAGTGGAGATGGGGGAAAAGCAATAGGGAATTCAAAATATGGCATGTTAGGGGCAACCGCCGCCAGATGTATTTGCGCTGCAACACCAACGACATGGCACCATGTGTGTGGAATACAAAGAGCCCCAAATCGATAGGCATCTTCAGCAACGTTCAATATTTCATGCATTCCACCTGCGCGCACGGCACTTGGCTGTACAACATCCAGTCGCCCGCGACGCAAAAGATCAGCAAATTCGTGGCGAGTACTGAATCCCCAGTCCCCAACTGCTATACGAATACTCGTCGCTTCGGCAAGTCGACGGTAACCCTCAATGTTGTCTGCGGGCAGAGGAGCTTCAATGAAAAATGGTTTGAATTCCTCAATTTCTTCAATCGTTCGCAAGGCTTGTCCTACATCTCGCCATCGGTTCTGGACATCAATCATTAAATCTCGTTTCGAACCCAAAATCGATCTAGCTTTCTGAACGACTGCCACATCCGTCTCAACATCAACATTTCCAAACTGGCCGGGCCATTCCTCGATCTTGACGGCTTTCAATCCACGGGAAAGAGCGATATTCATCCGCTCAGCGAGTTCATCAAGATTTGAACCGGGCGGATAAACCGTCGCGTAAGGGGTAACCCGTTTCAATGGTTCAACATCACTGGCAGTAGTGGCAAATGAACGCCATATCAATTCATGTACAGGTTTTCCAGACGCTTTGCCTGATATGTCCCACAGCGCTGTTTCGACCGCTCCAATAGCACCTATTACAACTCCCCTACGCCCAAAAACTCCCGTGGAATTGTACATTTTCTGCCATAGGCGTTGAACTTGCCTCGGGTCTTCTCCCAAAAGTAAAACCTCAAGACCCAGGCTTGCACGAACGATCGCATCAATAATAATGCTCGGAGCTTCACATTGACCTATACCACTGATCCCTTCATCAGTGTTAACTCTCACCAAAGTCATGTCGTACCCGCCGGTGCTGGCAGGTACACCATCCGATTCTGAAAAAGACGGATTCCAAGATATTACGGTCCCATCAGAATCGTCACGGAGAGCGATGGTTTCAATACTGGTGATTTTCATTTACACGCGTCATCTTTCTATTCATTCATCAGGTCAACTTTTTTCACTCCGTCAGGAAAATAACTCTGAAGTCGCTCATATTCTGAACGAAGATCTTTCTGGGGCTCCCAATCCGCTCCATATCGAACACCGCGAACTCCTGCCTGAAGCATTTCTTTGGTACAACCGAAGCAGGGTCTCCAAGTTGTATATAAAAGTGATCCATCCACCGATATTCCGAAGCGGGCTGCGGACAGCAAAGCGTTTTGCTCAGCATGAACACATATACACAGGTCGTAACCTGTTCCCGATGGGTATTGTTCACGGTTTGAACAACGATCGCATCCACCCGCATCACAGTTCGTCGTTCCATGCGGGGTGCCATTGTAGCCGGTCGAAACAATATGCCCTTCACGAGCGAGTACTGCTCCAATATGGCTACCCTTACAGTTAGCCCTGGCTCTCACGCCTACTGCTATCGACATCATATACTCGTCAATACTAGGTCGAATCGGTATCGTATCTGACAACGGGGATAACATCCTTGTTAACTATGCTGTGAACTTTTTTAGGATAGCCATACACTATTTTCAAGTCTCTTCACTGCTATCCTAGCTTGAGATCGAATATTGTGCCCCAGAATTCAAGCTTATGTTGAGGCGCGATACTCGAACATTGACCGAAACATCACTAGCTTTTCGCAATTAATTAATCGATGACATCAACTTCGTCTGGTTTTCCCCCCAACTCTGACTCCCTTCCAAATTCACAAGGCCGATTTGGCCCTTATGGAGGAAAATTTGTACCTGAAACGTTGATGGCAGCGCTTGATGAACTGGAAGTTGCATTTAATGACGCCAAACAAGATGATTCTTTTTGGGAAGAGTTTGAAGATCTACTTGCGAACTACGTAGGTCGGCCAACCGCCCTGTATCACGCTAAAAACCTGACAGAAAAGCTTGGCACAAGCCAGATTTACATCAAACGCGAAGACCTCAATCACACTGGCGCACACAAGATCAATAATGCCATTGGCCAAGCGCTTTTGGCGAAACGCCTAGGCAAAAACCGTATTATCGCCGAAACAGGAGCTGGGCAGCACGGAGTTGCAACCGCAACGGTTTGCGCCCAGATGGGTCTCGAATGCATCGTATACATGGGCGAGGAAGACATCAGAAGACAATCTCCAAACGTTTACAGAATGCGGGAACTTGGCGCATCGGTCGAATCAGTCACATCCGGCAGCAGAACGTTGAAAGACGCCATTAACGAAGCAATCCGTGATTGGGTTTCAAACGTAGAAACCACGCACTACATTATTGGCAGTGCGGTAGGTCCACATCCATACCCAAAATTAGTCCGGGATTTTCAATCTGTTATCGGTGCCGAAGCCCGTAAACAAATTATAAAAATGGCAGGGCGCCTTCCAGATTACGTGGTGGCTTGCGTGGGAGGCGGATCAAACGCAATAGGTATTTTTTCCGGATTCATAAAAGATACCAAAGTCGGATTAGTAGGGGTTGAAGCATCAGGCGAAGGTCTCGATGGTCGGCACGCTGCAACCATGACAAAAGGACGCCCCGGTGTACTGCATGGCTCATTAAGCTACTTACTACAAGACGAGTACGGTCAGGTGACCGAAGCACATAGCATTTCAGCAGGGCTTGACTATCCAGGAGTAGGACCTGAACACAGTTACCTTAAGGATTCAGAGCGCGCGACCTACGTGTCAGCAACTGATGACGATGCCCTTGCAGGATTTAGGTTGCTCAGTCGAACCGAGGGGATAATTCCTGCACTAGAACCTGCACACGCCATTGGGTACATGATGAAATGGGTCCCAACGTTGTCAAAAGACCAAATTGTATTGCTGCTGTTAAGTGGTCGTGGTGATAAAGATCTCGAAACGGTTGCTGCAGCTTCTGGCGTGGAATTCTGATAATTACTATTTGATTTAAGCCCACATATAGAATCACGTAACGCAACCACAACCAAATTGGCCAGAAGTATTTCTATCGCATGTCAGAAACCAAATCTCCAATGGCAGGTCCACTAGAAGGAATCCGTGTTATCGAATTCGGCAGTTTTGTAGCGGGACCTTGGGGGGCCCAACTGTTAGCCGATATGGGCGCCGATGTCATAAAAGTCGAGCCGCCGTCCGGGGATCCATGGAGACACGCCACTTCGTTCGCACCTAACGAAAGCCGCGTATTCCTTCCCTTAAACAGGGGCGTACGAAGCATCTGCATCGACCTGAAACGAAAATCAGCACGAAATGTCCTACATAAATTAATCAAATCTTCAGACGGGATTATTTCAAATAACCGTGTTGAAACAGCAAAAAAACTCGGAATCGACTATGAGTCTGTTTCAACAATAAATCCTCAACTGGTTTATGTTGATATCACGGCATACGGTCCAAAAGGGCCGATGGCCGATATGCCAGGGTTCGATCTCATATTGCAAGGATACTCAGGAGCTGTAGCAAGCGAAGGCAAAATACACAACGGGCAGCCCGAAGTGGTCTGGTCATCATCTTTCATAGATTTCTCAACAGGGTATGCAGCAGCAAACGGCATTCTTGCTGGAATTATCGGACGAGGTAAAACTGGAAAAGGACAACTAGTTTCAACCAGCCTACTTGGGAATGCTATAGGCATGCAAACGTTGCGCGTAGCAGATATCGACGGACTACCAGCCCCTGCAAAGATATGGCATGAAAATATATACCCCAACCTAGTCGATCAGGGTGCCAGTTACGAAGAGATTCAGAAGAGCTACCAACAGGCTGTAAGGCCATCTATATACCATTGCTATTACCGCGCCTACAAGACTCTGGATGGCGGACTAGCCCTTGGAACGCTCGCTGTGCACGCTAGAAAACGCCTTCTGGATGTACTTGGATTAAAAGACCCAAGAGTGACCAACCCGGATTATGACGGCTCGACTTCAGAGGCGATATCTCAGAGTGAACAGCTAGTTGCTAAATTCGAACAGATTTTTGCCAGCAAATCTACTCAACACTGGTTCAAGAAGCTGCGCGCCCACGACATACCTTGTGAACCGATTCGATACGTCGAAGAAATGATCAACGATGAACAAGTTTTAGCCAATAAATACGTCATCGAAATGAATCATCACACTGGAAAAAAAATACGGACGTCTGGTCCTGTATTAAGGTTCGGTGATGGCATGCCCGAAGAAATCCCGTCCCCCGCTCTGGGCCAACATACCGATGACATTCTAACGGACGTGGGCTTCACTTCGAACCAAATCACCCAACTACACGCAGATGGCTCAGTCGCATAAATCTGGCTTAGCTTATGTCGCTATAAAACATTCAGGTTAAAAGGTTTAATCGACAAATCAACTGATAAATGGTTTGCCCCGGACTCCACACTCGTATATCGGGCGGTCCGGACGTTTACGCGTAAGTGAGGAGCTAGGTCCCGTAGGACGAAACTCATCTAGAATTGCGATAGTGACAGCTTCAAGTCGAATGCCTTCTTCCCTATATCTTGCCAAATTATCCAGGGCAATATCAGACAAGCCTGAATTTGGTCGCCGGTTATCGGGCAACTTCCGGAGACATTGTCGTTCGGGAACCAGCGCTGGTCGAGGCGTCGCTGTAGCGCATGTGTGAGCCCAAGGACACATATAAGCAATACATGTTAATTCGCCTGCCATAGGTGCGCCCGCTGTTGACAGGCCGATACGTGCAAGGGCATCACGCTGATTACGACGCAGATTTCGACTACGCTTATCCAACCTGTTTTTAGAAACTCTAAGCAATCACGTTTTCTCAAGGTCTACTAGGTAACGTAACAATCCTTACATAATCCCAACGCTAAGATACAAATCGATGTCCGATCATGCTGATAACTTTGACGCGTATCAACAGTTCACTCATTCACGTTGTGGTGTGCACTACGATAACTAATGTTTGCCCAACGGTCACAAGCAAATTAGCTGGCTGATAAAGAAAGATAATAATTGTCGGATCGCTAACAACAGTACGTATTTATATGCTAGGTATATTGTGTTGATCTAATCCCATATTATTGAACACTGCTTATTAATTAAAAGTAAACGCCATATTAATGAATACAGCCACAGATCAAGGTTGATTATTTGCTACATCCAGAACCACTAAACGTTCCAAGGTCTTCTTTGGAAGAAATATTCGCTCACGCACGCGAATCATTCCCAAACGAATGTTGTGGATGGCTTACCGGAAAGAAAGATTCGTATATTGCAAATGGTGTACGAAGAGCTGTAAATGCTTACGACACAAAAATCCACCCAACAGCTAAAGATCGAACACCACAAACTGCATTTGTGATATCAGACAAAGATCTTCTTGCGCTCAACCAGACGCTAGAAGACGAAATAAGGCCTCTAATCATCTACCACTCGCACCCCAATGGACGGGCTTATTTTTCAGAAACTGATCGAAAAAATGCTGTCGATCCTTGGGGTACTGGTCCGGCCTATCCAGTCCAGCAAATCGTAATCGGAATAAACAATGATCGAATCATCGAGGCAAGGCAATTCGCATGGGACACTGAATTAGAAGATTTCATCGAAATCGCTACATTTGAAGGAGCTGATATCTAACGCTCAGTTAGCGCTCCACCGTTCACATTGACAGACTGCCCAGTAATATAAGCGGCCCGAGGGCTGCAAAGAAACCCGATCAACTCACCAACCTCTTCATCGGTCCCTACTCTATTCATTGGAATCCCCTTCAAACGTTCATCCCAACGATCTTCACGACCCATTGGATCCATTCTGGATGTTTCGGTTAACCCCGGACATACGCTATTAACTGTGATGGCGTGCGCTGCCATCTCTTTGGCAAGCGCTTGCGTAAAACCGTCGACAGCAAAGTTAGCCGCGTTATAAGCGCTGGTGTTCGCGTGACCACTTTTGCCCATTGTCGAAGACAAATTGACGATTCTGCCACCCTCACCCTGCTTTACCATTTGCCGGGCAGCGGCTTTAGAGCAGTAAAACGTCCCCATAAGCTTTATGTCAATCACATCTTTGAACACATCGGCCGTTAGATCGAGCACGGGCACCCGATCTGGGCCATAGGGAGCCGCTGCATTATTAACGATAATGTCAAGACGACCAAACTCGTCGACCGTCGAATCAATCATTCGATGAACATCCTTCTCACGCGAAACATCAACGATCAACGGAAGCCCACGAACTCCATTAGCCTGAATTTCTTCTACAGTCGAATCGATATCTCGCCATCCAACATCTTTTTCATCATTTGGAAAAGTGTCAGGATTCCTGCCAGTGCCAGTTACTACTACGTTGGACCCCATGCGAGCCAGAATGACGGCAGTAGCTCGTCCAATGCCTCGCATGCGACCGGCACCCGTCACGATTGCGACTTTCCCACTCAACTCTGAATTGACCGTAGCACCCATTAATATGCCTTTCTAACGAAATGCTCCACGACTCGGGGTCATTTTGCACTATTCAACCACCATTAAGATGGAGGACCACTCGATCCTAATTTAAATTGACAACTATCTGTCTGGCTCATCAGTAAGCCCAGCCTGAAGTGAAACAAGTAATCGAGCGTCACGCACAACCACGATCTTAACGTTGCTCCCACTAGGATGCTCACCTAGAAACTCAGTCAAGTCCTCTCCGTCAGCGATCACTGTCTCGTTGAGCTGAACGATAATATCGTCTAGTTCTATTCCAGCCTCCTCAGCCGGGGACCCAGGCTCAATGCTAGTCACTCCAAATCCCTCTCCAACCGGAAGACCGATGGCCCATGCCAGCGCTCGAGTCACGTCAATACCACCTACACCTAAGAATCCAGGGGGCGGGACCGGCCCTTGTGCGATCAAACTGTATGCTGCCGTCTTAGCATCATTCATATTGATCGCAAAACCTATACGATCGCCGATGTTGATTTTAGCGGTGTTAATCCCAACAACTTCACCGAACATGTTTACCAGTGGCCCACCTGAGTTACCTTCATTGATTGCTGCATCAGTCTGAATCAGGCCTGTCAAATCACCCCGTGGATGACCAACTAGGGTTCTATCAAGAGCGCTGACAACGCCTTTACTCACCGTAGGCCCTCCCCGAAGGCCTAAAGCGTGCCCAATCGCTACAACGTCTTCCCCGATCTTAAGTTCCTCAGAATCACCAAAAATTGCCGGCTTTAAACCTGCATGATCCACGCGCACAATTGCCAGATCTAACTGTGGGTCACGCCTAAAAAATTCCCCCTCAACAATAGACCCGTCATCGAAAGCAACCGTGATCATTTTCGCGTCTTCGACGACATGCCAATTCGTGAGTATCAGCCCATCTGTATCAAGAACCACTCCAGTCCCCACACCTCTACCTCGGTCAAAATTCACAGCAATTTGAACAACAGACGGCTTGAGCAACTCAACTAAATCAGGTGTTGACAGTGCATCGGTATTCGATGGTGTAACAGACCCGTCCCTAGACACTGCATCAGCGGATGTATGGCCAGCTTCAAGATCAGAGACGACAACATCGGAGCCAGAGCAGGCTAATAGGACTACTGTCAAGGCAGGTAAAACTACAAACTTTATTTCACGCAAGGTTCTGAAGAGCATTAAGGCATTTCAGCAGTAACGTCGAAGTCTATAAATAAAATCCTACTTGCCAGCGTATCAAGGGACAAACGCAATGACTCAAGGATCTTCAATCCAAACAGCTAAGAATCAACTAAAAGCAAGTAATACTCAAATTCTGATGAGCTCATTACTGAAATTTTTGAGTTCAGTAAAAATATTTGCTGCCGTTCTTGTCAGTGTGACAAACTCCATGAGGCCATATTATCGAATTCACATTACACGCATGGAACGTGAAAATTTGTCAGCCAGTTTTTCATGATCAATAACTCCCTTCAACTGGTTGTAAAACGAACGCTCGCTCATTGGCGTCTGCTTTCTGCAGTCGTGGTGGGGGTAGTTCTAGCCTCCACAATAATGGCTAGTTCGGTTATTTTCTTCAACGCCCTCCGAGACGTAGCCCTCCAAAGAGCACTATCCACCCATACAGGCACGGATCTTGACGTGCTCGTCGAAGCCGGCCAGATACCTACAAACTCTCAAACCGATGCCACGATTGTTGATGCAATGAACAGATCAATCGTGCAACATTTCTCGCCTTTTCTAAACAGACATGAATTCGCGCTAAAGACGTGGACCTTCTTCGTCGATTTGCCCCCACCGATGGTGGCTCCAAGCGACTGCCCATGCCGTACAACCATAGGTCGCAGTGGAAATGAAGATGGCCGACTAATTGAATGTGACTGTTGTCGAATCACGATGATGACTCTACCTAATGTGGAGAATCGAGTGAATATCATCGAAGGCAAGTTACCAACAATTGCGTCCATTGGTGAGTCTAATAACCCACTTCAAATCGAGGGCATTCTGGATGTGGAATCGGCAAAAACCATGCAGATTGACGTCGGAGACATATATCCAGCGCGGCCGTATTGGGAAGAGGAACATAAACGCCTAGACATTCTGGTTACGGGCTTATACGAACGCGTCGACCCGAAGGCGGCCCACTGGCACATTCAGAACACTACTTTCAGCTCTCGCACCAACACGCTTCAATTCGCACGATTTGTCGTTCCTAGAGAAACAATTTTGGAAGCTGTAGGTGTTTATTTTCCGAATATGGGTTCGGATTACTCATGGTGGCTTGACGTCGACCCAAGGCGAATCAAAGCTACAGAAACAGGATCCATTCAAAACACAATAGACTCGACAGAGCGAGAACTGAAAGCAATCGTTGACGGTTTCTATTTCGTGTCCGACCTTCCACAAGTATTACGCGCGTTTGAAACAGATCTGTTTTTTAACCGGCTGCCAATGTTAATCGTTCTGACCCTTATCGTACTTGTGGTGTTGTACTACGTAATGATACTGGCGTCACTTCTTGTAGATACACAGAAAAACGAGATTGCCCTTTTAAAAACCAGGGGAGCAACGTCCCGACAAATCCTTGCAGTATTTATCATCGAAGCCAGCATACTCGCCATAATCGCAGCATCAACAGGGCCATTCATTGCGATGCTAGGGGTCAAGTTTATCGGCGTGCTCCCTATTTACAGCGAACTTAATAACGGCAATCCTCTGCCTGCAGGGCTCACATTTCACGCGTTTCAGATGGCGCTCCTTGGTGCAATGCTCGGATTATTTGCATTGTTCATTCCTTCATTAAGGGCAACCCGGCTCGAGTTACTTGCCAGTCGGGTAACCCGCGCTAGACCAGCACGACTCGCATTGATCCAAAAGTATTACCTAGACATGGGGTTCCTTGGGTTGGTGATGTTTTTATTCTGGCAACTGACCAAACAGGGGTCATTTGTTGCTACAAGCCTATTCGGTGAAACAATGGTCAACCAACTGATTCTTGGTATCCCGGCTATGTTCCTGATTGCGGCAGGATTTGTATTGATACGTATTTTCCCACCAGGAATGAATGCAATGGGTAAGGTTTTATCAAAACGCCCAATGTCTTCGATTACTCCACCCGCCTTGATACTCGGTATATGGCAGATGGCCAGAAACCCTGCACACCACTCCCGCCTATCTTTACTGCTGATTCTCACTGCAGCCCTCGGCGTATTCGCAGCCACCTTTGCTGCAACACTTAAACAGAGCGCAATTGACCAGGCCTACTACCGAACAGGCGCTGATCTGAAAATCACAGGCATCAAGACCACAACAGGTGGTATATCGAAATCTGTTTTAAAAACGATTCGCGAAGGTGATGGTGTGGAAAGTGTGTCACCAATCTACAGAGAATCAGGAATTATCAGTTCAGGCTATTCAGCAGAAAGATTTGATCTCATCGGGGTTGATTTTGAGACAATCGAGGATGTCGCCTGGATTCGAGATGACTTTGGCCTTGCCTCTTTCAAATCCAAAACCTCCGTCCTTGATGTAGGTAGATCAAACGGCATTGAGCTTCCCGAAGAAAGTAGATGGATCACTGCCCGTGTACTTCCATTGATCAGACAACCCTCAACAACCCTCATCGCAAGATTATCGGATTCAAATGGGCATTTTTTTTCTGTCGCTCTTGGAAAACTGTCGCCACTGGCAACTGACCAATTCCGATTCAACTGCCCCCATACACTCGAAGATGAACCTCCCAAATGGTGCCGAATTGGCTCACACCTACTGGGATCCAAATTCCGAAGAACCGCTGGGTTACTGCCGTCGCCGCCCGTTCGGCTTCATTCCATCGGCGTAGTAAATTTTGAGGATGGCTTGAGCCCCGGAGCCATTGATATCGATGATATTGCTGTACTTGATCACACAGGAACCGAACTCCTTGCAGTTGAAACGTTTGACTCCGTGAGCAACTGGAGAATCATGACACCAACTCGCGAAGCTCTAGGCGATAGTCTGAGGCCGGCGTCAAAACCGGATGGAACAGAACAAAAGGGAGTGGCACGCCTACGCTGGACAACATCGCACCCACGTGAATATCGCGGGCTAGCCCACGGCTCTGAAATTGGAATTGTTCCAGTAATTGCAAGCTCACAGTTTATCGAACAATTTGGTGGCAGCGACGGAAAATTCATAAATATATCAGTTGACGGATTTCCGATAAAAGTTTCCATTCGCGATGTTATGGAATACTTTCCAACCATGGCTATCAACAACGAGCCTTTTTTGATCGCTGATTTCAATGCTCTACATGAACGATTGAACATAGCTCGCATTGTCGGAGATCGACAACCGCAGGAGTTTTGGATTGCAACCAAACAAGGCTCGGAACTAATTAATTCAGAAAATATACTCGAAGCAGTTTCGCCCGGTGACCCTTCAGTTAGTGATATTCAACTAAAACTGTCATCCAGGGGGCTCGCTCCGCGGTCGGATCAAATAAGAGTTGGTCCAGGATCAAAAATCGCTGATCGAACGGTTTATCTTGCACAAGTAGCATTCGACCCCCTGGTGGCTGCAGGATGGAAAGCGCTTTTAGGGATCGCATTTTTGACAGTCTTAATCGTAAGTGCGATCGGTTTCCTTGTTCACGCGACAGTTTCGTTCAATGATCGCCGCAGCGAATTTGCATTATTGAGAACTATTGGATTGTCCATGAAACAATTGCTGTTCCTTGTTGTTTTAGAGCAGTTAATCGTCATAGGTATAGCAGTAGCTCTCGGTATCTTCATGGGCATGCGCATGGGGACAACAATCATGCCATATCTCGCCAGTTCAGGAGAAAATGCGATGGTAGTTCCGCCCATGGCAGTTGAAATAGATTGGTTTGGTTTTGGGGTCATCTTTGGCCTTTTAGGGTTAGTATTCACTGTGGTGATCAGCGTGATCCTGATTTCTGTCTACCGTATGTCGATACACAGAGTAATGAGGATGGGTGAAGGTTGAGACATTTCGTGGAATGCAAAGGTATTATGTAGTGACTACATCAGGCTCTGCCTATATCGAGTGCAGTGGATTATTCAAAATCTACAAGGCAGCCGACCTTGAAGTCGTCGCTTTACGCGGTCTTGAACTGACAGTGAAAAAAGGTGAGATCATCGCCATCGTCGGGGCATCTGGCAGCGGCAAATCCACACTATTAAACATACTCGCGGGATACGATGCTCCTTCCGCAGGTTCAATTCGTGTCGGTGACTATGACCTGCTACAAATGACTAATAAAGAAGTAGTGCAATACCGACGTCATGAAGTCGGGTTTATTTGGCAGGAGACGTCTAGAAACCTATTTCCATATCTCACAACCCTCGAAAACGTTGAACTCCCAATGGTTATCGCAGGTTCGCCTGAATCAGAGCGGAAAAAGCGCGCACAGGAACTCCTCGATATCGTTGGCCTGGGAGATCGTTCCAATCACAAGCCCGCCGAGCTCTCAGGTGGTGAACAGCAACGAGTCGCGATCGCCGTCGGTCTATCGAACAATCCCCCATTACTACTCGCTGATGAGCCAACTGGCGAGCTAGATGATCAAACCGGTAAAGAAGTTCTAGAGCTCCTAAATAAGGTCAGCCAAGATTTAGGCACAACCATTCTCATTGTCACGCACGACCCAGCGATTGCCACAAGTGTTCAAAGAGCCATTGCCATCAGAGACGGCAAAACAAGTACTGAGACCACGCGAGATATTTCATATGAACGAAAGCTCAACGGTGAAACCACTAACACCGAGGAATTCTTACTAATCGATACGGCCGGATCCGTTCAGATACCAAGGGATGTACTAAATAAACTCAATATCGAACGCAAGGTTCGAGTCGATATAAAAGATGGAAAGGTAACCCTTGAATCAGGTGACTAAGCAAACTACTGTCCCTAAATCACCGACTGACAATACAGTAATTCAAGCTATCAACGCATCGCGAGAATATGAGCTCGAGGGCGAAACAATACATGCCATCCGTTCTGTCAATCTTGATATTCGAAAAGGCAAATTTATTACGCTTGTAGGTCGTTCAGGATCAGGCAAGACAACTCTTTTGAACATGCTCGCGGGACTTGACCATCCAACGTCCGGGAAGGTGTTGTTCGAGGGAGTCGACCTGTCTGACTACAATGAAAAACAATTCATACAACTTCGCAGACACCGAATAGGTGTTGTGTTCCAATCTTTCGCACTTCTTCCTTTACTCTCAGCATATGAGAACGTAGAACTACCCATGCGCATAGCAGGGGTGGGAGCTAAAGAACGTTCATACCGCACTAATGAGGTCCTAGACATGGTCGGCCTCGCAAGACGTGCAAAGCACCGGCCGTACGAACTTTCCGGAGGCGAGCAACAACGTATATCAATTGCACGTGCTGTTGCTATGCGTCCGGATGTGATCTTGGCCGATGAACCAACCGGTGAACTCGACTCGGTAAACGCCTCTGAAATTTTCGGACTGTTCCGTCATATGGTAAGCGAGGAAGGAATGTCAGTCGTCGCAACCACACACGACCGGGCCCTTATCGATATGTCCGATCAAATCTACACAGTCCATAACGGCATGTTAGAACTAAATGAATCTAGCGTGAATGATTACGATAACTCTCAATTCAAAAAGCCCGCAACAGTAACTGGGTCTAAGTGATTTGCTATTCAGCTAAGCCCGCCGCCATGCCCTTTCGCGAGCCTCAGTTGCAATATGAAGAGCTTCTTCAACCGTTTCAGCAACGGCATTGATATGGCCCATCTTGCGTCCTACCCTTGCGGCAGACTTACCGTAAAGATGTAGATTCACGCCTGGCATTTCAAGGGCTCGCTGCCAATCCGGATTACCCTCGGTGTCCTCCCATATTTCGCCAAGCAGGTTAACCATTACTGTCGGTGAATGGAGCTTCGGCAAAGTAATCGGCATTCCAGCCAATACACGGACTAACTGTTCGAACTGAGAGGTGTCACACCCATCCATTGTGTAGTGACCAGAATTATGTGGACGAGGCGCCAACTCATTGACAATAATATCGTTCTCTCGCGTCACGAACATCTCAACAGCAATCAAACCTACAACATCTAATTTCTCAGCAATATTAGTAGCAATAATACGGGCTTTATCCGTCACGGCTTCTTCAATTCGGGCTGGGACTATTGACGTGTCCAAAATGTGATTCCGGTGGATGTTCTCCGATGGATCAAATGTCGCTGTCATACCATCGGTCGTGCGAGCGCATATAGTCGATATCTCAGCCTTGAAAGACACGAATTGCTCAACGATAAGTTCAACATTACGAGCATTTAAGTGATCATAAGAAATCGCTAGGTCATGCTCACCATGAATTATCGATTGACCTTTCCCGTCATAACCCTCTGTGGCTGTTTTGAGTACCATTGGATACCCCAAAACTGATGCTGCATCTTCCAGGTCTCTTAGCGAATCAACTTTACGAAAATTGGCAACGGGAATACCGGCTTCCAACAAGGCCTTTTTCTCATGAAATCGGTTTTGCGTGATGCGGAGCACTGACGACGAGGGACGAACTGGTTTATGTTTCTCAGCGCTGGAAACAGAATCAGCGTCAACGTTTTCAAATTCATATGTGACCACATCGGCTAAGGCAGCAAGTTCACTGGACGCTTTTATATCCGAATATTCAGATCGGATTACCCTGTCAGCCACTTGACCCGCAGGACAGTTAGAATCAGGGTCCAGAACGACTGTTTTGTAATCCATTTGCCGCGCAGCCATCGCGAGCATTCTCCCCAGCTGTCCGCCACCAATTATGCCAATAGTCGAACCAGGATTGAGGGGCGATTCTAGTTCCATTAATTACTCGTCGGTCTTTACGAAAGTGTCTGATTCAACTGCCTGGGCAGCCTTCTCGCGCATCTTTTCTATGTTCAACTGTACAACCGGATCAGTCAGACCAATTATCTGTGCTGCCAGTATTCCTGCATTGAACGCTCCCCAGCTACCAATCGAAACAGTCCCCACAGGAATCCCTCTAGGCATTTGCACAATGGATAAAAGCGAATCCAAACCACTTAAATTGTGTGCCTCTACTGGCACCCCAATTACAGGGAGAACCGTCTTCGCGGCAGTCATGCCTGGCAAGTGAGCAGCACCACCGGCACCGGCTATTATTACCTGGATCCCACGATCCTTGGCTTCCTCTGCAAATCGAAACATTAGGTCTGGCGTCCGGTGCGCAGATATTATCCGTACCTCGTGCGGAACACCAAGCTGCTCAAGCAAATCGGCGGCGTTTTGCATGATCTTCAGATCAGAAGTGCTGCCCATAATCACAGAAACCAACGGTTGTGACATCGTGTTAATGCTCCGATTGAAATTTTTACTGTCAGGTAATTTTACAGCCGCCATGACCGAAAAAGCCGAAGACTAACCGTTTAGAATCTGAGAATGCCATCCCTTAAGTTCAATTCACTCGATATCAATTACGAAGTTTCCGGAACCGGACCTTTGCTAATTCTCCATCATGGTTTTGGATCTTGGGGTCGAGATTGGATTCGAGGAGGTTGGCTAGATGCGTTAAATCCTCACGCCACTATCCTTATATTCGATTCGGTTGGACACGGATTATCAACACGTTCACATAATCCATCTGACCACACGGTAGAAAAACGCGCAGCACTGGTAATAGCTCTCGCGGACTATATGGAAGTTGATAAATTTGGCTTTTTAGGTTTCTCTATGGGTGGTAGAACAGGTTTTGAAATTGCAGCATCTAATCCAGACCGACTCAGCCTTCTTGTAATTGGTGGAATGGACTTGCGCCCACCTGCCGCCGAAAAAGATCGATTTGAGAGAAACATACGGGTTCTACGTTCAGGCAGAACAAAATCAATAGAAATCCCTGATGGAGATCGACCAGGCAATGATCCGCTCGCGCTTGCTGCCTCTCATGAAGCCTTGTTGCAATGGAGTGGAGCAAACAAACGTCTTTCAAACCACACAGCTCCAACATTGTTGTTTTGTGGAGAAAAAGACCAACATTTTGACAATGCCAAGTACACGGCTAAAAGTATGAAATTCCAATTTACTGCCCTACCAGACACCGATCACTACTCCACATTTTTCTCCTCACCTCAGGCAGTGAGTTCGGTAACAAGATTTGTTTCAAAGCAACTAACTTAATCAAGCGAGTTTAACCCTGCCTAGGTGCTACTATTGACAGCCTTGTTCGCCATCTATCGACCAATGCTGCAAGCTACAGGAAACTCATAATCCATGCCGAGCGTAGACGATTTTAAACGGGCTATGGTTGTGATAGCCCATCCCGACGATGCGGAATGGGGCTGTTCAGCTAGCGTTGCCAAATGGTGCCGTTTAGGATGGGATGTTATTTACGTCCTATGCACCGATGGTTCAAAAGGCACAGACGATCGAACCATAACTCCTGAAAAACTTGCTGAAATTCGCGCTAAAGAGCAAATCAATGCAGGGAAAACGCTCGGTTTAACAAATGTTGAGTTTCTCGGCTATCCAGACGGATACCTCGAACCCACGCTAGATGTACGAAAAGACATCTCACGACAGATTCGAAAATGGAAGCCGGATGTGTTGATCACTACCAGCCCAAACCGCGATCTTGGTAATTCAGACTACATCGGACACCCAGACCATTTTGCCGCTGGAGAAGCAACACTGTCAGCTGTATTTCCATCGGCGCGAGATCACCTAACATTCCCTGAATTATTACAGGACGAAGGCTTAGAGCCACACAAGGTACGGGAAGTATGGGTAATGGCTTATGGTGATAACGCGAACTACTGGAATCCACTTACCGAGCAAGATGTCGAAACATCTATATCCGCACTGCAAGATCACGTAACCCAGATAAGCAATCCAGATGAAGCGGGAGAATGGATGAAAAAGCGTCGAGCCAACCTAGGGAAAAAAATAGGTGCCGACTATGCGGAATCATTCCTTAAGTTCACACTCGGTTGATACCTCAGGTACTTGATAAACCAAAGAACGAATCCCTGTGCCAAATCGGACGTACTACTGTTCGATGTAATTCGCCTAACTAAACGACATCAAGCGTATCTTCTGCCTCAACCTCATCTACAACACCGTACTTCTTTGAGGTGATTTTACGAAGCTCAGCAAACTCCTCTTGCGTTCCTCTTAAAAGGATGCCGGCATCAGAGGAATGCATAATGAACCTTGCCCCAAGCTCAATTGCTTTAGCCGATGTATCAATAGTCTGCTGGTGAATCATAGTAGGTATCCCTCTTTTATCCGCTTCAGCTATTATCTTGCTGAGGGTGTCAAGATATATAGGATTACCGCTCTCATCAGGAATCCCCAACGATGTGCTCATATCATTTGGCCCAATAAAAACCCCATCGATGTCGGCGCAATCGATAAGTTCTCCTACTCGATTTGCAGCAGGTTCACTTTCGATCCCCATGATAAATATATGGTTTTTATGGCGTTCGGCTAAGTATTTCTTGGATTTTTCGCTTGGATACTCACCAGTCTCCACAACTCGCTCATAGTACTCGCCCTTAAGTGGGTGTGTTCGCAGCTTTACAGCACAATGCCGAACTTCATCTACGGTCTCGCAGTAAGGAACCAGAACACCATCCGCTCCAGCATCCAACGCCATTGCGACATAGACTTCTTCGGTATTCGGAGTCCTAACAATCGCGGTGATGTCCAGTGATTGCATCTGCGCAACGGTATCAGCAATAAGTTGACGGTCACGCGAACCATGCTCTGAATCGATAACTACAAAATCTAGAGTACTGCCGGCGAACACACGCCCCCAGCGCATGCTGGCGGTAGCAGAAACCATAAATCCAAATACAGGCCTTTTGGCTTTTAGTGCAGCTTTCAAATCAGATGGTTTCATGTTGCCCTCTCTAAAATACGAAATTCAGGCTATTAGCATTGTGATTAATTCTTTAAGCACGAAGCGTACTACCAACAATAGTGTTTTGGGGCGGCTTGCCAAAAAACTTTACTCGAAACACGCTTCCAACCACGTAGTGAAGACATGATGCCAATCTTCGATGATATTGTGAATGCAACGTTTTGAGTTTAACGCCAACATCTGTTCAGACGGAGATTGTCTAATTGATCCATGACAAAGTCGAATTCGACATCTATTTCATCCGGCACGGAGAATCCGAATCTAACATCACTCCTGGGATAGCGGCCGGTAAAAATTTCAACGCTCCTATGACGGACCGCGGACACCAACAATCGAAAATGCTCGGACGCCGACTTGCACAGGAAAATGTTCAATTCGACTGTATCTACTCATCGTCATTAATCCGTGCGGTACAAACCACCGAAGGCATGCTAAAAGGGATGGGTATCCAAGCTGAAGAGTTCGCTAAAGTAGACTCGATCATTGAACGTCAAATCCCCGCTTGGCGCGGACGACAGGCCTCAGAGGTTTTAACCCCAGAAGTAAAACTGTTGGAAGCAAGCAAAGGAAAATGGTTTCAACCTGCCGATGGAGAGTCTGAACGCCTTGTTGAGCGGCGCGCATCAAACTGGCTCGAAGATGAGATTATTTACAATCCGGAATGGCTGAAAAAACATGGCTCTCACAAAATCGCCGTCATTTCTCATGGAATTACGCTTAGATGTCTAATCCACTACATCACCGGAATGGATCAAAATTTTCTGAAGCGCACTCAAATTTACAACACATCCATTTCGCGCTTTAGGTTTGGAAAAAATGGCTGGTCAATCGAGACCATCAACGATGCCAGCCACACACGAGATGTTGGTGACATAGTTCGAGACGAAGGCATAGTTCAAGGGGACACGGTAACCCCATAACCTCAGTAATTTAACAAGCCTGATGAGCAATCTAAGAAATCAATTTCACCCATAGTGTGAAGTTGATTTCCAGATGATCACCCGGTTAAAACATTCATCCGTTTATCTACCAGGTAATTTTTACCTCTTTGCCAGTCCTCGCTGATTCTTCTGTCGCTTCGAAAACCTTTAAGACCCTCAGTCCGTGCTCCTGTGGAACAGGCGTATCGGAATCTTCTCGCTCGATTGCCTCGACAAATTCAGTGAACTCGTCAAGAAAACTATCGGTTTCCTCGACGAGTTCCTTTTTCCATCCCCCGTCCTCGGTATCCGCTATATACATGGCTGTTTCTTGCCCTTCTGATTGACCGTACTGAAGGCGAAAACGAGCCATACCATTCGTAAAAAAGAAATCGCCGCCATACTCAGTAGCGCCTACCCGCCAAGCCATACGACTTATGGTCGCCACCCGGCCTGATTTCCATCGCAAAAAGCACATGGCGGTATCATCACAATCGATATCCGGATTACTTTCCTTTGGATATGTCAACTGACCGACTTGCGCACTCACTGTTTCGATATCGTCACCCATAATCCACATAAGTCGGTCTATTTCATGAGTCCCGTCCATCTGACCCATTCCACCACCTTTAGAACCAATTAACATCCAAGGTGGGCGTTTGGAAGGCTCATAAGGCTTGTGCCACATGTCATATGCCATGACAACATCCCCAAGGCGTTTTGAATCAACTAACCTCTTCATCGCCTGGACAGCAGGATAATAACGCTGCGTGTGCGCGGTCATTAATTTTGTACCGCTCGCAGCAGCCGTATCGAGCATCTCACGACCTTCAGCTGAAGATAAAGCAAGGGGTTTTTCTAAAAAAACATGTTTGCCAGCTCGAGCGGCATCTAAGCCAGCCTGATAGTGCAACCAATGCGGAAGCGTAGCAATCACAATATCCACATCTTCACGGTCGAGCGCCACATGGTAATCATTAACAAACTCTACGTCCGGGTACTGATCTTCCCAAGGGGCTGCGGCTTGAGAACGTGGCTCAGCCACCAGTTTTAATTCTGCTCCGGGTGTCCGCTCCACTACATCAATATATCGTCCACCAAGTCGCCCTGTACCTAATATCGCTACTCCGACCAAGTCAAATCCTCATTCCCTTTTATTGAAATCACTTATTGATGTTTTCAAATCAACAGTGACATATTCAGACAATTAACTGCGAGCTACCAAACCTCCTTGCTGGCACAGGTCTTATTGCCACCTAACTTCAACTACACGTCATTCACTGAATTGTCTTCAGCATTCCATGATCCAAGACGTCTGCTCTTATTAGGATGAAATGGTCGTTCAGTGAACACTGACTCATCAAGATCCGTTCCCAGCCCTGGGGATGTCGGCAAAACAAAAAAGCCATCTTCGATCTGCAGTGGCGCTGTTTGAACCTTATCGTGCCAGGGCATGTCCCGGGCAGTCTCAAGAATGAGGAAGTTTGGAACAGTCGCACACACATGTATGGATGCGGCAGTAGCGATTGGGCCATTGGGGTTATGGGGAGCAAACTTGATATATTCGATCTCTGCCATCTGCGCTATACGTTTAATTTCAGAAATACCGCCCGTGTGAGCGATGTCGGGCTGGATAACATCGGCCAACCGCCGGTGAAGAATGTCACGGAATCCATAACGGAAGAACAACCGCTCTCCAGTGGCTATATCCGTGCGATGGCCAGCATTGCGCACTTGTTCCATTGCGTCGAGGTTATCTGGGGGCACAGGCTCTTCAAAGAAAGTGATGTTGAATTCTTCAACCGCAGCTATCTGTCTGTTCGCAAGTGAAGGTCTTGATCGTCCATGGTTATCAATCATAATCTCAACGTCTGGTCCAAGATTTTCACGCATTGTTTTAATTTTTTGATATAAAACGTCAACAGCATCTGATTCCAAAAACCTTTCCTGACCAACATCCCAACCACCTGTCTTGAACGCAGAAAATCCCTGATCAACAGCATCTTGGCCTCCACGAAGGTCAGATGCATGTGTATAAGCACGCACTTTATCTCGAACTGGCCCTCCAAGCATCTTATAGACCGGTAAACCGTAAATTTTTCCTGTGAGATCCCACAAAGCTATATCGATAGCTGACATAGCGGAACCCATCACCACGCCACCACGCCAAAAACCATGGCGATACATTATCTGCCAATTTTTCTCAATTTCAGTTGGGTCTCGACCTATGAGGTTCAACGCCAGAGTTTTGATTCCAGACTCGACGGCCTCTTCATGCCGTTCAAGAGTCCCTTCTCCCCAACCGTGAACACCTTCATCAGTCTCAACTTTGCAGAAAACCCAATCACGGTTTCCGCCTTGCATGATGAAAGTTTTAATGTCAGATATTTTCATAAAAATCTCTGCAATCCATTATTTCTAGTTCTACTCATTAACTTGGCCGATGGATAATTATTCCTTGTAGGGTCTGTCCATAACTAATTTTATGCCCGATTACAATCATTGGACGAAACTATACATCCTTTATTTTCGGATAGATCAACATAGTGACAACAACCACGCTTAAGCAAGCAGCTGACAGCAATATGTACCCATAGCTAACTCCCCAAAGGTCGGCAGTAAGCCCCGCAGCTAACCCTGCTATCGGTGACAATGCAGTATCCAACAAGGTCGCTGAAATAATACGACCGCGAAGCCGATCAGGCGCTATTTCCATCAGTGTTGCTGTGTTACCAGCTCTAAATAACGTTTGTGATGCCCCAATCCATATAATCAGTGGAAATGCCATCCACATATGGTTAGCTCCTGCAAAACCTAATAAAGCGATCCCATATGAGAGTGCTGCCAAAAGCATTAACCGACCCTTATAAGAAACCTCTCGCCGAGACGCTATGAACAGCCCACCACCAAGCCCTCCGATAGCACCCACCGACTGTAATAAACCCATTAAACCAATACCACGCCCGTACTGTTCTTCAACCAACTGTGGCAACAGGGTTTGATGTGAATACCCTATCGCCAGCGGACCGAGGCCAAGCAGAACCAATGCGAGAATCACACGGTGGCGACCTATATAGACGAACCCCTCAATCAATTGATTAAACGGATTCCCAATCGACTTTTTAGTTTGGCTTTCAGGTATAAAAATTTTCCCCGTGGTCCACAGCACCAATCCGAAGGCACCAGCAGCCCATACATACGCCCAACCGACATCCGTAGCGATAATCAAGACTGATATAGCTGCGGGGCCGATAAATCGGGTACTGTTTATAGCTATAGAATTCAACGACATGGCATTAATCATGTCTTTTTTATCAACCAGATTCGGGATTATTGATGTACGAACCGGTTGGTTCATCGCCATACCAGCACCTAGGCCGAACGCTAGTACGTATACGTGCCATAGTTCAATCAGATCTGTTAGCAGCAGAGCTGCCATTACCACATGCATTAACATGGTCCAGGCTTGAATAATCATCAACAGGCTACGGCGATTGAAACGATCAGCCGCCACTCCCCCTATGAGCCCCAATATCAACATAGGAACAGCACGGGCTATTAAGACTGAAGCCACCGAAGCAGACGATCCGGTGAGATCCCAAACCAGCCAGGCTCTAGCCACCATATCGGCATGCATCGCTGTTGCAGACAGAACCTGTCCGAACCACAAATATCGAAAACTCCGATTACTTAAAGACCTGAAGGTCGCGGAGATAGTACCCGCTCTCATGGGTAACTTGTGATCAATAACGAAGATTCTATGGCTGGTTGATTACTACTCAAGTTATCTGCAGTATATGCCTCGGTCAGTCGATATCTAGTTGCATAGGTGAATGGATCGACTGCCATCCTGCGAGTTCAAATTCCCTCACGTCGTTAAGGCTTATCCCTAGAGAATCTGCAGTGTCTGCAGGAGTGGCAGAAGTGGAATTTCGGATTCCCAATCTGAGCTCCATTACGAGGCGTTGGGGATGAGATAACGTATTCACCGCTCTCGCTGAAAATTCTTTAGCCACAACGCCTGGAATTGATTTGGAGTGCCCATCTGCCGCACGAAATAACCTATCCATCATTTTTGTGCGTCCCATTGCCATCAAGCGCCTGAAGGCCAAATCAACGGTTAATGTGTCAGAAGAACCAAGATTATTAGCGTCTTTTTGGGCGATACTCTCAAGAGAAAGCCAGCCTTCGCGCGAGCCACCCGTTCTCAATCCATAAATCGCTAGTCGCCACGCGTTTTCATCATCAGATTCAAGCATCTGCCGTAACACTTGAACTGCTTTCATAGACTCTAACTTACCTAGTTCTTCCGCAGCCAAAGCCCGTTCCCTTATATCTACACTTGAAAGCAATTCCCGCAGTCGCAAGATACGTTCGTCTCCTACACCACTTAGTTCCGAAGCAACACGTCGAAGATGTGACCCTTCGGATTCACTTTCCGTTTTACTCAGGCGTGTAATGCCAGAAGTTTCAGCAGTTGGTTTAACTATATTGAAGACTCCATCTGTTTAGTCTTTCGTTGGGCGAGTGCAGATCCCACCATCACAAGAACCGCACCGATATAAAGCTCACCTCCAACGGATTCTCCTAAAATCCACCAGCTAAATAACACACCGAAAACAGGTTGACTGAGTGATATAACAGTAACCCTAGAAGGCAAATACCTCTTGAGCAACCACGTCTGCCCAATAAATCCAAGACCAGCAATTAAAACGCCGGTATAGAGCAGTGCAACTATAAGTCGAGTCGTCACCACAAATGGTTCGTCACTTTCAAATATCAAACTTGCAACAATAAACGTGAAAATCCCAAAGACACTTTGCGCAATTAACAATTTATGCTGAGCTATCCCCTGCCCAAGCTGTGACAGGAGCACCTGACGTGCACCAAGTAATATAGCCGAACCAAGCAACAGCAGATCCCCAACTAAAAAATCTGCATTTGAAACTGCAAAACCCTTGTAAAACACAGCGACTACGCCCGAATACGCAATGAGCGTTCCAAAAGTCCTTGCACGAGACATTTGATCCCCTGGAACAAAAAAGTGTGCGAATACACCTGTCCAAAGTGGAAAAGTTGAGGTCACCACCACAGCATGACCTGCAGATGTGAAATCCTGACCTACATTCATAAATCCCAGCTGAACTGTAAATAAAACTCCAAGTAATGTGAGAGGGAGCCATTCACCTCGGTGAATCTTAAATGACTGACGAGTAGCAATTGCATAGACCAAAACAACAATTGCACCTAAGACAAATCTTAGCCACCCAAGCCGTAACGGTCCCGCATCCTGCAATCCCGCTTTGTTAGCAACCGGATTGCCAGCCCACATCGTTGACAGTACTAGTGCAAGTACGCCAGCCCTTACGGATAGAGGCTGCCTCCCATTAGCTTTGGATGGCCGTTTGCGAAAACGATATGGACGCCAAAAATGTTGAGACGAGTCGTCAATTGACTTTGGTGACATAGACAGCTAGCGCCCATTCACTGCCTGAGATACAAGACCAACCACTCCTTCAACGTCCTCACACCACCGAGTGACGATTACAAGTTTTTTCTGGGGGTCTATAACAACGCTGTTTCCACCAGCGCCCGATGCAGCAAAAGTCGATTCAGACATCTCTCTACCATATCGAGCAAATCCCGTATTCAACCACCACATGTAACCGTATTGGTCATTGAGGTCGCATGGTGTCGTCATCATGTCGATCCAACGCTGGGATATCAGCTGCCTATGACCCCAGCGTCCTCGATTTAGGAACAAAACCCCAAACCGTGCATGGTCGAGAGTATCTATCCACAGACCACCCCCCCAATGGGCTCCTCCAGATACAGATTCGGTGACCAGACCATCTATATCCACCATTGAATGATCACCATAACCATGCCATTCCCACTTATCTGATGCCCCTATAGGGTCCATTATCTCGCGCTTCAAAACATCAGGAAGAGGCTCTCCGCAAACACACAAAAGTGCCAGTGCTGTCCTGTTTACTCGAACATCGTTATATTCCCAGTGTGATCCAGGCAACATACGATCACGTCTTGTTAAATAATTTTCTTGTCCCATTCCAACCGATGAAAGATCACGATTCCAGTCAACTACATCTGGCTTTGTGTATAGCGTTCCTTCCCATTCAGACGTCTGCTGTAAAAGGTGTTCCCACGTAATCAACATATTTTGACCCGACGCAAATCCATCCACATCCAAAGATGTTTTGTGCATCTTTATTGATTTGCCATCTTCGTATTCAAATACCGGTGTCGACGTATCGTTAATCAAGCCATGGTCAAAAGCTACGCCCACTAACGCAGATAAATAGCTTTTTGTAGCGCTGTAGGTTAAATCGACGCGTTCGACGTCTCCCCACTCTGCAACGATAAATCCGTCTTTAATAACTACACCTGCGGGGCCGCCTCGGGGCTTCATCAATCCTATTTTGGCTGACCATTTCGTAAGGTCTTTACTAACGTTACGTTTACGCAGGTCAATCGGCCAAGCGATCTCGTTCTCTTTGGCAAATTGAACAGCGCGCTCAAGAGCCGACTGATTGATTCCAAAAGATGATGCTTCTCGCCGTTCCCAGTCTCCACTCGGAGGGAAGTACAAGTCTGATGTCATGGCAGAGTTCGGTAAACCTTAATCTTCAAGCCGCTTCAAATACTGCGCGACCCAGTCAAAATCAACAAAATCGACGTATGCATCCATCAAGGCTTTCGTAATCGGTCCAGCTGCCAGTCCATCACCAATTTTCCTGCCCTGAAACGAGCGGACACCACAAATACAAAGTGAAGTGGAAGTCAGGAAAATTTCATCTGCAGTCATTGCATCGAACAGATCGATATCTTTAGTCACTACTGGGACATCAATTTTCTCGGCCATCTCGATTGCGGTCTCACGCGATATCCCTCCCAAAACATATTGTTCCTGAGGCGTGTAAATCACACCGTCCTTAATAGTGAAAATATTCGACCCGATTCCTTCAGTCAAAAACCCCCTGGTATCAAGAAGAATTGCCCAAGACTCAGGATCCTGAGACTTAGCTTCCATATCCGCGAGAATCAAATTCAGATAGTTATGTGACTTCGCTCTCGGACTTACCGCCTCAGGTGGAACTCGGCGTACAGACGGAATCAAAACATCAATACCGTCTCGATATAAACGAGCTCGCGGCTTTAAAGGAAGCGGAGCGCATTCTATAATCACATTGGGCCCGCCGGCTGTCTCCCACATATCTCCACCCACCAAATCGACTCCACGCGAAATGCGCTGTCCCACCCAGAAATCGTCAGCAGGGCCTAGCAGGTGAAGATTAGCGTCCAGAACCTCAAGTGTCTTACTGACCATATCCGTCTCGGGCATTCCCGGATCAATGTCCACATACCGGAGCGAGTTATAGAATCGATTAACATGCGTCTCAAGTTTGAATATTTTATGCCCAAACGTGCGCGTCATATCAAAAACCGCATCACCGTACTTAAACCCCCTGTCCCTAAAAGGCACCTTCACCTCAGATTCAGGCACGATCTCCCCATTGAAATACGCGACTCGCTCGCCCTCATTTGCGATAGCCATCGCTTGCTCCTCGTTCTAATCTTTTGGCAATTACGTCTTCATGCCAATATCGACGATCTGATAAATAACGAATAACTCAAACCACTAAATATCTCATACAGCAGGATCATATATAACCCAGTCGCAAGATCCTACGCCTCACACAGGAATACATATAGTTTCAGATCAGGTATCTGTGTTCCAGTCTAGGGAACATGAAAAATGAGATGTTGTTTAGCGTATTTCGAATACATCGATGCGCCTTTAACAAGTATTCCCCCTGAGAAAGTAACGCCTTATTGCAGTTCAAAAACCCGGTACGACCAAGCATCGCGCACAGCAGCATCCAATGCATCTCTCCCAGGCTGATTAACAGGCAAGTGGTTCGGTAGTACTCGATCGTTCAAGCAATCAGGTAACTTCACACGCTTCAAAAATCTGCCAAGAACAACTTTGTCCCCTCCAAGTGACAAAAAATCTATTTGACCAGGATAGTCACTAAGCCGTGAGCATGCAGCCTCACCAACCTGATCAAATAGCTCTCTAATCCACTTCTCACGACCCCTCCTAAACCTGTTTGAAGACTGGCCTCCCTTTCTGTGCCGACCTTTGACGTATCGCGTGCCCGTTTTAGTCACGGCAAGATCTCCATCCTCAGCGATCGCGAATGCCCAATGACCCAACCGCAAAAGTATGATTCCAATCGTTCGAGGCAACATAACGAATTTACGAAAATCATCAAAAGAGTTCGATTCGCTCGATTGCGAAATTGGAAATGGCGGCAACAAAGCTAGAAAAGGTTTCCATTCAGAGACCGTAATGGCAACACTTATCAAAACAATTCCGTTTTCGGAGCCCTGTACCGACCTGGGAAGTGATTCCCACTCTTCGTCAAGTGAATAGCCCGCCTCAAGCAATTCAACAACAAATTCGGCACCTGGCTCAATCTCAAAATCCACCAACCGTTCCAATAAATCAGAACGAGAAACCAATATGGGGCCAGTAGTTGCAAGATTAGAAGGCACGAAATAACAGTTCCATAAATCCGTTCGGTTAAATTTTCGCTGCCAAGTCAATTTAGTTCAACTTTTTCAGTCCATTACCTTAAGAAAAAGTGAAGTTAGGTTACTCACTCCAAGAACGACCTCTCATAGCAACTGCTACTGGATCTAACCTGGCGCTCAATCCGTACCCCTCCGGCAACCTCAGGTATCCATCCTCTATTTTCTCAAATGGCTCCAAAATCTCATGACGCCAATCAACTTCATAAACCGCATGTTCCAGTGGAAGTGTATTCCCAAACGCTGCAGTCGCATGCGCAGAAGCAAGAAGTGACAAAGGGCCAGACGGACAGTGCATAGAAACCGATCCAGCCCATCGTGACTCAAGTTCCCTACCAATTAGATATGCTTCAACAGGACCTCCACAAAATTTCACGTCAGGCATTACAACATCTAAGACTTCCTCTTCCATTAGATCAGTAAATAGGGAAATCCCATAGCCGTGCTCAGCTCCTGCAATTGGCAAATCAGCCGCATTGCGAATGGCTCGGAGGTCGTCAGGGAATGTAATCGGATCAACCGGTTCCTCATACCATCCAACACCCGCCTCATACAATTCAGGTGCTAGAGCTAACGCTGATTCAAGATCGAAACGTGAATGGCAATCAACCAGCAATTTACGTTCAGTGCCGATTGCCGCTTTCGCCGCTCGGATACGATCAAGTCCCATTTCTGCATCTCGTGGCAAACCAGAAGATGTAAAAGGCGCCTTTACCTCGTCAAATGGCGCGCATTTCAGTGTAGTAAAGCCAGCCTCTATAGCTCGTTGGGCCATGCCTGCAAAGGAGTCGGGGGAACGATCTACCAATCCATCGTCATTTGCGAGCATTGAACGATTAATATTCGCATAAAGTTGAATGCTGTCGTTATCTCCATGATCGCGACCGTATAGCTCCCTCAAATATTCAACCAGTCGCAGTTGCGCAATCTGAGAGAGAGCATCCACGATAGCGCAGCGCAACCCACTCACCGCAGTCGCCAGAATTTGGTCTTGCTCTAAATTCTCAACAGTCAGGCCATTAAGCCTCATCACGTCTGTATCATCCGTCAGACGGTGACCACGCAATCGATTTGCTAATCTCGCCACAACGGGGGCAACATCACTCGCTAACTGAGTGGAAGTGATCTCACCTTGCCCAACAATTCCCGCACCATCTCCAATTGACAGATGCACCCATTCTGTTTTTGCACGAACGTGAATCCCACTAAAAGTTAATTCAGTCGGACTAAACCACTCCCCTGATACTGGCAATTAATATCTCCGGTGTTACCTCGTTGAAAATCCGTGTAAAAAACTAAGAAATCAAAAAATTATTCCATTTAATAACTATCTACTCGGATTCCTTCGATAGCAGGCATACTTATCATCATTAATAAACTCATCTATTACGATCCTCTCCCCACCGAGATCATTAGATACGTTGGCCGCAAGAACCGAAGCCAGAGAGTTTATGGACGAATGAAACGAATTCAACCGATATTCAGGCTTGTTTTCAATAATTGATGTGGCGAACGCCTCTCCAATGGCCCTCGTACTCTCTGCTCCCATAGCAGTGTGATGCGGACCAGGAGAAACTACCTTGCGTACCTGTTCAAGTGCCGGGGGTTGATCTGGTGGCCACACCCCATCAAACGCATAGTCTACGAAGTCGTTTTCGAGTTTTATGGTTCCATGCGTGTGGATAATGCAATCGAATCGACCTCCGTAATAAGATCGCGCAGGTTTTGTAAATATTAAATTCGCAACCCCACCTTTTTTCATACCGTAGATCACCGTGTACGCAATCGGATTGTCACCCTCTGTTTTATGCAACTCAACCGGACGATCGGTGTATATTGCACGAACCCACTCAACATCATCATCCGACCAGTAACGCATAACGTCAGTTTGATGAATCCCCGCTTCCACAACGGATGTACCAGACCAAGCGCGGTTAGCGGTCCAAACGCGGTTTGTTGGCCCCCCAAGCTCCTCAGTATGAGTGTGTTTAACACCGTGGCCTTCAACGGCACCTTCGGCAATCATAGTCATAGCTGCCACCCACTTATCGCTCAGATAAGTAGCAATGTCGGTATAACCACGGTCATGTCGCATCTGAAATCCGACTGTACTTGGCACGCCTGAACTTGTGATAGCAAGATCCTGGCTAATGATGTCGTCGAGAAATAAAGACTGGGGCTTCTCGGCAAATATGGCAATTCCACGACTCGCCGCCCGCTCAATTTCACCATTGTGCTGGTTTGGCGGAATAACAAACCAGATAGCATCCACCAAGCCTGATTCAATCAAGTCATCAGCACTATCGAACATCTTAATACCACTAGAAGAATAGTCGGGAACAAATCTTTTGAGTTTATCGTCGGATAAGTTCTCAGGATAAGGATCTGCCAGCGCTGCAATATGAACAATTTCGTCTTTTTGCATCTGGACCATGGCATTCACATGCTGAAGTCCTCGCTGACCAACACCAACTAATCCGACGCGCAAAGGTCCTGGCATAAAATTTAATCCTTATAACCCGATCTGAGTAACGAACACAAAAAGTGCAAAGTCACAAACTCTGCACAACACTAAAGAAATGCTCGGCGAGTTTAACATCCTAAAAGTACCGTCGGGTAAAAGATCAAATATAAACTTCCTATTGCCCACATCTTATTACTGGTGTTCAATGCTCACATAACATCGTCAATATTACCCTGAGCCTACAAAGTCAATGTGTGGGCCTCGAGAAAACAAATGAAAGTCACAACAGTAACCACTCTCTCAGCCGATCGTTTCAACTACGTAAAAATAGAAACAGATCAGGGAATAACTGGAGTCGGAGAACTTCACCCAGCCTCAGGTACGGGTGGAACACCTTTCGTCCCACGAGCCGGAGTGGAATATTGCTCAGAATACCTGATAGGAAAAGATCCATTACACATCGAGCGCCACTGGCAACATATGTTCCGCCGACAGCTTTTCAGGGGCGGCTCCGACATGATGTCTGCCTTAGGCGCCATCGATATAGCGCTGTGGGATATTAAAGGCAAATCATTAAACAAACCGGTTTACGAACTGCTGGGTGGCCCCACCCGAGAAAAAGTCCGCCTCTATACACATCTCGGTGGCACCACTTCAGAAACTCTGGCAGAAGAAGCAAAGATGCGAGTGGAAGAAGGCTTCACGGCTCTACGCATTTACCCATTCGGTGATTTCGGCAAATCAGACTTTGAAGAAGGGACTGGATTAGAAAAGATGAGTTTTACTGGCATGCAAAATAATGCAGTAGAACGAATTGCAGCAGTACGAGAAGCCGCCGGACCCGATACAGACATAATGATCGATGTGGTTAACCGGTTGACCCCCGCCGAAGCAATTGGCTTAGGTAGAGCTCTCGAACCATTCAATCTCTATTTCTTTGAAGACCCTATCGAACCAGAAAATATGGACCAATGGAGCTGGGTAGCACAGCAACAACCGATCCCGTTAGCAATGGGCGAACGACTTTATACCGTGTACCAATTCCGTGATCTCTTGAATCACAAGGGAGCAGCATTCGTCCGGCCCGATTTGTCATTAGCAGGTGGCATCACTAACGTAAAAAAGATCGCGGCGATCGCAGAGGCGGATTACGTAGGGGTCGTGCCACATAATCCTCTCAGTTGCGTACTGACAGCCGCATGCGTACAGATCGACGCAGCCACGCATAACATACCGGTTCAGGAATACCCATATGACGACGACAAAGGAATCAAGGCTGATCTTGTTACGGAACCCTTGAAGAGAGTAGGTGGATATTTGGAAGTTCCGACCAAGCCTGGTATCGGCATCGAACTGAACGAAGAAGCCTTCAAGCATTACCCACCTGTACCGTACGAAAGACCCGCGCTGATCAATCCGGACGGATCACTAAGAGAATATTGAACCACAGGTTGATCAGTACAACAAAATACACATGCAAAATCATTCAAATTCATACGACCTCGTTATCTCCGGAGGGCGAGTTCTCGATCCAACCAACAACATAGATGCCAAGCTAGATATAGCCGTCAGTAAAGGCAAGATCGCTGCTGTAGAAGCGAACATCGGTACAACGAATACCGAACGGGTGGTCGAAGCAAAGGGATTAGTCGTAACGCCCGGTCTCATTGACCTACACACACATGCTTCAGCAGGCATGCGAAAACCATTTAACGAAGAATTTCTCGTAACGCCTGATACTGCAGGAGTCAGTGCCGGCGTTACAACGATAGTCGATGCAGGCTCCACAGGCGCATTAAACGTTGGTGGACTAGTGAACTATGTTGAGCCAGAGGCAAAAACTCGAGTCCTAGCGCTTATAAATATTGGCTCGATGGGAGTCGCAAATCTCCCCGAAGTCAAATCAATCGATGACATCAATCACGATGCAGCTGTAGACGCCATTCAGTCATCCGCAATCGTGGTGGGCGTTAAAGCAAGAATGGTTACACCAGGCATCACCGCCCTTGGAATCAACTTACCAAAAGCAGCCAAGGCCATTGCCACTGAAACAGGAACACTAATGATGGTTCATGTTGGCGATATCGCCGGTCAGGATGAATCAGCCCCAGAAATCACGAGCACACTACTGACGGAAATCATGACGAAAGGGGATGTGGTTACCCACACGCTTAGCGGTGAGATAGGTTCTTTACTGGCCGAAGGAACACTCATACCCGAAGCAATGCAAGCTCGTGAGAACGGAGTTTATTTCGACATAGGAGTTGGTGGAGGTAATTTCTCATTTGATAGTGCCCGTAAGATTATCGACGCCGGTTTTATACCCGATACGATCAGCTCAGATATCACTGCAGCAAGTAGATTTGCGGGTCCGGTCTTCTCGCTAACAGAGTGCATGGGTAAGGTAATGACACTAGGAATCACATTCGAGCAAGCTATTGAAATGACGACTTCGAAACCAGCTCATATACTCGGTATGGCTTCTGAACTCGGATCCCTTAGCATTGGATCAAATGCTGATATCTCTATACTTGATCTGGTAAATGGGGATTTTGCTTTCCATGCTCGTTCTGGTCCCGATGGTAAGGGCACAGAGGCAATTCGACCTGTTATGTCAGTAAGAGATGGGTTGCCGATGCCGCTCGATCACGGACCTAGACCATGGGGATGGCTCCCAACATCGAGTAGATAGTCACAATGTCCGTCACGAAGAATCAGATACAACTCGGACTCGAGAACCTGCCTCGGTTTAAGTTGTCGCATCTAAACACTCCTCTCGAAACACTTGAGCGACTTAAACAGAATCTCTCCGAACAGGGAATTTCTACCCCTGATCAGATACTCATAAAACGAGATGATGTCACAGGGCTTGCGTTTGGTGGAAACAAGGGGCGACACTTCGAATTCGAGATCGCACACATCCTAGAAGGCGGCTTCGATACCGTCATCAACATAAACCATTACCATTCTAATCAAGCACGATTCCTCGCCGCAGGGTGCGCGAAAGCTGGATTAAAGTACCACATCATCTCCACAGATATGGTTACCGCACCCATTACAGGAAACCTACTTCTGTGCAAGCTAATGGGAGCCGTAATACATCGAACGCCCGGTGAATATGGCAGACAGATGGCAAATAAGATTTTTTTTGATGTGGTGAAAGAGGGTGGAAACCCATACATAATGCCAGACGACCCTTTTGCCGACATTATGGGTATGATCGGATACTTGGAAACCGGATTAGAACTTGAAAACCAATTCGAAAGCACTGGTATCGATGGATCAGTGCGGCTCTGGGGATTAACAGGACGATCTATCGCGGGGCTCCGTTTGTATGCGAAAAACCGAGGTCTAGATTGGCAAGCTACCGCTGTCCAATACTCGCCTGGCAACATAGAAAACTTTCACAAAATCACATCAAAACGCTCTTCTAAAGTGGCTGAAATGTTTAATCTCAAATATGCGCTAGATGAATCGGATATCACGGTTCTCGAGGGTTACCGAGGTCCGGCCTACGGTGAACCAGACGATCGGGTAATCAATACAATTCAGATGGTTGGGAAAGCGGAGGGCCTAATTTTAGATCCGAACTACACAGGTAAAGCCATGTCAGGATTGATCGGTGAACTTCGGACAGGCCAAATAGATTTAAACGAAACTATCTGCTTCATACACTCGGGAGGACTCCCGCAGTTATTCGCACACGCAGACAAATTCACCGAGTAGGTATACGACCGTCGGTCGCATGCTTCCCATGAGATATACGGAACATAATTCATTGCTATGACCCAAAATTTGACACGCGAACAACTACAAGAGCACATCGATCGTTTTCCGCGAATGCAAATAGCGCATTTACCAACACCGCTCGAAGAAATGCCCCGCCTCACAGAAAAACTTGGTGGCCCAAACATCTGGATTAAACGCGAAGACATGACAGGGCTCGCTTATGGTGGCAACAAAGCTAGACATTATGAATTCGAAATGCCACACATCGCCGACCAAGGCTACGACGTGATGATCAACATTATGGACTACCACTCCAACAACGCCCGAATGACTGGAGCAGCCGCTAATAAAATCGGAATGCGATACATCTTAGTTCTGAAGAACGCTGCAAATCGAGTCATCCAAGGAAACTTGCTGGTCGACAAAATACTGGGGGCCGAACTACACCTGCTCGACGAGTTTCAATCGAATGATGCCGAAGGGTACGCTACGAATTTAAAGGAACAGCTTGAACAACAAGGTCACAAGCCTTACCTGGTTCAAGAACATTTGTTCCCTAGGATCGTAGGAATGATCGGATTTGTTCAGGCTGGTATTGAAATGCTCGAACAAATTGAAAATAACGATCTGAAAAATATACATATTATCGGCGTAGCAGGTCGCTCTCTTTGCGGACTCATAATCGCCGCTAAATCAATGGGACTAAACTGGAAGTTCACAGGTGTCACCGTGAACTACGATGTTCCACTAGGCGATTACATATTCCAGCACAGTAAGGACATTCAAGAACTGCTAGGGCTGCCCATTACATTCGAAGAGAATGACATGCAAGTCTTAGACCAGTACGTAGGCGAAGGCTATGGCGTTATGACGCCTCAAGTCGCCGAGGCAATCCACATAGCAGCACAGACTGATGCCATCATCTGTGATCCAAACTACACCGGAACGGTGATGGCAGCGCTCATTGATCAAGTCGAAGAAGGTACTTTCGACAACGACGAAACAATTATATTTCTTCACACAGGCGGACTTCCGGCGATCTTCACCTTCGCTGATCAACTGGCTAATTTCAAAGGTTAAAAGAACAGGGCCGGTCATTATGACCGGCCCTGTTTATGGTTCTAACTACAATTACCGAGTAGCGGAGGTAATTCGGTCAGCCACCCTTGCAACACCCTGTGAAACGCGAGGTGTCAAGTAACTCTCAGCAATACCCGCACCGAAGGCAAATGCAAAAAGAGCCAATTGGCCAGCGAATATACCGCTACCACCCATACCAGCAAGAAAAGCTACACGGGTGGTCGTTTCTTGGTCCGAAACAAGAGGAAGTGAGATAATTCCGGCTCCGAACAATGCAAACACTGCCAGCGCGAGAACTCCCCCTACCAATGGCCTAGCGATACCGACCATGAAAAGGGCAACCTTCTCCGTATACGCAAACTGCATAGTCACCGTTCGCAATAAAACGGCAAATGAGCTGCCAGCAATTCCAAAAATCACCGCAGCAAACACGATCTCAAGCGGAGTTGATAGAAACAATGCTTCGAGACCAGAAACGGTAACTGTCAGTGCTGCCAGAGCACCAGCCAGCAACGTCAAACCTGCCATAGGAAACACGATTCTCCTCAACATCGTTCGTGACTGAATCATTTCATCAACATTGGCATTCAACGTGTTCAAAATCTGTTCACCATCACGTAGAACATCAATACCACCATTCATGGCCCGGTCTATCCAAGCCTGAAGGTTGTCAATCATCTGGGTGTGGTCTTTTAGTTTGGCACTGCGCACCCTTATCATCAGCCGTTCAACTGACGCTATGAACGGACCGGCTTCTTTTATAATTCCCCTGCCACTCTCTTTAGGAGTAACTTCCTCGGCTTCGAAACGTACTGGTTCCGTCATATATCGCTCCCACTCGTAGATTTTAAAGGCTGAACTCTCGCTGAGCCTTTATGTAGATGGCGCTCACTCAATAACGATCCATTCTAATATAGCGCGCCGCTTAGTTATGTCGCAAACGTAGCACTCAGTTCGTATCCGGTCAAGAATTCAGTTCAATATCAAATCGATACGCACCGAAAAACACACCACCCGACAGATAACTCTTGCATAGTAAAAGCTACCGCATTTTCTGCTCTGCTCTTTGCCTTAACGCCTTCTTTGACGAGTACGTCATCCAAGAAATCCCCAGAACAAATGTCAGAGTAACCAAAATAAAAAGTCCAGAACCCCAGTCATTACCAGTCCCGCTTCGTTGACGCGGTTGGACTTGGATCGACATCACCGTAGTGCCACCGCCCAGTTCTGAATCAACTTCTACGTCTATAGCCCAAATACCCGGATGTTCCAAATCTAACTGAGCAAGATAGTAAATGGGGTCGAACGGCGAATTAAGAGCCGGTGAAAATTGTTTCTTACCCTTTTCTGAAGGTGTCGCGTATACCCGTACAAATGCATTATCAACATCGGCACCGGTAACTTTGTCGCGTACTCGAACAGCAAAACGACTCGTACCAACTATCGGACTCAGGGGGCTTACTTGTAATTGAACGGTGTGAGGCCCCACCGGGTCTTCACCAACAATCGTGTACCCAACAATCTCTTCATTATCCTGTGCAGCTACTGGAAACCCTAACATAAAAAGTCCAATAACAGCCCCAATCAACACCAACAACCCTGCGGACGACCAACAAGATTCCAAAAATTTTATTTTCAAAACTAACCCATTGTTAAACAAACGCTCTGAGGACGTTCACGTCAATTATGATTGATAAATAAACTGCCATCAATTTTGCGGTATTCGAATCGATATTGGTGACTTAAATAGCTGAATATCGATCAAATGCTACTGTGATCTAACCGCGCAGGTAAACCGTGCAAATCCACTCACTCAGACTCCTCAGGGATTTTCACATTACGGAACGAAATGAAAATAGCAAAATTGTAGGCCAGTTTAAGCCCGCCGCCTATCAACCACGGTGCAACGGTATAAGCACCAGCCCATAAAAATCCGGTCAAAGTAGAACTCGGTACCCGTCCGAGGCCACGGCCGAGATTCGCTGATCCAGCCATAACCGTACGTTCCTCTGGTGGTACCAAAGCCATCATGTACGACTGCCTTGTAGGTACATCCATCTCGTCAAATAGACCACGAATCATCCATATCGCAACTGCCATAAATCCTGTTGTAGAAAATGCAAACAAAATCAGGCATACATTGGAGGCAACCTGCGTCCATACAAAAGTGTTGAGCAAACCTATACGTTTTGCTACTGAAGGCGCCAGCCAAATAGAAACCATGTTTAATGCCTGTGTAGCAATGAGGACCGCGGCGATTACACCTTCATTCATACCGTATTTTTCCAGCATCCATAATGCAAAAAAAGAATCAAATATCATGCCGCCGGCAAACGAATCAACGCCAAACAAACCAGATATTTTGATAATTGATCTACGTGACCGGGTACGAAGTGGATTTACCAATATTTGACCCGCACGCACCTTCGGTTCGGCAGCTGAGGAAAGAGGCAGGTAAGCAATTGCGTTGATCAGGTTAATAACCAGATATATTGCTAATAACACTTGATACGCGTCAATCAGTTCCCAGCCACGAACAGTTATCAAGTAGGTAGCAATCACTACCAATCCACTGCCGACAGCCCTTCCGGCAGCTGACGACATAGAGAGGTTGGAAAATGCACGGGTGCGAGTTCGGGAACTGGTTACCTCGGTCAAAGACGACTGTTCCAGCTGAAGACTCGGTCCCCAGTGCATCCCGCTACCAGCATAAGACCCGAAAAACGAAGCCACCCCAATGAGCCACACATTCTCGGTAAAAAAGAGCATCAAAATAGACAGGGCGGTAATTAATGCAATAGCAAAAAGCCAAATGCGATGTGAAATCGCATTAGCCGTAAACATCACGATAAGTGAAAGCACAAACCCACCAACAAGACTGGCTCCCAGGACTAGGCCAATCTGAGGTATCGAAAGCCCGATCTGCGATAGGTAGATCGCCAAAATTACAGCGATAAGACCTCGTCCCATATCTCGAAGTCCCCTACCTGCGTAGACGATAAAAGCATCAAGACCCGGGCGACCGACATCAGGATGGAATGTTATTTCTGTTGAAGCCATATAAAGCTTTGCATTGAAGGGTGTAGACCTCTCTACCGTCGTACCTTCGAATAATTTTAGATACGAAAACACCTCGAAAATTGATTAGCCGCATACTTTGAGCAAAGATATTGAATATATAAACATTATCGACCTGCGATGGATCTACGTATATTCACTAACAAATCGTTGCTAAAGGCTTAAGCCTCTGTAGAATCTCCTGATAAACCATCATCAGTAGTACCGCGCTTACTTTAGATTTCAATCTTATTTTGACTATTACACAACAATTTGACTCAGTTTTGAAAAACGGCCATGTCGTTGATCCTGCAAATGATATCGATGGCCAGTTCGACATCGGAATCAAACACGGCAAGATAGCATCCGTCAACGAGAACATCGATCTGGACAAGGCAGACGACGTTATCGATGTCAACAGACAGATCGTCATGCCAGGGCACATCGATACCCACGCACACGTATCGAGTGTATTCGGAAACGACGCTAACCGAGCATACGGACATGCCATGCTCGTAGAATCCGGAACCACTACGGCTCTTGACCTTGCAGGTAATCCCACAATCATGGCAGAAGGAATGTTGCAGCGTGGGGCAGGGTTGAATGTGGCTTCTTTGATGGGTTTAGTCCCTCATTCAACAATCCCTGAGGATGACCCGCGACCAAGCGTTGTGAGAGATGTCATACACAGCACCAAAAAACAGGGAGGAATCGGAGTGAAATTACTTGGTGGTTACCACCCATTCACTCCCGAAGCATCATCCAGTGTGGTCAAAGTAGCCAATGATCAAATGTCTTGGGTTGCTTTCCATGTAGGGACCAAGGATTCTGGGAGCGATATGACAGGTCTTCGGGAAGTTCCTGACATTACTGAAAAGGGTCGCCTGCACGTCGCACATATCAACTCCTATACCAGAGGTATGGTAGATGAACCACACGAAGAGGTAAAAGAAGCTCTGATAATAATTGAGAGAATGCGATCGCAATGGGTGACGGAAGCGTACCTTGCTCAAATCAATGGCACGAACGGACTTTGTGATGAGAATGGCGATGTGGTTTACAACGTAGCTCAGAATTGCCTCAAAGCACGCGGGTACCCTACTACCGACGAAGGGATTAAGGCCTCTCTACTAGACGGGTATGGATCAGCACTAACTGCACGCGGAGGGCGTGTGATTACAGTGACTGGAGAAGAGGCCGTTAAAATTTGGGAGTCAGCAGCAACCAATACTTCCCTTAGTTATCCTGTGAACCCTCCAACCAGTGCATTCAGCCTTGCAACCGCCAAATATGATGATGACACATTCAGGGTTGATGCAATTTCAACTGACGGTGGTTCCCTCCCAAGAAACGTGGCCATACAGCGAACAATCGCACTTGTGGCATTTGGCGCTCTGACTATGTCCGAAGCAGTAATAAAACTTAGCTACTCGCCTTCAAGGATGGTGGGTCTATTGAATAAGGGCCATTTATCAGAAGGTGCAGATGCAGATATAACTATTGTTAATCCAAGAACTGGAAAAGCGACAATGTCACTGGTAGCAGGTGAATTAATCATGCTCAACAGACGAGTAGTCGGTAAGGGTGGGACTTGGTTAATTCTTGAAGAAGGACGCAAGGCAGCTGAATCCAAAGGACTGCCATTTGAAATAATTAACCTAGAAAAAAGCCAAATGTACAAAAACTGGAACTAGGTTCTACTGCCTAAAATCGAACCAATAGGAATAACAAATGTCACTTAGGGATCGGATAGGTGTAGATGCTGGAAAAACCCGGCTAGAAGACGCCATACAGTGGGCCATAGATAACGAGTTTTACTTCCTCGACTTCAATGCCGATACCGGTCCAAATCACATGGGTAAATGGACGGTCGATCGAGCACACAACGTTCATGATATGTGTGAGTCTAATAATATCTCTATCGGTCTACATACCCTTTCAGCAGTAAACGTAGCTGAGTTTTCCCCGTTTGTCTCACAAGCCGTTGAGGAGTACATGCAAGCGAACGTCGATCTTGCAAATTTGCTCAATTGCTCGTGGACGGTCGTTCATGGTGGATATCATTTCTCAGGCGACATTCCAGAGCGCAAAAAGGCATCCCTCAACCGACTCAGGCGTATCGCAAAGTACGGTGCAGACACTGGTCAAAGAATTCTCCTCGAAAACCTCAACTTCGAGCCCAAGAAAGCCGAAGTCCACTACTTGGCGCACACCATCGAAGAGACAAGAGAGTATTTCGACGAGATTAATCCAGCATCTGGGATGGGCGTTCACAGCAAACCATTCCAACCTAGTGCCAGAAGGCATTGACGGATTTTTGGATACATTTGGGATTGAACGAATCGGGGAGGTGAGACTCGCTGACAATAACGGCGACTACGAAGTTCACATAATTCCTGGAGAAGGAAACATCGACTTCAATAACTTGTTCACTCGTCTTGAATCCACCGGTTACAAGGGTCATTACTCTATGGCATATGGATCTGACGAACAGCGAATCGATTCACGCAACCAATTATCAACACTAGTCTAGGGCAACAAAAGCCTACAAATATCAACCGTCATGTCCTGAAAGGCGATCTTGTGTATCACGTCGACGATATTGATCCAAATGCTCTATTTCCAATAGGAACATCGCCTCACGGTCGATCGGCTCGTGCGCCAGCGGTTGGATCTCGCGGAATGGTTGCCTCAGCCCATCCGTACGCCTCGCAGGCTGGCCTAGATATTCTAAAAAATGGCGGCAATGCCATTGATGCAGCTGTGGCTGTTGCATCAACTCTCAACGTCGCTGAGCCATATATGTCTGGGGTCGGTGGAATTGGGATTGCACTTATTTACATCGCCAAAGAGGGCCGGACACGGGTTCTGAATTTCTCCGGACATGCGCCAAACGCCGCACAACCTGAAATATATGATCACCTCAATGCGGAAACTGGTCCTATTGCCCCCCTTGTGCCGGGCAATGTTTCAGGTTGGATGACAATGCACGAAACCTACGGGTCATTACCACTTTCTATGTTGATGCGCGATGCCATTCGATATGCCGATGAAGGTATCGCACTCACACCGTTCAACGCAGCAATGGTCGAGGAGAACTTGGTAAGAATTGATCAATTCGAAACATCTCAAAAATCCATGTCCCTCAAGCGAGACGGTATGAGCGCAGGCTCACTTTTACGCCTTCCGCAACTCTCAGATAGCCTGACTGCAATAGCCGAAGGCGGACAAAAAGAATTCTATGAAGGTAAGTTGGGCGATCGTATTCAGACAGGCCTGGCCAACTCTGGAGGAATCATCAGTCGAGAAGAATTAGCAAACTATAGAGCGGCCTGGCAGGAACCTTTGAGTACCAACTATCGTGGGCTCGAAATTCGAGTTGCTCCACCTAATTCCTCAGGATTCCAAATTCTCGAAACGTTGAACATACTCAGCAATTTCACCGAACTCCCGTACGGCTCTAGCGATACGCTTCATAAGATTGTAGAAGCTGTCTACACCGCAGCCGATGATCGTGCAAAATATGCAGGCGATCCAGCCTATGTAGAAATCCCCCTCGAGCGATTATTATCCGCCGAATATGCTGCCGACAAAGCTGCAGAAATCGACATGCTGGAAACTTCTGGACCCCCTCCGGAAAGATGGAATCGCTCACGCGTTGATCACCCGCCTATCGGAGTAAAAGCCGAATATTCAAGTGGACTCACCACTCACTTTGCAACAGCCGACGCAGAAGGCAACGTAGTAACTATTACACAGACACTCGGAGGTGCATTCGGATCCGCTGTAGTAGCCGGTGATACGGGAGTGTTCATGAACAACATGTGCAAGTGGTTCGACATCGACCCCAACACCGGCAGTCCGAACTTAATTGGCCCCGGTAAACAACAGGATTTCTGTATTGCACCCGCTCAGATATTCGAGTCGTCTGGTCACAGGAAAATCCGAATGTCGTTATCGACTCCAGGCAGCTGGGGCATCCTACATACCACAGCTCAGATGATGTCTAACCACATCGATGCTGGTATGAATATACAAGAAGCAATCGAGGCCCCAAGATTCCGTATCTATGACACCGGAATGCTTTTATTAGAAAACCGTTTCCCAGCCCAGATGCGACAGGATCTAGCTCGACGAGGTCACCAAGTACATGTCGCTCCTGACTGGCACAACGCTGTCGGCGGTGGCCAGGGCATCCAATTCACTGAACACGGGACAATGCTTGGTGGTGCAGATCCACGGCGAGATGGAGTAGCAATGGGCTACTAATGTGACTCTGAGTATTTTTCATCACTGAAGGACAATTAGGCTAACAGTGAACAGCAACTGCCAAAACTGTGCATCCAATCCCAACACGCTCAATCAGAATACCTTATACATAAAAACGACAAGCACCAGAGATCACGTATCAAATCTACCACTGCTAGCGCTGAACTCGACCTGAGGTATCTCCACCTGCTACTGCCATTACTTCCTTGACGCTGACCAGATTGAAATCACCGTGGAAAGTGTGGGACATTGCAGAAGCCGCTACAGCAAAATCGAGAACTTGGCGTGAGTTCCACTGGTGTTGATTCTGACCGTAAATCATCGCAGCACAAAACGAGTCCCCTCCGCCGACACGGTCGACGATACGAACTGGGTACTTCTTTCCTAATAGAATCTCATCGCCATCGTAATAGATAGCACTCCAGTCATTATCATCGGCCGACTGGCTTTCACGAAGCGTAATTCCAACTTTCTTAAAGTCGAATCTATCTACAAGTTCCTGTACAACAGGTTTGTAAGCATCAGGATTTATCTCTCCAGTCGTTACATCAACGCCCTCAGCAGCAACTCCGAGACATTTTTCGGCATCTTCTTCATTCCCGATTGAAATATCAACGTGTCGCATCATGGGGATCATAGTTTCTTGAGCCTCTTCGGCTGTCCAGAGATTCTTACGATAATTCATATCGGCACTGACAGTCAGACCAAGCTGTTTGGCTATTACAGCTGCTTCTTCGCATGCCGCTGCCGCGCTTTTGGAAATCGCAGGAGTGATACCCGTAAAGTGAAACCAATCCTTTCCCTCAAACACCTTCTCCCAATTGATATCACCGGGCTTGATTTCAGCAATTGAAGATGCAGCGCGGTCATAAACCACTTTCGAGGCACGCATTGATGCACCCGATTCTAAGTAATAGGTTCCGAGTCGTTGTCCCTGTCGTAAAATCTCGGAAGTGTCAACGCCAAACTGCCGAATATAATTAATGCATGCCTGCCCGATATCGTTGTCAGGAATGGCTGAAACGAATGTCGCATCGACTCCGAACTGAGCAAGTGAAACAGCAACATTGCATTCACCACCGCCATAGGTCGCTTCGAATTCACGTGCCTGAGTAAATCGTTCTCGCCGCATTGTTGCTAGACGAAGCATTACCTCTCCGAAAGTTACGACCTTGACCATGGAAATCTCAATTCTTTTTTGTTACTGCATAAATTCAGGATTGAAATGGTACTAAGCTAATCAGCTATTACCGATCACTTATCGACCTCGTATCGACTTAATAAGTGCAACGGTATCTCTACTGCGTTTTTCCAGTTTGTCCCACGCCCCATCTTTAAGAATGTCAGCCGAGACAAGCTTGGAACCCATGCCAACGGCTACTACACCAGATTCGAACCAAGGACGTAATGATTCTTCAGTGATATCAACGCCTCCAGTTGGCATGATTGATGACCACGGCATGGGAGCAAGGACATCTTTCACAAATCCGGGACCACCGACAGCACTTCCAGGAAAGACCTTGACTATGTCGACACCCAACTCTTCAGCAGTCGATATTTCTGAAGCTGTACCACAACCGGGAATATAGCCTATTTTTCGTCGATTACACACCTTAGCTACGTCTGGGTTTGTCACTGGCCCAACGATAAAGTTAGCTCCTGACCCAATGTACATTGAGGCGGTGCCAGCATCCAGCACTGACCCAGTACCAAGAATAGCGTCAGGCAATTCAGAAACACAAAATTTGTCCAGTGCAGAAAACACTTCCCAGGCATGGTCACCACGGTTAGTGAATTCGAGAACCTTAATTCCACCTTTCACGCATGCCTTAGCTATATTCTGGGCAGTTCCAATATCACCGTTATAGAAAACCGGCACAACGCCAATTTCATTAACTGCGCTCAATACTTGCAGACGTGTATGCCTGGCCAACTCAGATTCTCCTTGTCAAGTTCAAAATATAAATCTTGGCAAATAGTTTATCCGTTGAATTAACCCTCACGGACAACACAAAGCAATTCTAAACAAATGGAACTTCAGTCTTATGGGAACATAAACTTCCAAAAAATGTTTCGTTCAGCGATTCTAAAGTTTTTCAATCTCGTGAAGAAGTTCTCCGGCAGCTGGGATTGAGTCCGTATAAATGTTTGACCAGTAAATTATGCCGTCAGAATCAATGATGAAAACTGAACGCCTAGCATTCCCGCGTTCATCGTTAAATACACCGTATGTTTTTGTAACTTCACCGTGCGGCCAAAAATCACTAGCAACATGGAAAGGAACGCCCTCAACGCCCTCGTGGTCGCCCATACTTTCGACCCATGCCTTCTGGACGGCGACAGAGTCACAACTGATTTCAATGATTTCAGTGTTGACTGCCTGAAACTTATCGTAATGTGCGCGGAACCCGCGCACTTGATTCACTCAGCCACCAGTAAAGCTAGCCGGATGAAATCCGATAACCACCGTCTTACCACGCAATTCAGAAAGTGTTATCTGACCACAGTGCGTGTTAAGCGTGAAATTCGGGGCTTGAGTGCCAGGTCCTAATACCATCTTCTGCTATCGCTCCATAAACATACATTGGCATCATAAAACATAATGTTACTAATTGTCCCACTTCCAAATGCGCATTGCGTTTTCACCAAGGTATTTTGATTGATCTTCACCGGTTAGCCAATCAAATCCTTCGCGAACAAGTCGAAGCTCTTCTTCTAGCGACAACCATCCATTATCGACACGGTGGTGACCGGGATAGCCGGTACCCCACAAACACCTGTCAATTCCAAATGCGTCAATCGCCATCTTCACGGCACCATGCATGTCAATAAAAGGGAATCCCCGCGCAGACCGATTATGTACATCAGATATCTTGATAAAAATATTTGGATGGCTAGCCAATTCTAAAACAGGCTTATATGCGTCCCATGTAGGAGCCATCACAGGGTCTGGGTACATCATGTGATCTATAAGCCAGGTAATCCCCGGATATTTCGATGCAACATAATCAAGTTGATGAGCATGTTCAGGTTGATTGTGCACTTGAACGATTCCAGAACGCTCCTCGATACAATTAAACATTGGTTCATTCTGAGAACGTTTCAAAATATCGACGTTGTTGTAGTACTGAGGGTGAAACCGAAATCCCTGTACCTGACGCTCCTGCATCCAGTAAACGGCAGCCTGAGCATTATTGTTGTCCATCGGATCAATCAATCCCATCGAAACAAACCGCTCCGGGTATTTAATAGCCGAAGCAGCTACGTACTCATTATTCCACGTAGAAAAAGATGTTTGAACAAGAACGGTCTTATCTACTCCATTGGCGTCCATATCTGCCAACAACAATTCAGCATTTCCATGTACATCGGGCCTTGAAGTGAAGTTAGGAGCACTCGGACCAATCTCTGCGATAGGTGGCATCTCCCAAATATGAACATGGGTATCAACAATCATTGATCATCTGAATCTATAGCAGCCCAACGTAAAATCGGTTTACGCGCCGCAGTAACCTCATCAAGACGTGTGACGGGCAAATCGTGTGGAGCCTCACTAATCAACTCCGGCGTGTAATTTGCCTCGTCGTCAATTTGCCTCATGACGGCGATGAAGTGGTCAAGCGTTTCTTTTGACTCAGATTCAGTAGGCTCAATCATTAGAGCTTCTTCAACTATCATCGGAAAATACACCGTCGGGGCATGAATACCAAAATCAAGCAAACGCTTTGCGATATCGATTCCTGCGACGCCACGATCCTTCTGACGGGAGGCAGAAAGAACTGTCTCATGCATACAGTAGCGATCTGCAGGAAGGTTATATTTATCTCGCAAGTTAGCTTGTATGTAGTTGGCATTGATAATGGCGTTTTCAGAAACGGATTGCAAACCTTCCAAACCCAGAGCTTTGATATACGCGTACGCTCTCACGGCAATTAAGAAAGACCCGTGAAATCCATTTATGGATCCGATCGAGTTCTCAGGGTTTGCCAATACGTAACTGCCATCCCGCTTTTCGGCGACTGGGTTGGGCAGAAATTTCGCAAGATTATCCTTGACCATTACAGGCCCCGAACCTGGGCCACCTCCGCCATGAGGCGTTGAGAACGTCTTGTGCAGATTAGAATGACATATGTCTACGCCCAAATCACCAAGCCTCACAATTCCCAAAAGGGCATTCAAATTAGCGCCATCTGCATATACCAGCCCCCCGGCGTTATGAATGATTTCTGTGATTTCGAGAATGTTCGGCTCAAACAAACCCAATGTGCTCGGTATGGTGAGCATGAAAACAGCAGTTTGTGAATCCGAAAGCTCCCGCAGGTTAGCTACATCAACATTGCCATTTAAATCAGATCTAACGGTTACAACATCGAGCCCTGCCATTGTTGCTGAAGCTGGATTAGTTCCATGAGCAGAATCTGGAATTATCGCAACTGTTCGTTGAGCATCACCTCGGGCTTCATGGTAAGCACGTGCGATAAGCAGCCCTGCATATTCTCCTTGAGCACCGGCGAGTGGTGCTAAAGAAACAGCAGGCAATCCAGTGATCTCACCCAGATCATCTTGGAGATTCTTTAGCAGTCTAATAGCACCTTGAACAGTCTCTTCTGGCTGCAAAGGATGAATATCCGCTAATCCCGGGAGATTTGAAAGTTCATCATTAATTTTAGGGTTATATTTCATCGTGCATGAACCAAGCGGATAAAAATTCGTATCAATAGAAAAATTTCGTTGACTCAATATTGAAAAATATCGGATTACTTCTAATTGGGATACCTCAGGCAACTCGAGGTCATCACGCATCTGTACGTGATCGGGCCATTCCTGAACAGGAACGTCTGACTGAGGAAGTGCGAATGCTTTACGCCCAGGGACCGAGCGGTCCATAAGTAACCGACGATCTATATCAGTAGTACTTTTTTTAATCGTCAGTAGGCTCCACCGATCTGCCTTAAAGCCTCTACAAATCTATCAATCTCTTTCTTCGAACTTGTCTCAGTAAAACAGACGAGCATACCGTTATCGAATCTATGTGAAATATCCAACCCGCCGATTATTTTCTTCTTAAGAAGTTCTGCGTTTATAAGCGAAGAATTGACCGGACATGTCACGACAAATTCATGAAAAAACGCACCTCGGTTTCTGACCGAATATCCTTCAACATTCGCAATCTCTCCGGCAGCATAATGGGCCTTTTGATAACACAGTTGAGCCACTTCTTTCATTCCTTGCTTTCCCAAAGTCGCGACATATACTGTCACCATAAGAGCAATTAATTGAGTACTAGTGCATATATTCGATGTTGCCCGTTCGCGTCGAATATGCTGCTCCCGAGTCTGAAGAGTCAGTGCATAGCCAGCTCTGCCTTTAGTATCTTTGGTTGAACCAATGATTCTGCCAGGCATCTGCCTGATATGTGTTTTTTTACAAGCGAACAGACCAACATATGGACCCCCAAATGCCATTGGCACACCGAGGGGTTGCCCTTCAGCGGTAACTATGTCTACACCAAACTCTCCGGGGGCTTTAAACAAGCCCAATGATGTTGGATTCACATGTACGACCGAAAGAGCACCATTCTCATGGGCTAGATTGGTCAACCGCTCGACATCTTGAATTTCACCAAAAAAATTTGGGTTTTGCATCCCAACACATGCAAGATCGTCAGGAATTGAAATTACATCGCGCTCGATTTTAATAATTTCAATACTCTGGTATTTAGTATATGAAATTAATACGTTTAGCAAGCGGTTATCAACGTCTGAAACCACTCCAACTTTTGAGCGGCGTGTAACTCTGGCGGCCATCAAACATGCCTCAGCAAACGCGGTAGGACCGTCATACATGCCCGCATTGGCAACTTCCATACCTGTCAGTTGGCAAATAATCGTCTGGAATTCAAACCCCACCTGAAGAGTGCCCTGAGCAGCTTCTGATTGATAGGGGGTGTATGCAGTTACAAACTCCCCACGCTGAAGTATCGAACGAACTACCGAAGGTACGTAGTGGTTATATGAGCCAGCCCCAAGAAACGACACGTATCCATTCGAAGACGAAGCATTTTCACCAGCAATATCACTAAATTCTGACGCAAGTTCCTGTTCTGTAAGCCCTGAAGCAAGATCCATGCTCGGATGACGATGTTCAAGGGGGATATCGTTTACCAAATCGTCAAAAGAATCGACTCCAATCACCTTGAGCATCTCTGCGCGTTCAGAATCTGTAGACGGAATATAAGGATGATTTATCGAAGTGTTAGAGGATAATGCCATGCTGAAATGACCGTTACTCCAGAGTCGATTCGTATGTTGCAGCATCCATCAAGCCATCCAGTTCCGACGGCTCAGAAAGTTCCACTTTTATCAACCAGCCAGAATCATAAGGCTCGACATTAACGACCTCAGGATTATCGACTGTCTCAAGGTTAACTTCAACAATCTTCCCACTCACCGGACAAAAAAGATCGCTTACTGCTTTTACCGACTCGATTTCACCGAATTTGGCAAACTGCTCAACTTCTGATCCGACCACAGGAAGATCGACGTATACGATATCTCCCAAAGATTCCTGTGCGAATAAGGTGACGCCTACCTCGGCGATAGCTCCATTAATTCGCACCCACTCATGCTCTTTTGAGTATTTGAGATCATCCGGAAACATCTGTATTTTAATCCCTTGTTTAAAATAGCAAAAATAATTTAATTAAATAATTAAACCGGTTTGTAAAATGGCAACTTCACGATTTCAGCTTCAACCAGTCTACCGCGAACATCAATAACAATTTGCTTCCCCGCCTCAGAGTATTTTCGGTCAACGTAGCCCATGCCAATACCACCGTCAACGGTCGGTGAATAAGTACCTGAAGTCACGATACCAATAACGCTGCAAGTATCTTGATCGGATAAAAAAGAGAGAATTCTAAGACCAGATCGTGGAATACCGCGTCCGATCATTTTGAATCCCACCAATAACCGCTGAGACTCTGAAGTCGATATCTGCATTAGCGCATCACCGGCAACATAACCGGGGGCTTGTGAGTATACAAAACGACCAAAACCCGCCTCAAATGGATTCGTAGATGGTGAAAGATCGTTGCCATGTAACGGTAACCCTGCTTCGAGTCTCAGCACATCACGAGACCCAAGTCCACATTCAACGGCCCCTACACTTTTGAGGAGCGACCATAGATCCGGTCCTTGATCGGCTGGGACGATAATTTCAAATCCATCTTCTCCCGTGTATCCGGTCCTAGCCAGAGTGGCAACATAACCGTTAAATGATGCAGTCGCGATTCGAAAGCGTCCAATCTGTGAAGCCAACCCATCTGTTACGTCATCAACTATCGCGACTGCCTGTGGCCCTTGTATCGCGATCATGGCTGTTTTGTTGGTAAGTATCGCCATATTGCAATCCGAGTCATCTACAGCTTGAGAGGTTATCCACTCCAGATCTTCATCGGTATTCCCGGCATTGACTACCAAGAGAAATCTTTCATCTTCGATACGGTAGATCATCGCATCATCGATTATTCCACCGTCTTTGTTACAGATAAAGTTGTATTTGCTTCGTCCAATCTTCAACGCCATAAGGTTTGCTGACAAAACCGTTCCCAAAAAATATTTGGTCCCTGGACCTCCAAATTCTATTCGCCCCATATGTGAAACATCGAAAATACCCGCCGACTCGCGAACAGCTCTCACTTCAGCGATAATCCCGTTTGAGTATTGAACCGGCATATCCCAGCCGCAAAATTCCGTCATCTTTGCATTGGATTCCAAATGTGTAGCGTGGAGAGGCGTTTTTTTTGGACACTGCAAACCGTTGGTCAACATCTATTCCATTCACTCAAGAAATTCAATTAGCGATATTTGATGAGTCATCACAAAACAGTTGTTCCCAAGTCATACCGTTCGTAAGTTCGGCATTATCCTGCCCAAACGGATTACTAGACCTAAGCAAACGGGCATGGGTCGCTTCTGAATTGTTCAAGATCGGGGCAGTACGACCTTCAACAAGAGACTTACAACCAGTTACACCTGTAATTCGGTGCAAATCATCAACATTTTTTGAATGCACCACTACTCTAAACTTACCAAGCCCTTGCAAATCCATTAACGCCTCTATACCGGTGAAATTCTCTTGTGACTGTGATCGCGAAAGTTCTTTTATCAACGCTCGAACAGTAATGTCGTGGAGGAAATCCTCTATCCCTAAATTCAACAAGAACTGTCGCTGAGAAAGCCTCCCAATTCGATTGATCCGATTGACCATCAGCATATGGTCAACTGCCGTAAAATCGACATGCGATGTTATATCCTGCTTGCCAATTCTCCTCAGTGGATCTTGACTAAGTGTGTGTTGATAATAACAGCGCATTGAGCCTTCGCCTCTAGATGATTCATAGAGGTCGGGGCGGTCATATCCATAATCGACGGTAATAACGTACCCACGTCTAAGCGCGGCGGAGACGGAGTCAGACCAGTAACCAAGTCTCAGATTTACCTCACCCCTATAACCCTCAGGCAATGAACGTAAAAATGGATCGACGCGCGCCGCGATTTCAGGCTCGCTTACATTGCTTACCGAATCGACAAACTCCCCATTTTGATAGTCAACAAAAATTTCTTTGACGACGCCATTTTGCACAATGAAACGATTGAATGGATAAGCATCAAGCAACTCATTAGAAATGATGCAACCAACTACATTAACTGGAAGACAAGAATTGTCATTCACATTGTTTACATTTGTTGGGGGTACCAAATCCGTAGCAATGTACCGAATAGCTTGAGCGAAATCTGGTAGCTGTCGTTGCACATACTCCAAAATATCCGAACGAAGAGTCCCGTCACCAGCACCCATTTCGACAACAGTAAATTCAGATGGTGAATCGAGGATCTGCCACATTTCCCTAAGCTGTAAGGCAAGCAAACCGCCAAACGCGGGGTGAGTAATAGGGCTTGTAAAATAGTCTCCGTCTGTACCGACAGGTTTTGATCCAGAGGCTCTACGGCGAGTTGGATAATACCCTTGATCGTTATCGTAAAGAACGACGTTCATAAACGACTCAAACGTAACGGGGCCATACTTAGCGATATGCTCGATCAGCCTTTTTTCCAATGCGGTATGCGATTTGGGAATTGTCATGATAGAGCTTTATCAAAATGGCTGCAGGAAATTCGTAATCACTCAACCATCGACGCACATTTTGATTGATTAACTATTACTCACCGACTCTTTTAGTTGTTTCAGTCACGACCGGAAATGGGAACGTACTCCAAATTATGTTCTCCGGTGTACTGTAACAACGGCCTGATCAAAATATTGTGCTGCAACTGCTCAACTACTTGAATTGTCCATCCAGGAATGCGTCCTACAGCAAATATCGGGACAAATAAATCTTGCGGAAATCCATTCAAGTAGTAAATAACACCTGCGAAAAAGTCGACGTTTACATGAATCCCACGTCTGGCATAGGGTTTCATTGCATCAACAACACCTTCAAGGATTTGATACCACTCAGACTGCCCCATCTCGTCACTAAGGTTCTTAACTCCTTCACGGAGGTGTCTTGCACGCGGATCCTCTGCTTTGTAAACACGGTGACCAAATCCCATCACACGTTGGCGACTAGAAAGAAGATTATGAACATAATCAGCGGCATTTTCGGGTTTACCAATTTCTTTCGCCATCTGCATCACGTTTTCAGCAGCTCCACCATGTGATGGCCCTGATAGAGCAGCTATACCGGCCGTAACGGCACCATGGATATCTGCGGCTGTACCGGCTACAGTACGCGCAGTAAATGCCGATGCATTTGAACCATGATCTGCGTGAAGAACAAAATCTTTGTCCATCAGGCTGGCTGCGCCAACACTGGGCTCATTACCCTCAAGCATGTAAAGGAAATTAGCCGCATGACTCAACGTTGCGTTGGGCTTGATAGGGTCTTTACCCCTACGAATAGCGTGGTGTGCCATCACAATCCCTGGCACCTGAGATGTAAGACGGTTTCCCTTACGAATCGTCGCTTCAGGCGAGTTATATCCCCTGTCTGAATCGAACGAGGCTAACGCTGAAACAGCAGTCCTGAGAACATCCATGGGATGAGAGTCTTTAACCAGATCTATAACATCCAGAATTTTCTCAGGTAGCTCACGAGCTGCTTTCAACTCTGAATCAAACTCATGCAATTGGGCCTTGGTGGGGAGATTGCCATAAATAAGAAGGTAGGCTGTCTCCTCAAAAGTTGAATGTTCGGCAAGATCGTGAATATTGTAGCCGCGATACTCGAGCACACCCTTTTTACCATCAATAAACGTCGTTGCGCTCCGGTCGAAGTAAACACCCTGAAGCCCTCGGTGTAGCTTGATTTCGTCGGATTTCATTTGATGCTAATAACCCACCATCACGCCCATAAGGCGTACTTACTCAAACATTTTGACCCTTGAACAGCCCAAAATATACAGTCCAGAAAATTATTTTGGACTTTAATACAAACAGTAACACGCGGTTGGAGGCTACACGTTTGATTAACAGACCATCAAATAACCACCGCAGCAATTGTCATGGGATTTTAATCTTGCTTGCCGCAATAAACGCACATAATACCAAGCGCTGATACATATCCCAACCCGCAATCACTTAATCTGTAATTAAGTTGCAAATAAAATCAGGATCGATCTGCTACCTGTTTTATGAACCTATCAATCACTTGATCAATAGACATGGGGTCGAGATTCTCACCATTTCGCGTACGTACTGCCAAGGACTGAGCTTCCACTTCACGATCACCTGCCACAAGCATATACGGGACTTTTTGCAGTTGTGCCTGCCTAATTTTAGCGTTCATCCTATCGTTTGAATCATTCACTTCGACTCTAAACCCGGCGTCACTCATTCTTTTTCCAACCTCGAAGCAGAAGTCGTTATGCCGGTCAGCGATAGGAACAATTACTGCCTGAACTGGTGCCAGCCACATTGGAAATGCTCCAGACAAATGTTCGATCAAAACACCCAAGAAACGTTCAAGTGACCCCAACATAGCGCGATGAATCACAACAGGACGATCACGATTACCATTCTCTGCGGTGTATTCCATATCAAAACGTTCAGGAAGTGAGAAATCTAATTGAACGGTGCCTAACTGCCATTCACGTCCAATAGCATCTGGCACGAATGCATCGATCTTAGGCCCGTAGAAGGCACCCTCCCCAGATTGTGCAGTGTATTTGTGTCCGGTAGCGTCCAATACTTCAGTGAGAATCGACTCGGCCTGATCCCACATTTCATCAGATCCAACACGCTTTTCTGGACGTAACGATAATTCAAACCGAGTATTTTCAAATCCAAAAACCCTGTAAGACTCATTCAACATCTGCAAAAAAGACTTAATTTCTGCACTGATTTGACCAAACGTGCAAAAAATGTGGGCATCATCTTGCACAAAAGAACGGACACGATTCAAACCGTGTGTTACTCCTGACCGTTCATTCCGGTGCAATCGGCCAAAATCCGCCATCCTAATGGGCAATTCACGGTAACTGTGCGAATTCGCCAAGTACAACATCGCAGCAGCTGGGCAGTTCATTGGCTTTACACCAAATTCTTTTTCATCCACATCCAAGAAGTACATATTTTCCGCATAAGCGTCGAGATGACCCGAGCGTTTCCATAATTCGGTATTAAATATTTGAGGTGTTATAACTTCCTGATATCCATACCGGTTATATAACCCTCTAACATAATCAATAAGACTGTTGATTAAGTGGGTGCCTTTTGGAAGGAAAAATGGGCTAGCAGGTGCAATTGGATCAAAGAAAAATAGACCTAATGAACGCCCCAATTTACGATGATCACGTTTTTCAGCCTCATCTCGACGTCTTAGATAATTCTTCTGAGCATCTCGTGACTCCCAAGCTGTCCCATAGATGCGCTGCAACATCGTGTTATTTTCATCACCTCGCCAATAAGCTCCTGCAGAAGAAAGCAATTTAAATGCTTTGATATCACCCGTACACTCCATATGACCACCACGACAAAGGTCTTCGAACGCATTGTCCGAATGACTACAAAACGTAACTCGCTCGTCTGCAGGAATTCCTTTTAAAATCTCAACCTTGTAAGGATTATCTTTCACTAGTTCTAAAGCTTCATCGCGACTGGTTTCACGTTCAACAAACTTCGTATTTGCCTTAATTGAATCGCGCATTTTGAGCTCGATACGTTTAATATCTTCAGGTGTAAAGGGCTCTGAAATAGCAAAATCATAGAAAAATCCATCAGCGATCGGTGGGCCAATCGTGAGTTGAGACTCTGGGAACAGATTAGTTACCGCCTCCGCAAGAACGTGCGCTGCAGAATGCCGCATGCGATCTCGATAATTATTTTGATCCTCAGGAGAAAGGTCTTTGAACTTAACTGCCATTACAAGTGGCTCCACAGTTACGAAATGATTTGCATCTCACTCACCATACAAGTAAGCGATAAGTGAAATGAGTCTATAAACAACGGTTCACATATTGACGGCATAACGTTCATATACATAACGATAAATCCAAATAACTAATGTACCGCAACACTCTGATTCGGTTCCGTCTTCTCGCTATGCCTAAAAGAAATTAATACGGATGCTTCCAAATTAGTAAACCATGTTTACTAACTAAAACGATTTGGTGGGCGGTACAGGACTTGAACCTGTGACCTCGTCGATGTCAACGACGCGCTCTAGCCAGCTGAGCTAACCGCCCATAAAACAAGTAATAAATTTTATAGGAAAAATCCAAAGACATTACTAGGCAACATAAACTTTATATAGTTTGGTTTAGTCTGCATACGTTAAATATTTGCGCCCGCAGCTAGATGCCTGCGGGCGCAAATATCATCACAACCTATTGAATGAAACCGTTACTAACCAGATTTATCTGGTTCATCCTCATTTACTTCATCTACAAACTGTGGAGGAGAATCCGTGTTCTCTTCTACCGTAGATGTGGATGCACGTAGGGCCTCCGCTGCCCTCGTGGCAGCGTCATCACCAGTATCAGAAGTTTCCGCACCTCCGGTCGCTACATCTGCAAGTGCTGATACTGCAGCAAGAAGACCACCATCATTAGTGAGATCCTTTGATGCCGAACCGCCAGTCTGTTCGGTTGTTTTCGATCTAGAATCGGCTCCAACACCAACCAGATCTCCACCACCAATAGCGGCTAACGCTTCTTCAAACGTAGCCGGCGCCTTAGTGAAACCAGTGAGACGACCATCTTCTCGCTCACCTTCCTCCACTCCAAGACGTTCACAACCTTGGGGTGTCTGGTCGAGTCGAGCAGGTATCAGCCGACCGATAATGACATTTTCCTTCAACCCATTTAATCGATCTACAGAACCGTTCACAGCGGCTTCAGTGAGTACACGTGCTGTTTCTTGGAATGATGCTGCAGCCAAGAAACTCTGAGTGTTGAGCGACGCCCTAGTTACTCCAAGCAGAACCGGACTAGCTGTAGCCGGTTCGCCACCTTCAGCCAACATATTGTTGTTTGTCAGCTCGTAATCATGCCTATCCACCAATTCTCCTGGCAATAAATCACTATCGCCTGGATTATCAACGCGAACTTTCCGCATCATCTGACGGACAATAACTTCGATATGCTTATCGTGCAACTGCACACCCTGTGATCGATATACGGCCTGAACCTCATCAACTAAGTAACGCTGCACGGCTGCTTGTCCTTCGATTCGAAGAATGTCTTGAGGATTCTTCGGACCATCGGTCAACGCTGTCCCGGGATCAATTTTATCTCCATCAGAAACCAAAATTTCTGATGCAGCCGGTATCACATACTCGCGTTCATCCGTCTCATTCCATGCAATTCGAACGGCTGTCTTGGTTACTTGCACAGTACCTGCAACTGGCGCAAATATTTCTTCTTGTAATTCGTCTGCAGTGCCAGCCTTAATAGCTGCAGCCATAGCAACTTTCTTTGCAGAAAGAACAGCTTCACCAGCATCGACCCAATCACCCGTTTTAACAGTCTGTCGATGAGTTTTCGGAATGCCCATTTCCTCTGAATAGACTTCGGTAGAAGCAACTCTGACCACACGGCCTTCGGGCAATTGGCCGATTTCAATTTTGCCACCTATTTCAGATAAAACCGCCATGCCTTTAGGCTGTCGGGCTTCAAATAATTCAACAACACGAGGTAGACCTGACGTAATATCTTTACCAGCAATGCCCCCAGTGTGGAATGTTCTCATGGTCAACTGTGTGCCTGGCTCACCAATTGACTGAGCTGCAATAATCCCAACAGCTTCACCCAATAGCGCAGGTTCTCCGGTAGCAAGTGAACCCCCATAGCATTTTTGAGATATCCCACGCTGAATCGTACTAGAAAGCGGTGAAAATACCCACGCCTCTTTCACGTTTGCAGCCGTGACATGGTCGGCTATTTCTCTCGTGATCAAGTCATCGCGATCCGCTATTAATTCACCCGTCGCAGGATCAACAATAGGTTCCGCAAGGTAGCGAGTTACAATTCTCTCCGAAAGCGGTGCCTGCTGACCACCTTGTCGATCATCGGTAATTAAAATCCCTTGGGCACCTGGATCATTCTCTGTCGTAATTATCACATCTTGAGCGACATCAGCCAGACGACGAGTCAGATACCCGGAATCCGCGGTTCGCAACGCTGTGTCAGCGAGACCTTTTCGAGCTCCGTGAGTCGAAATAAAGTACTCAAGAACCGATAAACCCTCAGCAAAACTTGAACGTATGGGCATCTCAATAATCCTGCCCTTAGGATCTGACATCAACCCACGCATCCCAGCCATCTGCTTGATCTGCGCTATATTCCCTTTCGCTCCGGAAGCAGCCATCGTGAAGATACCACCATATTTGTCTAATGTATCTTCCACAGCATCCGTCATTTTGTTTGAGACATCGGTCCAAATTCCCACAGATGCTTCATAACGTTCATGGTCGGAGATAAGACCTTCTTGATACTGCTCATCCAACTTGGAGATCTTCGTGTCGGCAGCAGACAATAAGGATTGTTTCTGTGGCGGCGTGACGATATCTTTCATTGCTATCGTAGTGCCTGACTGAGTAGCATACTTAAACCCGAGGTTTTTCACCTGGTCTAACATCTTAGAAGTAGCTTGATTGCCATATCCAGTTACTACTTCACCAACCAAAGCTTCAATCGCACCACGATCGAACAGTTGGTTTCGAAATTCCATCGTTTTTGGAAGGGCCCAGTTGAATATAACGCGACCTACGGTGGTTTCAATCAACTCACCATCATCATCACGAACTTTGATTAACTGACGCAGCTTAATTCTTTCAGTGTCAAACGCCAAACGTACATCGTCAAAATCCGCATACGTCGTACCAAATACAAGATTACCGTCCTCATCCCTTTCCATAGGCGTCAATTCGTCGCCGTCAACCCCGGTGAGGTAATAAACACCAAGAACCATGTCCAGAGTAGGGGAAACAATTGGAAACCCTGAGCTAGGTGCAAGCATGTTGTTAGTTGAAAGCATCAATCGGTTTGCTTCAATGACCGCTTCTCTAGAAAGTGGAACGTGCACAGCCATCTGATCACCATCGAAATCAGCGTTAAACGCTGTACAAACTAGCGGATGAATCTGAATAGCCGAACCATCAACCAGAACCGGCTGAAAGGCTTGAATTCCCAATCGATGAAGAGTCGGGGCTCGATTGAGCATTACAGGATGGTCTTGAATCACCTCTTCAAGCAGATCCCAAATCTCTGGACGAGCTCGCTCTGTCATCCTTTTTGCACTTTTGATGTTGTGAGCATATCCCTTCACAACTAGTGCGTTCATTACAAACGGCTTAAACAATTCTAAAGCCATCTTTTTTGGCAAACCACACTCATACATATTGAGCTGTGGCCCAGAAATAATTACGGACCTTCCACTATAATCCACACGCTTACCGAGAAGATTTTGTCTGAAACGACCTTGTTTACCGCGAAGCAAATCAGTTAAAGACTTGAGTTTATGGTTATGGCTGCCTTGTATAGCCCGACCACGGCGACCATTATCAATAAGTGCATCAACTGCCTCTTGGAGCATTCGTTTTTCATTTCGAATGATAATGTCAGGAGCTTGAAGATCTATTAAGTGCTTCAATCGGTTGTTACGGTTGATAACCCTTCTGTATAGATCGTTCAGGTCGCTTGTAGCAAATCGCCCACCATCAAGCTGAACCATCGGGTGGAGTTCTGGTGGCAGCACAGGTAAAACTGTGAGAATCATCCACTCAGCTTTATTTCCACTCTTTCTGAAAGCTTCCACAACACGAAGTCGTTTTATTGCCTTCTTGCGACGCTGCCCAGACGTGTTACGAACTTGATCTAAGAGATCGATTCGGACCGAATCCAAGTCAGTATTCTCGAGGATCTCGAGCACTGATTCAGCACCCATAGATGCCCTGAATACATGGCCGAATTTATCACGTAACTCACGAAATCGTGCCTCCGTAAGTAAATCCATGACTCGAATCGCCTCGAGGTCATCAATTTTATTTTGAACATCTACTTTAACCGTTGCTTGTTGCTCTTCGGTCAACTCGGTAAGTTTTGTGACAGCATCCTCACCTTTAAAACTTTCGATTTCTAATGATTGTGACGCTGCACGTTCTGTAGCTTGTTTTTCTTCCTTAGTGGCCTGAGCTTTTGTTTGCTTTTTCTTAGGTTTATCCAGTTCGGCAAGTTCGGTGGCGATACGATCAGCTTCTTGCTTTGCATCGAACATAGCGCGCATAGTTGATGCCAACACTGGTTCGACATTATTTACAGATACAGCGTCTTTCAAATCCTCGTCAAAACGTGTGATTTCAGCATCTCTATATGCTTCCAGTTGCTCGATAGCGTTCTGACGTGCCATATCGTCCACCGACGTGACAACATACTGCGAAAAGTACAGGATTCTTTCGAGGTTACGTGGTGAAAGATCAAGAATAAGTCCCAATCGCGAAGGGGTTCCTTTCGAAAACCAAATATGCGCTACGGGAGCCGCTAACTTCACGTGACCCATTCGTTCTCGTCGAACTTTAGATCGCGCTATTTCGACACCGCATCGATCACAAATTACCCCTTTATAACGAATCTTCTTGTACTTACCGCAATAACACTCCCAATCTTTAGTAGGACCAAATATACGTTCACAAAACAAGCCGTCTTTCTCTGGCCGTAATGTACGATAGTTGATTGTCTCTGGTTTGGTTACTTCACCGTATGACCAAGCTCGAATCTGCTCTGGAGATGCCAGTGAGATTCTAATTGCGTTGAAATCGGCGCCTGATTGTGTCATATCTGGCCGTTTCCTTCGCCTTCCAGGGGTTACACCCCTATAGTTGAACTAGCTAATTGCCAGCATTCGTAATTAGCCCACACGTATTTCGCATGAACTGCAGTTCATTTAATTCTCTTCATCATCGACGCCAATGATTGCATCATCGGCTTTCTCAGATTCCTCTGAAGCTAAACCTTCCAAAGAATCTTTTTTCTGTTCGCCGTTGTCATCAGATGAAAAAGCCTTCGGCTCAGAGTCGTCATTCGCATCTGAGATGTCTACTGAATCAACGGTCAGTTCATCAAGTGAGAGCTCTTCGATATCCAATGCATCAAGAGGTTCATCGCTCATATCACTCCAATCAAGAGGGGCGCCGAGTGTCGCTGACATCTCCTGTGAAGCACTCTGGGTTTGAGTAAATCTTTCAACATCCTCATTTAGAAGTTCAACTGAAAGCCCTAACCCTTGCAATTCTTTCAACAGAACATGGAAAGATTCCGGGACACCAGGCTGGATCACCTCTTCGCCCTTCACGATTGCTTCATACGTTTTAACACGGCCGACCACGTCATCAGATTTGATCGTAAGCATCTCTTGAAGGGTATAAGCAGCCGAATAAGCTTCTAGCGCCCACACTTCCATTTCACCAAACCGTTGACCGCCGAACTGAGCTTTACCGCCAAGAGGTTGTTGAGTTATAAGTGAATAGGGACCAGTGGATCGAGCATGAATCTTATCTTGCACCAAATGGATCAGTTTCAACATGTATACATTGCCAACAGTAACTGGCGAATCGTATTGAAGACCTGTCCGGCCATCATAAAGTATTTGCTTACCAAAAATCGGTGCTGATAAATTCCTTTCGCGCGAAATCTTTAAAGACTCTTGCATAAGTGTTGAAGGTTTCAAGCTGCGATATCTCCCGGCTTGTTCCTCTTCCAGGTCAGCTTGTTTCTTCTTTGCGATTACGCCTTTATTTACCTTTTCAAGGGCAGCATCTTTTAGTTCTGAAGGCGATTCAAATTCTTCGTCGGGATAGTGTTCTAACTCAAAGAGGAAATTCTCATCTGGCGTATTCTTGAGTTCATGAGCTCTTATTTCATCAGCATCGGCTTGCTCCCGGAGATCGTTTACACCCTTCATTACTTCTTCTTCCAACCAAATGCGCAAACAAGCGTCTCGAGCGGTTCCACGATTCGAAGGAGCATCACTCCATAGGCGATCTCGATCAAAACTACGTTCATTCAAGTAGTCATCAACCTTAGCCCAATCTATATCATCATCAGAATCAAGGGCACGGTGATTTTTTGCCTCAGATTCCCTTACGAACCAAGCCCTGGCAAGCTGATCTTCGATAACACTATCCTGCGCTCCGTCAAATACGGGAGTGCGAGCATGGAAACCGAGGGTATCCGCTGCCCAACCCAAATGGGTTTCTAATAATTGTCCTAGATTCATTCTAGAAGGCACTCCGATAGGATTCAGCATAATATCCAGCGGAGTTCCATCCGGTAGAAATGGCATATCTTCTCTTGGCAAAACTTTAGAAACAACACCCTTATTTCCGTGTCGACCAGCCATCTTGTCCCCTTGGTTGATCTTCCTGGTGTGTGCGACCCAAACTCTGACGGTCTTCGTTACGCCAGGCTGTAAATCATCGCCATTTTCCTTTGTGAGAATGCGCACATCGGTAACTTTGCCGTGCTGCCCATGCGGCACTCGGAGGCTAGTATCCTTAACGTCGCGAGCTTTCTCTCCGAAAATAGCTCTCAGAAGTTTTTCTTCAGCGGTCAGTTCAGTCTCGCCTTTAGGTGTGATCTTCCCGACCAAAATATCACCTGGAGTCACCCACGCACCGATCCGGACAATACCTTCTTCATCTAGATCCCTAAGGCTCTCTTCTCCAACGTTCGGGATATCGCGAGTAATCTCCTCAGGACCCAATTTGGTTTCACGGGCCTCTACTTCGTGTTTATCAATATGAATAGAGGTGTATCGATCATCTTTGACAAGGTCTTCATTTAGTATGATCGCATCTTCATAATTGAACCCCTCGTAAGTCATGAAACCGACCAGCAAGTTCTGACCAAGCGCAAGTTCTCCATTGTCAGTCGATGAACTATCAGCCAATGGAGAACCGGGAACAACCCTATCTCCTTTATAAACAATTGGGTGCTGATTTATAGAAGTCCCCTGGTTCGAACGAACGAATTTCGTTAACGGGTACTCAATTTCCTTCCCATCTGCGCCCAAAATTTTTACATAGGCACTTGTCGATTCCGAAACAATACCTTCAATCTCGGACATCACAACTTGACCCGAGTCACTAGCTACACGCCATTCCATCCCCGTTCCAACTAAGGGAGCTTGTGGTTGAACCAAAGGAACGGCTTGACGTTGCATATTCGAACCCATTAAAGCTCGGTTAGCATCATCATGTTCCAAAAACGGGATCAAGGCAGTTGAAATACTAACGATCTGCATTGGAGAGATGTCTAAATACTGAACTTCATCTGGATGAACATATGTATAAGCCTCGCTACCACCCTGTCGTACTTCAACCAGTTGTGTAGTGATCTGGCTCTTAGCGTCCATCGGAGTGGTCGCTTGGCCAATAGTGTTTTCCTCCTCGTCATCAGCAGAAAGGTAATCGGTATCAGCTTCATCAGCAGTCACATACGGCATAACCTTCACATCACGTGGACTGAGTGCATTGACCAGCACTGCAACTGGAATTGTGATCGGCTTGTGACCCTCCGCAACAACCTTTCCATCTTCGTCCACAATCTCTTCGAGGGGAGTGCGGCCTTGGATATCAGCGTTAGCACTAGACATGGAGCGAAGAATTTTTCTATACGGAGTTTCAATAAATCCGTAAGGGTTTAGGCGTGCATAAGTCGACAGTGAGCCAAGAAGTCCAATGTTAGGACCTTCTGGAGTTTCAATGGGACAGATACGTCCATAATGAGATGCGTGGACGTCACGTACATCAAACCCTGCACGCTCACGTGAAAGGCCACCGGGCCCAAGTGCAGAGAGTCGTCGTTTATGAGTCAACTCGGCCAAAGGATTAGTTTGATCCATAAATTGTGATAACTGCGAACCACCGAAAAATTCACGAACAGCAGCAACTACTGGTCTGATATTTATTAGAGCAGCAGGAGTTGTTGTTGTCGGATCCATCTGAGTGGTCATCCGTTCTTTGACAACCCGTTCCATTCTCAGCAACCCTAGTCGAAGCTGATTCTGAATCAGCTCTCCAACAGCTCTTACCCGTCGATTACCCAAGTGGTCAATATCATCATTTGCCGCACGTCCATTATTTATCGTAATCATGCGTCGAATCAATTCGACTATGTCTTTTTTTGTAAGAGTGCGAGTCTTTTCATCAATACTCAGTCTGCGATTCAGTTTGTAGCGACCGACTCGCCCGAGATCGTATTTACGGTCGTTGAAAAACAGATTTTGGATCAACTCACTAGCATTTTCAACACTCGGAGGCTCACCTGGGCGTAGTCGGCGATAAAACTCAAGAAGAGCCTCATCGACCGTGGAAGCCGCTGTATCTTTCGCAAGCGTAGCTTCCATGTAATTGTGAACGGGATCGTCATCCACATCAGCAACTAATTGACGAATATCATCATCAGTTGCATAACCGAGTGCGCGAAGCAGTGTAGATATAGGAGCTTTACGCTTACGGTCAACCTTTACCGAAAGAAGATCCTTGTTACTGGTTTCAAGTTCAACCCACGCTCCACGGTACGGTATCAACTTAGCACTACACAGTTCGCGGCCCGTTGCAGGATCTGTCTTTGTCGTGAAATAAGCACCAGGTGAGCGAACCAACTGAGAAACAACAACTCTCTCTGCACCATTAATGACAAATGTTCCATTTTTAGTCATCATCGGAAGGTCACCGAAGAAAAGTGTCTGTTCCTTTACTTCTCCGGTTTCTTTAATTACAAGTTGAACCGTCACATAAAGTGGAGCGGAATAGGTGATCTCACGAGTTCTGCAATCTCGTTCAGTATTTTTCGGTTTACGAATTTCGTGACTTAAGAATTTTAGGTCAAATCGACCACCAGAAAAATCTTCAATTGGGGAGATTTCCTGAAGAAGATCTTTTAATCCATCCGTCTTGAGCCATTGAAATGAATTAACTTGTACTTGCACAAGACTAGGAACATCAACATTGTTTGAGATGCTGTTGAACTCTTTGTAATAGGGTTGTTGAGTTGGGGCTAATCTGCGATCAGCGATAACCATGCACACTCTCCTAAAAGTGATAAGGATTTTGACAGGATTTTGACTCGCGCGTACGACTCACGAACTCGAGCGCGTAACAACCCAAGTACGCACGGAACACCATCCGTGTGTACTTTGGGTAATTTAGGGATTAAAAAATATGAACCAGATCGAAATGGAAGAAGATGGACATTTCTTGGACGACCTCGAATTCTAGGCCTATCCCTGTCTTGATGTCAATATATACGGAGGGTCATTTTCAAGCGCTATTACATGTGGGATTCAGTTGGCGAGGAGATTTTCAAACTTGTATGGTAGATGGAGCTAAAAATGGCGATTAAGAATACATTCTGCGCTAACTGTTAGAGCTTTACGAAATTGTTGAACGTCAATACCGAAACAGCTTCTCACAAGGAAGCCCAAAAACAGGTCTCAACTCTCACGTTTAGTGTTGGCGGGATGACCTGCGCGTCCTGCGTCCACCACGTCGGCAAGGCGCTGCGCGAGTTACCGGGCGTAATCGAAGCAAACGTGAGCATCGGCACCGAGACTGCAACCATCGAGTTTGCATCCGCATCCGCGGTCATCACCAAGCCAGCGGTTCGGGCCGCGGTTTCAGGAGCCGGTTACTCGATTCGCGGCTTTGCCGATGAAGACGCGTCGATCTTTTCCGATGGCGACAAGTCCGTCCGCGAAGCTGAATTAAAGGGCACGCGCAACATGATGGCGTTCAGTCTGGCTGTCGCCGCGTTCGTGATGATCACCATGAACTATGCGTCGATCGAAGCCCTGTCGAGAATCTCTCCGACCGTGGCAAACGTTGTTTTCCTGGCTCTGACCACCCCGGTCCAGTTCTGGGCAGGATCACGTTTCTACCGCTCGGCCTGGAGCGCAGCACGTCTCCGCACTTCCAACATGAACACACTGGTGGCTATCGGCACTTCCACTGCCTTTTTTTACAGTGTAGCGGTCACTATTATGCGTCCGGCGTTCGAAGGTTCACTCACCTTTTCCAGTTCTGAGGCGGCGGTCGGCGGCAGTCACGCCACCGGAACATATTTTGATGTTTCCGCGGCGATTATCGGGCTGATTCTGCTGGGTCGCTGGCTCGAGGCCAGGGCCCGCGGAAGGACCTCCAACGCAATCAAGAAGCTGATCGGCCTTCAGCCATCGAACGCTATAGTGATCAAAGACGGCTCGCCGGTCGAGGTAGATATTGCCGAAGTTGAACCAGGCAACGTGATCGTTCTTCGCCCGGGTGAACGCGTTCCGGTTGACGGAGAAATTTCGGAGGGCACTACCGCCATCGACGAATCGATGCTTACCGGAGAACCGGTGCCAGTCGAAAAACAGCCGGGTGACGGCCTGTTTACCGGAACCGTTAACGGCACGGGTGCGGTCCAGTTCGTAGCTTCTGCAGTTGGACGAGAAACGATATTAGCCGGAATCGTGAGGATGGTCCAGCAAGCGCAGTCATCCCGCGCACCGATCGAGCACCTGGTGGACAAAGTGACAGCGCTTTTCGTGCCGGTAGTCCTGATCGTCGCAGTGGTCGTCTTCGCCGTGTGGTCATTCCTGGCTCCCGAGCCGGAAGTAATAAATGCGCTGATGATAACCGTTGCGGTGCTCGTCATCGCGTGTCCGTGCGCACTTGGCCTCGCAACGCCAACCGCCATCATGGTCGGAATGGGCCGGGGAGCCTCGAGTGGCGTACTCATTAGAAATGCCGATGCGCTCGAACGCGCTCACAAGATCGACACCGTGGTGTTCGATAAGACCGGCACGCTGACCAAGGGAAAGCCAGTAATCACGAGTGTCAATGCGTTTGGCGTCACAGAAATGGAGTTGATTGGGCTGGCGGCTGCGGCCGAATCAGGGTCCGAACACCCGCTCGCGGTGGCGGTCCTTGCTGAAGCAACGGTTCGCAATGTTCAGATTACAAAAGCATCTGGCATAAAGGCGACGCCGGGACGCGGCATCTCGGCCTCGGTGGACAGCTCGACAATCCTTGTTGGCAGCCGGTCGTTCATAAGTGATAACACCGACCCCTCGAGCGAGTTCACCGAAGCGGGGTTCAAACTCGCCGAAAAAGGTGAAACGGTTTTGGCCGTCGCGAAAGACGGCACATCTGTCGGGTTGATCGGCGTGTCGGATACGGTCAGGCCGGAAGCCAGCCGCGCTGTCATAAGTCTGAAGTCCCGCGGAATCCGCACCGTAATGATGACAGGCGACAACAGCAAGACGGCCGAGAAAGTCGGCGCCGAAATCGGTATCGACGAGGTCATTGCAGAAGTGTTGCCGGATGGCAAATCGACCGAAATCTCCAGGCTTCACATGGGCGGTGCCACAGTGGCAATGGTTGGCGATGGGATTAACGATGCACCGGCACTTGCGACGGCGGATGTAGGAATCGCAATCGGCAGCGGTACTGATATCGCCATCGAGGCCGCGGATGTGACGATTACTTCTGGTGATCCAAGCGTGGTCGCCGAGCTTATCGATCTCAGTCGCAGCACCATGCGTACGATCAAGCAAAACCTGTTCTGGGCTTTCTTCTACAACGTCATGTTGATCCCGATCGCCGCCGGGGTTCTTTACCCGATATTCAGTAACGGGACAGTTCCTAGTTTCCTGCAGCCGGTCATCGGTCAGGTCGGCTTTTTGAACCCGATCGTTGCTGCTGCAGCCATGGCCGTAAGCTCTGTGACCGTAGTAACAAACTCGCTGAGGCTCGGGAGAAGAACCTGGAAGCGAGACACTACCGGACCGCCGACCACGCCCGAAGTTGGCATCCCGGTACGGGCAACGAACCAGACGATTTAATATGCCCAGCGATTTGCCAGAATTGAAACCCGGTTAGGGTTGAGATTTCAATAATTACGGAAGGCCCAAAAGGGAAATCACGATGAAAATACCGTTTCTAAGCGGCAAATCCGAAACCGCGACGGACCCCGTTTGCGGCATGAACGTCAACACATCCAATCCCCCGGGCGGCGTATCCACGCATAACGGCGAGGTCTACTACTTCTGCGGACCGGGATGCCGTGTCGAGTTTGAAAAAGACCCCGAGGGTTACATCTCAGGAGAAAAATCGATAGAGATGTAGACTGTCTAGAAATTTTCATACGTTTATGCAATCAAGATGATCGTCCACAGAATCTAAATTAGAGACAATTTAGGCAATCGGTTTTTGATTTCGCACCATCACAGGAGAAGGTTCTTCTGCGAAATCTCTGTTATATGAAAGTCGGTTACATATCCAATCGATAGGAATCAAATGAGTACACGTGATTTCAGTTCCATAGGTAAGTTACCTACATCACCAGCCGTTTATGCCCTTTGCGCTGGAGACAGGGCTAATGATTTTATTGCTTACGTTGGAATCTCTTCCAACCTGCGAAATCGTGTTTATCAGCACCTCGTTATGAGTGACAGTAGCGCAGTGGTGGAATCATCTCCTGTAAAAGTGAATGTTGACTCTGTTTCTTCACTAAGGTGGTGGGTTCATGAAGAATTCAACACCCGTGATCGACTTGAAGGGGCAGAGTTGATTGCATTTGAGATTCTTGAACCTACGATGCGCAGTAGAGGTCGTATAAATACATCTGGCTTGAAGTTCAGTAAAAACAAAAAATTTCGTGAAACGATGATTAAGTTGTTTGAGTCGGATCAAGCAGGAACACTAAATTTTCCAGGGATTCGTAATCTAACAAGAAGAATTGCAGAGTTGGAAAAGCGTGTCGATGATCTGGAATCAAGATGATAGTCCACAGAATCTAAATCAGAGACAATTTCAAAAACATTCAATCAGGAATACAAATGCCCAAAACTGAACCTCCAGCAACCGACGGCCTAGCCATCGTTTACACCCATCCAACATGTGGTTATTGCGACCTTCTCAAGGAAGACCTAACTAAAGACAATATCGCGTACCGGGAGGTAGACGTCTCGAAACAACCCGAACAGTGGACAGAGGTAGAACGACTTTCGGGCGGCGATAAAATCACACCGGTAATGATTACGGCAGAAGGTGACGTGGAGATCGGTTACAAAGGTATTGGCTGTAATTACGGATAATTACTTGATCCCCTGATTCCCGTTCGCGGGCCCTTGCAGGCTGTTGACTGACCTCGGGTTCCAGCCGTACTCTCAATGTCAGCGGTTAATTCCGCGACAAGGTCCCGTGGTGTAGCGGCTTAACACGCCTCCCTGTCAAGGAGGAGATCGGCAGTTCGAATCTGCTCGGGATCGCCATTCAAATACAAGAAAAGCCCTCGGTTTATCACCGAGGGTTTTTAGATTAATTCCGCATCAGATATCAGAAACCTTTTGTTGAGCTCAATGGCAAAAAAGTGTAGAACTCACATAACCTATAAAAAATGTTCCACCCTAACTAAAAATGACAGCATCATCTCACAACACACTCCAAATAGGCGATGTCCACATTACCGGACTCACTGACGGCAGCATCACGTTCGATCCCAGAATCTTATTCCCCGAAACTCCACTCGAGGCATGGACACCGTTCCACGACAGATTCCCTGAGTACTTCGAAGGCCAATATTTTCGAAACAATTTAGGATCTTTTGTTTTAACCTCAAATGACCAGCGAGTAGTAGCAGATTCAGGCTTTGGCCCACATGGCGACATGATCGGATATCCAGCTCCAGGAGAACTAATTAAAGACTTTGAAAAAAATAACATAGCACTCGACACCATCAACACAGTTTTTCTCACCCACTTACACGGGGATCATGTCGGGTGGAACCTACGCGAGGACCTGCCAGAAAGACCAATCACCTTCCCCAACGCCCGCTATCGGGTTCATCAAGCCGATTGGAATCATTTCACGAGCAAAGAACTACTGGATGATCCTATCGGAAGCGAAACCACAAAAAGAAGCGTAATGCCGCTGGAGGAACAAGGAGTGCTGGATCTAATGGACGGCGAGACAGAACTAGCTCCCGGGATTACCGCATTCCCAACACCAGGTCATACTCCCGGTCACATGAGCCTGCTAATCGCCTCCGGCAATAAACGAGCTTTACTTGTAGGCGACATACTCGGTTCACCAATGCAGGCAACTGAAACTGATTACCGTTACACCCCCGATTGGAACGCGGAAATGGGAATCCAAGCCCGCAAAACTATTCTTGATCAAGCGGAAAAAGAGAATGCCGTTGTTTTTGGAAGCCATCTGAGCTACCCAGGGTGGGGCACGATGATACGGTGGGACGGTCGAAGATATTGGCAGGCATTGTAATAGCCAAAGGCCTGATCAGCGAAAAGTTCAATCCGCAAACGACAATTACCAATTCATACCGTAGCTATCGCTATAACGACATGAATCACTCAAGAATTTCAATGCACATGGAAAGAATAGTGCATAAATTATTGTCCGCTGCATGCGGTTAGCAATTATTTACGGTATACAGAAGCGAAATAAAAAATCCTTACGTTCTACAACGAAATCCCTAAGAAAACTTATGACGAAAAAGAGTATTTTCAAAGCCAAGCGTGTTGCAAATGAGAATGTTTCAGCATGGCTGGATGATCACGCAGTAGTAGTTGAAAACGGTCTAATTACCGCAGTCGAGCCAGCTTCTAATATTTCAGGTGCCAACGAATCGTACGAAGTTTTCGATCTCGGTGATGTCTCGATTCTACCCGGACTTGTTGATGCTCATTCGCACATGCACTGCAGCGCCACACCAGAAGCACAAACACTTGCGCTAACTGAAAACGTCCAACAGTTAACAATACGAGCCACTAACAACATGCGGAAAGCTGTGCTTGCCGGGGTCACAACTATTCGTGATCTAGGCTCACGAAATGAAGTTGCTTTCCAAGTCCGAGAGATGATCGACAACGGCCATGTTCCAGGACCGCGGCTATTACTCGCAGGCACTCCTATCACTATTACAGCCGGGCATTGTTGGTTCTTCGGCACCGAGGCTGATACAGAAGACCAAGTTCGACAAGCAGTTCGAACGCAATTGAAACTTGGCGCGAACGTCATCAAGATGATGGCAACGGGAGGAATGTTCACACCAACGGCAAACCCAAGGAAACCACAGTATTCCGTTAAGGTTTTAAAAGCCGCTGTTGAAGAAGCACACAGGATAAATATTCCAATCGTCACACATACTCTCTCCGCTCAGGGAGTTAGAAATGTTGTCGAGGCGGGCGTGGATCACCTAATTCATTCACGTTGGTATCACGCAGATCCCAGCCAAGGATTAGATTACGATCCCACAACTGTCGAAAAAATGGTTGCCCAAGGTCAATGGGTAGACCCGACCATCGGACACCATCTACTCGGTCAAGAAGCCAAAGAAAGAGGTGAACCTGGACCAAGTGATCCCCATTGGTCTGTTTCGAGCACAGTCGTTGAGGAACACGAACACATCAATACCCTCAATAGAATGCATGACGCCGGTGTTAGGTTTACAGCCGGCCTTGACATGGGCATGCCATACGGCACTCACGATCGTTCATGCGCAAATGCCTGGGCATTCGTTGAAACTCTTGGATGGCCTAATTGGAAAGCAATACATGCTAATACGGCCGGAAC
>Ga0187833_10000160_pt1 | contig 74961 bp, 65 predicted proteins | sample ETNtaG_37_FD_167968 | JGI IMG/M metagenome (GOLD analysis project Ga0187833, IMG submission 167968) | Marine microbial and viral communities from oxygen minimum zone, Eastern Pacific Ocean - ETNP2014_SV_400_PacBio MetaG (Illumina Assembly) | ecosystem: Environmental > Aquatic > Marine > Hypoxic... | reverse complement strand
CTTTCGAGATCTATCAGAAAGCGCTACCAGATCACGAAGTGATCCCCATTGATTGCGCGGTGTTAGCCAATGGCGGAGGTGGTGTCTACTGCACAACTCATAGTGTTCCTGATGTCAACAAGTTGAGAATTGAGCGACTGTGACTGCTATTTTGTAACGGGCCCCCACACCATTACAAACTATGCAGGCGCATCGAGCAGTCTAAAAGCCAGGTCTACTGTTGAGATGGCGTCCTCGGCATAGCCATCAGCACCGATTTGATCTGCGAAGTGGGCGGTGACTGGCGCTCCTCCAACCATTACCTTCACCTTATCCCTGATCCCCGCCTCCTCCAAAGAATCGATTAGCCGTTTCTGTTGCGCCATGGTTGTGGTTAGCAACGCCGAAGCACCGACGATGTCAGCACCAGCTTCTTTGATAGCAGTGATAAACCCATCCGGTTTCCTGTCCACGCCGATATCGGTCACGTGAAAGCCATTGGCTGTTAGCATGGTTCCTACCAAGGTTTTGCCGATCTCGTGCATGTCACCTTCGACAGTCCCCAATACTACACGCCCAACAGCCTCCCTTTTCTTTTCGCCGACCAGCTTTGGTTCGAGTACGGCCATTGCCACTTTCATGGCCTTCGCCCCGATGACTAATTCAGGCAAGAAATATTCACCTCTCGCGAAGAGTTTACCTACTTGCTGTATGCCTGCCGTAAGGCCATCAGTGATGCATACCAAGGGGTCTAGGCCTTTTTCGAGGGCTTCTCTTGCCAGAACTTCAGCTTCTTCGGGTTCGCCGTTTATCACCGCAAGGGCCAAATGCTCACACATTTCATCCGTCATATTTTCCCCTTTGCACATTCTCCGAGCAAGGTGACTAGCACATGCCCCAAACTTCAGGCTGCTTCAGTGCTCACCTAAATATGACGCACTTATCGCGCCGTTTCAGAAGGCAAAGCCGAAGGTGCATGTGCAGAGTACGCGATTACTCCTTTTTCGTCTTCCGAACCCGCTATTCGATTGCTCTCTTTGGGTTGCTTCATGTAACCGGGACGATTCACTCCGAATAGAGTTTCAGCAAATCATGATAGCTGTCTACACGGCGGTCACGGTAAGGGAAAGAGTAGCCCGTTTTAATCTCCTTGATGAAAGACAGATCGACCGGGCAAACTACTATCTCTTCTTGATCCCTGGATGCTTCTTTGAGTACTCGCCCGTAGGGATCAGCCACGAAACTCTGGCCCCAGAAATCAATCCCGTCATTTCCACTTGGTTCTGATTCATGACCAACACGGTTGACAGCAGCCAGATAGCACGCATTGGCAACCGCATGGCCGCGCTGTACCGTTTGCCAGGCTTCGCTATAACCTGATCCTTCTGTAGTAGTTGAGTGCCCAATAGCAGTCGGAATGAAGATGATCTCGGCTCCTTGGAGGCCAAGCAATCTGGATGCTTCTGGAAACCACTGGTCCCAACATATTAACACGCCGACATCCGCATAGCGAGTGTTGAATACCTTATAACCTAGGTCGCCCGGCGTGAAGTAGTATTTCTCATAGTACAACGGGTCATCAGGGATGTGCATCTTGCGATACTTGCCGAGACAACAACCATCTGCATCGAATACCACGGCTGTGTTGTGATAAATACCAATAGCCCGTTTCTCGCATAGACCGGCAATCAATACTATCTCGAGTTCAGCTGCCAGTCCGCTCAGCCTCTGCACAGTTGAACTGCGTTCATCGAGTTCTTCTGCCAAATCAAATTGTTTCCAATCCTCTCGTTGGCAGAAGTAAATTGATTTGAACAGCTCCTGGGTACAGATGATTTGAGCACCTTCACCCGCGGCATCTTTTATGAGATCTACCGTTCTGTCGAAATTGTCTTCAACATCTTTGCCACATGTTGTTTGGATCAAGCCCAGGCTGACAATTCTTTTCATATGAGCCTCCGGTGTCACTTCCTAATTGGCTAGCGGTTGAGGCTGCGTTACGCAGCCGATAGCTCCTCCATGTTCGATGAGAGCTACCACCTCGATCCCGATGACCTCCCTGTCAGAGAAATGCTCTGCAATGATCTTTAGCGCGCGCTCATCATCGGCGTGTCCATACACTGGCACAAGCACAACGTTGTTAGCAATTAGGTAATTACTATAAGCTGCATCTGCGAGGGTGCTCCTGCGCCAATCTGTCATCTTAGATGTTTGATGGACGTCGGGCAGTGGCAGGGGAACCATATTGAGCGGCCTGCCTGATTCAGTGGTGGCATCCTTCAATTCGTCGTACGATTTGACCAGCATTGAACATCTGGGATCACTCTCATTGTCGGACCGGTTGTAAAGAACTGTGCTCTCATCGGTAAAACGGGCGATAATGTCAATGTGGGAATCCGTTGCATCACCCCATCGATCACATTCGCCGCGACCCGCACCGGTCAACCAAATGAAGTGGTGTACGCCCAGATACGCATTCAAAACACTCTCGATTTCGTCTTGGCTCATACCAGGGTTGCGATAAGCATCAATGATAGATGTACGAGTCGCGAGAAACGTACCCTTGCCATTTACGCCCACAGCGCCGCCCTCCAACACCATGGGAGCTTTGAAAACCGGAATATCCAATTGCTCACCAATCAGTGATGGCACTTGATCATCCAAATCATAGGAAAACCGATTTCCCCAACCGTTAAAGCTCCAATCGGTAATGGCTACACCGCCATCTTCACTGACCACAAAGATTGGGCCATTGTCACGTGCCCAAACATCATTGGTGGGGAGGATGTAGAAGTCAATATTCTTCAGACCTATATTGTGATACACAAGTTGGTCCGCAATATGGTCTTGCTGCCGCTCACCGCTGACAACTATGTGTACATTTTCATGGTCGTGCAAAGTCTCCACCATGTTCAGCCAAATACGTTCGAGTTTTAGTTCGTACCCCCTGTAAACCTTATCTTGGGGCCACTGAAGCCAGGTACCCTCGTGGGGTTCCCATTCAGCGGGCATACGATAACCCAAAGCACGCGGTGTCATTGTTTCCATATTCAACCTTTGCATGAACGCCACAAACGGTGAAGAATCTTGCCCATGCGGCGCTCAATCCGCACATATCCGCCGCGACGTTTTATCGCGCCGGGTATATTTACTATCTTGACGTTTTGCCGTCAAACCTAAAATCAGGCAAATAACGACGCATTACACGTTCCAATTCCGCCTCAATGTGCACGGATAGGGTTGGCGGTCTGTGGTTGATCAGGATTTCCTGAGCTTTGCGTTGGCATTTCTGCTGGAGCGTCTCGCCCTTTTCTTTCCAGGTTTCATAATTGTCGCGGCTGATAATCTCAGGATACCAATGTCGCCTGTAGTTGCTCCTAGTGTGTTTGGCTGACATGAAATCGCCCCGAGGGGTTTGCGCTTTGATCAACTCGACTTCCTCCGATGGGTCGTGAAGGTTGATTCCGCCCCACATACGACGTACGCCGGCGATGATCTCGTTGTCAAAGATCATCTGGGTGTATGAGATAGTGGATCCGGCATCGGTTGAACCAACGCCATAAATAATTGACGCATTTTGCTGAAGGAGCGGGATGACGGTGTTAACCTTCTCGAAGCCAGCTTGAATATCCAACTCTTTAGCGTCTGAAGAGAGTCCCCCGCACATGGAAGGGATGCCGTAGTAACGCGCCATGACGGCTGCGCCGCCATTAATCATCCCTCGTTCCGGGGCTCCCAATGGCAGCAATCCGGTGCGCATATCGAGTACCGCGGAAACACTGCCGTACAGAAGAGGTGTTCCAGGGTGGAGTATTTGTAGCACCACGATCCAGGCCAGAATATCAGTATTGATGACGATCAATTCGCCTAAAAGTGTCGCTGGCGCAGATGCCCCTCCCATTGCCATGGTCAGTAAGGTGATGGGTACGCCATACTCGGCCCATTTGAGCATGCAACGCACATTTTCGGGTGTAAAGTAACCGGGACTAATGGGGCAGTAAAGCGTAGCGAAATTCGGCCTAGCACGGAACGCCTGTTCCCCACCGGAGACGGCGAACAGCATTTCAGCAGCGGCTGCCACATGTTCAGGAGAAAGGGTGCGATGGACGACGGGTTTTGCAGTATTGCGTAACAACTCTGCTATTTCCACCAAATCGGCGAATTCACCCTGATCAGTGGCTGTCACTGTGGGACGGACGACATCTACGTGGGGGAGGGCGTCCTGAATGGTGACCAACTGGCGGACGTCATTCCGTGTGGCCGATCGATGTTCCCCGGAGTCGAGGTCAAACACATTTACGGGGGTCCCTGCTCCCATGAAACGGGGGCCCGCCCCGAATTGATCCAGAACTTCCCCTGACCGGGCATAAAGTTTGACATCCTTGGGAAGGGTTCTCAAAGCTTCATCCAGAAGAGCAGGTGTAATACGCACCATCTGGGTCTGCGTGTCTACGGGAAAACCGGCGTGGTCAAGGCGTGTTAGAACTTTCCCCTCCGGCACGCAAAACCCAACTTCTGTGAGGATTTCCACCGATTTTTCGTGCACAAGATTCGCGATGGTTACAGGTTGACTTTCGTTTGCCATGGAATGTTCCTTTTTTAGTCTGGCGCTTATGAGACAACTGAGACCGATTGCAGGCAAACCAATCGAAAATGGCAGCCCTTTTGCGCTAATGCAAAGGGAGGTGACGCTGTCAATATCACCCAGTCGCTGCAGGGTTTGCCGAAAGTTCTGAGCTAATCATATCATCTGCACCCATTGCTCTGTGCAGGTTGAGTTTGTTCTGGATCTGCGGGTTAGCGGGAATCACCGGGAGGAATGCGATTGCCACTGACCGATGATGCGCTGCAACTGGTCAAGGCCGTCAGTCAGGGCCGCGGGTCCGGGCTGAAGAATTTCGGATGACTTGATCTCGTACAGATTGCCCGTCGAGACAGCCGGAATCGTATCCCACCCGAGACGCGCTGCAACCTTTTCGGCACGGAACTTCTTGCCACACCACGAACCGATGATGATGTCCGGTGCCCGCTGAATGACTTCGGCGGAATCCGCGATGATCCTGCTCTTGCTATCTGGGTGGGACGCCAGCTCTGGGAAAACATCCTCGCCACCTGCAATCTCGATCAACTCCGAGACCCAGCGGATTGCTGAGATCTGTGGTTCATCCCATTCCTCGAAGTAAACCCTCGGCCGGTAGGCGCTATTGTCTGTCCGTCTGCGGATTTCGAGGATCCTGTTTTCATACTCGCGCGCCAGTTGTTCGGCCGGCTCACCCGCACCCACCATCCCGCCCAGTGTTCGGATCATCTTGAGGATCCCGGCAACAGAACGGTGATTGAACACCAGCATTGTGATCCCCCGGCGGATTAGATCGGCCGCAATATCGGCCTGCAGATCTGAAAAGCCGAGGACAAGGTCCGGATTCAGCGCGAGTATCCGATCAATCTTTGCGCTGGTGAACGCCGACACCTTTGGTTTTTCGTTTCTTGCCCGCCACGGTCGAACGGTAAATCCTGAAATTCCGACGATTATGTCCTCTTCACCTAGCAGGTAAAGTGTCTCCGTGGTCTCCTCAGTCAGGCAGACTACCCGCTCTGGATGACCCGCGCTCATACTTAATTCATGTCCATTGATGGCAACATTCGGGTCGGTGTCAGAGATGCCGACCTGCACTAGTTACCCACCCCTGCGGGTCAGCAAGCAGCGTCCCCGAAGCCACCGGGTCTAAAAGGGATGATGCGCGGCAAATTTGGGAGGCTTGTCGGGACGACAAGCCCTGGCAGTCCCTAACCCCCCGACGGGTACCCGATTTCAAGGGTCAACAATCTAATGAGCCAAATCAAGGGTGCAGCCCAGAAAAGGATCGCTTCGAGCCAGGCCAAAACGGGATGCCATCCACGCCGCAGCAGCGCGGAAAGGGGCCAGGCAATTACGAAAACGGCTGCACCCCACAAAACAGCGATGGCGAGGATTGGCATCCAACCGGTATTATCAGGGCGTCCAGCCGCAACAAGCTGCAGGATGGTTATGGTGACAACAGCCATGAGGGAGCATTTAGCAGCGTATCGCCTTGAAGGGTTGCGAGTATTCATAACGTCCGAACTATACACTAGGCGGGCAAGACTGACGTAAGCTACTCCAGGTCAATTTCTTGCTCGTGTTTCCGTATTTTCTGGTTGGCTATGCTGAAATTGTATGCGCTCACGATCACAAGCACTGCTGCTGGTATAATCCAGAGCGGATTGAAATCCTCGCGAACAGAGAACTGATAAATACCCCAGATTCCAACTAGGAAAAACAGAACTGCGCGGCGCCGCTTTGGTAAGTAACGTTCGGGCTCAGCGGGATTCATATCCACCGCTGCCAATTCTTGCTTTTCGTCCATCAAACCTCCTCGGTTTTCAGCACTGCATGCGCACTTGGAATCACTCTATCGGCGTGAAGTCAGCCATGAATGCTCATCATAAAGGTAGCGATGCCCAATACTAAAGTTGCAACGACAAGTGCCACCGCTGCACGTGTGAGGCAACTTCCCTTTCCGTCTGCGTATCCTCTAGAGGGTCGTCGAATTCGATTCGACTTGCCTCAGCATAATTTGTGAATACTGCAACTTGTTCAGTGGAGTGTGACATGGTTATCTACTGTTCATTCGGTGGAGTTCGAGTGTGCTCACTACTATACACTCGCCCCCCGCGGGGCAGCAAAACATCTCCTACTACATCCGCCTTTGGCGAATCGGTTACATGTAAATCCGCGCTCCGGCCCCGGCGCCGCGATGCTGGGTGAGCTGCCAGACCTAGGGAGCGCCTCTCTCGATGGGATTGTTCTCGTCTGAACTCCACTCGAGCCAGCCCCCATCGTAGACGGCGACTTGCTCCCAGCCCATTATATGTGCGTAAAAGAACGTCTCACTCGCCCGCCACCCGGTGCCGCAAAAGAAGGCAGCCCGCTTTTCCGGTGTGATGCCCGCATCCCTCCACTTGGCCTCGATCTCGGGATAGCAGCGCATGGTATTGTCCACGTTTCGATATTCTTCCATGTGATACGCATCTGAGCCAGGGTCTCCCCATGCCGCGCCGGGTATCCGTCCTTTGACCGCAATGTAGTGATAGCCACTGGCCTCGCTGCTGAATTCCGGCCAGCTGCGAATACTAATGAGCACGCCGTTGGGATCGGCCAAGAGCGCTTTCGCAGCCTCCATGTCGATGATTAATTCCGGGCGGTTGGGTATTTGCGTGCCGAATGCAGCCACCGGGACGGGTTTGCGCAGGTGTTGCTCCAGCGTATAACCGGCTGACACCCACGCATCGAACCCGCCATCGAGCAGGCGTACGTCCTCCACTCCGGCATACATCAGGATAGCGGCAGCGCGTGCGGCGGCTATATGCCCGGCGCTTTGTCCGGGATGAGCGTCACGAGTGTCAGGACTGGAGTGCCGACCATAGAGCACAATCGTTTTCTCGTGCGTGATCCCATGCGCCAGTAGTGCTGCATGCAATTCCTCGGCCGAGCGGCGGTTCCATGAGGTTGACGATTCAAGTACGTTGGTATCCAGGTGCATGGCGCCAGGGATGTGTCCTGCTGCATATTCCTCCGGCACCCCGAAATTGACGTGAAAGATTGCGAACCCATTGTCCGGATAGCTTTCAGCGTGCTCGCCTTTTATCAGCCTGTGCATCCACTCAGGATGGACAAGTTTTTCGTAGCGGGTTAAGCGAGACATCGGCAAACTGTTATCCGCCGCCCATGCTTCCCATCCTGCCCGATATGTGCGCACATTTTCATATCCCAAATCCGTAAGCCTGTCGCCCATGGCGACGGCATCGCCGGGGCTGTAGCCGTATACGACCACGGTTTTTTCTGCTGTCAGGCCCTTCGATTGCAAAAGCGTCTTCAGGTTGGTATCTTCAATATCGTCAGTCCACGAAAGTGGAAGGGCGATGGCCCCGGGGATGTGCCCGCCCCTAGCCTCGCCCAGCAGTGGCCAACCGTTGTATGCTGCCATGGGGCGAACATCGATGACACTGAAGCCGGGGTTTCCCAGCTGTTTCGCCAGGTCGGGAGTAGAGATTGTTTGTGTCATGAGCCTTGCATTTTGTTGTGCGTAGGAGTTGTAGTGTGCGGAATCGCACCTACAAACTAATTCGACGATACAACTAGGCGACCACGGCATTCTATCACTGATTGTGTTCTGCGGTCAAACTGAAGGCCATTCTCTGTGTTGATATTAACTGCGGAAGATCTCAGCGACAGCCGGCCAAAGATTGAACTCTGGCGCACGCGTCAGCCTGGCGCCGAGAGCGCCTAGATTGACAGCCGATATGCGTCTTATTGAGACGGCTTGCGTGACTGCCGAGCTTCAGGGAATCTAGTGCAGCATATACGACTTGTCAGGCATCCAATGGGGGCGGAATCAAGACGAAATTGCCGCAATGTTTCTTCTGAAGAAACTCGCGCTGCGCGTCCGCGATGCATTCGAGCGGAAACGTCTTCGCTAATAGCGGCCGCAATTCGCCGCGCTCGATGTAGTAAATGAGGTTCGGGAAGACGGGTTCCTCCCAGGCGGTGCAGCCAATCATCGTCAGATCCTTTAGATAAAAGGTGCGCATATCGAGACTCACTATTGGGCCGCCGATCGCACCGGAGGACACATACCTCCCCCCTCTCTTCAGCGCCCTCAGCATCCCACCGAAGGTTGGTCCCGCCACAACATCAGCGACGATGTCCACAGAGTTCTCCCCGAGACAAGCGATGATATCATCATCCCGAGCGATGACATGATGTGCTCCGATTGACCGCACTTGCTCCATCTTTGGCCTCCCCGCGATTGCGGTCACGGTGGCACCACGCCGCTTCGCCAGTTGCACGACGGCTGAACCGACACCGCCCGACGCGCCAGTGACTAACACATGCTCGCCCGCACACAGGTTCGTCCGATTAACCATGTTTTCAGCCGTACCGTAAGCACAAGGGATCGTAGCAAGTTCGGTATCGCTCCAATCGCAATCCACCGGGAAAACATCTCCGGCGGGTACTTTCACGAATTGCGCGAACGCGCCGTCGAAATCGATGCCCATCCAGATGTTGTCCGGGGATTGAAATCCCGACTGGCGAATGCATGGCCGCACGAGTACACGTGAACCAATGGAGCTTTCGTCTCCGCCACGGGCGATGGCAACAACACGACCGCAACAATCCGTGCCCTGAATGAACGGAAACGGGGTCGCCTCATTCCATCCCCCGTCTGCGTTTGCCGTCGCTTTATGTTCATCGGCAACCGCCGCATCTTCTGTGCTAGCTGTGACTGTGGAAGAGTACCAACCCACGCGGGTATTGATTTCAGTGTTGTTCACTCCGGCGGCGAGGACATTCAGCAGTACCTCTCCTGGCACAAGTGTCGGGAGCGGAACTTCACGATATTCGAGCTTGTCGTATCCGCCGTTGCCGGTGGTGACAATCGCCTTCATAGTTGCTTTGGAGCCCTTAAGATCAAATCGATTCATTTTTGCCGACGCGCACTCAGTGAACATGCTGACCACCGCTTTAGTTTCAATGTACGTTAGACAGTCAAAGGTGCAGCCAATGCCACCTCAACAAAAAACGCTGCCTCAACAGCCGGATGTGTTGGCGTTGTTAGGCGGACGTCTACGCTGGCATGCCAGATGTTTGTGGTTGCCAAAACTCTGTTCTAAATACCTAATACCTCTCGACAATACAATATGCTTCTTTCTAAAGCCTCGCGTTCGATATGCAGAGCTTCTTGCATATTGTCCAGAGGGCACTTCAAATCCAACTCGATGTTCAGTCGATTGACAGCGGGATTCTTTTTGATCAGCTCGTAAGCCCGTTTCATGTCGAGATCGCCTTCTCCTACGGCGGCGCCGGTCAGTTTGAAGCCATCAGGCTGGATAATGATTTTACCGTCCCGGAAATGATTGGTGAAAGCTCTGGGAGCTAAATTCTCAATCGCCGCAATCGGATTTTCGGTGACATGCAAGGCATTGACAGTGTCTACGCATGCACCAATAGCGGGGTGATCCACCTGATCCAATACCCAGAGTACTTCTTCCGAAAATGCATCTGTATGGTTTTCTACCGCAATTTTCACTCCGGCGTTCTGGGCATATGGCGCATTTTTCTTCAATTGCGCCACAACATTTTCTAGCTGAACCATAACCTCTGGGTGAAACTTGCTTGCTGCGATTGGATGGGGACGGCTTATATTCATTCCCAATTTGGCCACATCTGCACCAATTGCATTGGCAATGGTTATTCCCTCATCAATATCGTGCTGAACCTTTGTATCGTATTTGTCGTTGAGCATGGCAAAGTTGTATTCGAGATAAAGATTCCGTTCAGCTGCACACGCTTTGACTCTGTGCAAATGGGATTTATCCAAGGAGTCAAACGCCCCATCATCTAGATGAATGCCTTCTAAACCAAGTTCTACGACATGATCCACTAGCTGCCATATATCCATTTGTCTGGTCCAAGGCAGCCGAAAGCCTGCCCAATCCTCGGCGATGCCGTGATGATATAAGCTATAGGTGTGGATTCCCAGTCGCATTCTTCACTGTTTTCCTTAGAAATCTACAAAAGCGGATGCCTATTGCCCCGCATCAACGGCAAAATGCGCGCGTAGCAGGCATTTAGTCTGTTTGCATGCCCTTGTTAGACATTACTCATTTACACCCTAAATATCTGTTAACGAACCCATCTCAGGTTTCAGCGTCAGACCCAAAATTTTTGCGATCGCCCAATAAAGTACTGTATCTGCCGCAACAATCGGGCGTTTAATCTCTGATTCCAAATCTGAAAGAATTTTCAAGGTTCTTGTCCCAGAACCAGTAACGACGATTGCCTCGGCACTTGGCGAAGCCTCTGCAACTGCGAGAATCGATTTGGTTGTCAACTCATGGGTCATAGCCCACCCATAATCGGCCATTTTAGGATCGGCTGCAATCAATCCCTGGTCGGAAAGTGTTGAAGCATGGATTGTGTTGAAGCCGCAGATACTTAGGAAATTTGCAAAGCCGTCCCGCCAACCGCTTTCATAATAGGTGCAGTTTAATGCAATTTGTTTTACGCCATGTGATTTCAATCCATCGACTATAGCGAGACCGGTCATTATGGATGGTACATTAGCGGAATTGGACATAATCTCGCTTCGTGAGCGGGCTTCTGACTCACTGGAAACACAGGCCCACGCAAAAGGGCTGCCGACCTGTGCAACGAGAGTGCACCCCATTGCTTTTAGGCTTTTAGCGCATAGATTGAGTTCGTCTTGAACGGATGCGATGCTTTCAAGACAATAATCGAAATCTGGTAATGGGAGTGGCGCTTGCTGTGTTTGCACCCTCTCTTCGACAACGGTTGGAAATTCCGATGCGGCTGGGTCAAACCAGGCTGGAGCGCTAATAAAACCGACTATAAATGACATTGCCAAAGACTGGCTTCAAACGTGAATGCTCCACCGCCAAAAGGGGCAGGGTGCCGTGGTTGCCGACAAAATCAATTTTACCAGCGAAATATACCCCGGTTCAATGAAAGGCATGATGCCCTTCCTTAAAATCCTAAAGCTCGAATATGAGTGTCTCCAAATCTTCGTCACTGTGTACCAGAACTTACCTTTCTTTTGAAAATTTGAGGTATTGAGAAATTTATTTCAACTCAATGGCAACCGCCGGAAGTAACTGGGCCGGTGCGGGTCGTGGAAATGATCCATCGGGCCGTTGTCAACATGGTGCTGATGCCAATATTCGAGTGCCTCACGATCAAGTTCCACCCCCAGGCCCGGGCCTTCGGGCACCGGCACCGTGTTATTCTTTGGTTTGAAGGGGCCGTCTTGGATGACGTCACCAACCTGCCAGCGCAATAGCGACTGACTTGGTTCGTGAACCCAGGGTATAGCGGCTTTCACGTGCAAATAAGCTGCCGTACAAATTCCGGTATCACCACTGTAACACCAGAACCCCACGCCCATTGCCTCGCAGGCCCCAATAAAACGGATAGCCCGATTGATGCCACCCAGTACGGCGAAATTGGTCACAATGGTGTCGGGTACACCCAACGCCACCGCCCGCCGAATGTCCGGCACGTGGGAGGAGAAGGGGATGCTTGAATGTTGTCGCAGGGCGGCCATCTCTTCAAAGGTTGCCACCGGGTCTTCGTAGTTGCGGATGTTGTATGGCTCGATTTCACGCAGCACGTGTCGTGCCGTGGCCAGCGACCATTGCATGTTGGAATCAAGCCGAATCATAGCCTCTGGCCCCAGGGCTTCGCGCAAGGCCCTGACCGTTTGAATTTCAAGCTGTGGGTCGCCCAAAATCAACTTGCCCTCAAAATAGGTTGAGCCATGTTCCTCGCGCATCCGCAGGCAAAATTCGGTCACGGCTTGTGGATCCATCTCACCCCCTTTACCGTTGGTGACACTCCGAAACGCGAAGTATTCGGTAAAGGGAATTTCTTTTCTCACCGCGCCTCCCAACAGCTTGTAGAGCGGTTGGTGCCACACTTTACCCCGAATATCCCACAAGGCGATTTCCAGCCCGCCAAAAGCTGTCACAGCCGCGCTGTCATCAGTGTTTTGCACAATCTGCCAGGGAGGAACGCACAGGCTTTCAATCTCAGCGATATCGAGGGGGTCTTTGCCTATGAGCCGTGGCCCAAGACTTTCAATGGCCGGTGTCAGGTGCGAAGACGGCGCTTCGCCCAGGCCAACAATGCCCTCATCGGTTTCCACCTCAATGATGGTCTTTGAGGTGCCGGGGTAAAGTCCCGCCGTCCAACATATAGGGGTTTCAAGGGGAATATTAACTGGTGTGGCTTTTATATTGGTGATTTTCACCGCTTACTACTCCTATAATCTTGCTCTTGGTGTAACTACCCCGCCTAAAATAAATAATGAGCCTAGATAGATGTTGAAATTCCACCAAGCTAACTATTGATTATACTGACCGCTCGCCGTTTAGCGTCCCAATCCGGGCGCAACTGCAGACGGGACAAGCTGTCCGCAGCGGGTCAGCTAGCATGACCTATTCAAAAAGAAAGACCCGCTTCACATGGAAGCGGGTCAAATGTCAGTCGGGGCAGGGGGGGCTAAGATCGATCTCAACATTCGAAATGATCGCCTACCGGGACAGCAAAACGACAGCGAAAGCGCCGAAACCCAGGCCGGCGAGTTTTGTGGCCGTGAGAGGTTCGCGAAGGATAATGATCGACAATGCCGCCGTCAGGATCAGGCTTAGCCGCCCTATGGGGACAACCTTGCTGCCATCTTCCATTCCAATTGCTATCATCAGGGCCAGTATTCCACTGACTCCTAGAAGACCTGTGAGAGCCGGCATACTAATCAATTTTGGGGACATGGAAAAACCCTTGCCTCGCAGGAGCATTGCTATTGTCAAAACCACGATCCAGGTGATGTTCTCAACGAGCATAAAACTCATGTTGTCCACGCGCCACCGTGATACAGCCGCTGTGCGCACATAGTCGGCAAGTCCCAGCGCAACAAGTGTGCCGATCGCAAGCAGAATTCCACTCTTCATAATTGTTATTGCCTCCAAAGTTGATAGAGAAGATGAAAGGCCCTACTATACACCACACCCGCCCCCAGCGTGTCGACAAGCATAGCCTGTTCAAAAGGAAAGACCCGCTTTTACATGAAGCGGGTCAATGTTACCCGGTTCTGACTGTCATATCAGAGAATAGGCTAAGGGGGTAAGCACTTCTATCCCGCAGAATCGCAGGGCGTTGCCGCGCAAATCAGTGCAAATAGTTTGCTCTGGTGACTTACGATTTGGAACTTACATCTTGTTAAACAACCAGATGCCCAGAGCCACAGCAGCAAGGCCCCAAACAGTTAGGAAGATCTGCGTACTGACATCTCCGAGGATCTTTCTAAAACTCTGGATCTTGCCCATATTCCAAACAGCCGCCGGCACCTTGAAGAGACCGATGGCCAAGCATATAGCCCCGTAGGCTATCGCGATAACACCCCATACTGAATTGTCCATGTTTTCCTCCCGTAACAAATTGATTGCTGGAAAGACAGCGCGATTGAAATCAATTCTAAATGCATTTCACTATCTCATCTCGTGCACACGGATTGCGCATATGCCCGCAGGCGCCTACGAAAGCCCTCTTACTATTTTCTTTTTCAGCAACAAGAAGTAGACACCTGTTGTAAATAGAATCGCGGCTGATTTCCAGCCGATGCCTCCCCAGGTGGCCGATTCGGTGAACACCTCATGGAGAACATCGTACACCCAGTATAAGGGTGACCACCAGACTATCCAGAGCCAATTATCGGGAAGCAATGTACCTCCTAGTACCCCAAGCATGACCACCATCGAGAGCAACTTTCCATATCCGATCATTTCGTTTTCGTTTTTCCCTAAAGCGCCCAACACAAGCCCGAACAGGAGAATTACAGTGAAGGACACTACAACCACCAGGTAAGTCTGCAGAATGTTCACGTGTATCAGTTTGAGCATGAGCAGCCCAACGATGGTGTAAAAGGCCGTTACCAGAAAGGGAAAGATACTCTTGCCCGCAAAGTAATCAACCTTGCTGGCGGGTGATACCCTGATTGCCTGTATGGTACCTAGCTCTTTATCGTTGACGATATTCATGCCGATAATAAACCCACTTATGATCAGCATAAAACCGATAAAAATAGGCCCGCCGGTGGATGCCACCGGGGAGGTTCTGGTTCTGTGGGAGAGCTCCGGCGGTACTGTATATGAATACCGGTTTATATAAGGTGCGTTGGGATTGTCTTTTCGAAAGTAGTGCTGTCGGACTACTCGGGATCCCACTGAAAAAATGGTGTTACTTTCCGTTGTTCGTTCCAATACTGAAACGTATTGCTCCTCAACCGGATCCCAGTAGAGCCCCTGCACGTTTCCCGTGCCCCGAAGCTTTTGCTCCATATCCTCGATTGCGTCGTAGGTTGTAACATCAGTGAAACCGTGCAGAGTTTCGACTATTTCCTGTTCCACGGCGTTGGGGCCACTGGCCACAATCGCGATGTTCGCGGCCGTACTCTCTACGCTGGGCAAGAAGGTTCGCAGAATGAAAAGTATTACTGACGGAACTATGAGCATGTAGGCGCCCATAAAACTGTTCATACTCGCTTTAATGTCGAACAGGAACACACGGGTCAGCTGCCTCATGTCACGCCTCCTTTTCGATCAATTTGCCGAAAACCCAGGTTGAAAGAAACGCCAAGACCACATTCACTGCCCCCATGACCGCTGCGCCCTGCCATATGATGTGGCTATTGTCATCAGGAAACATGGCGGCGTCCAGAGCGAAAAGGGTGTGATAAGAAGGGATGAGCTTCAGCCATCCCGGAGAAAAAGTGGGCGAAAAAAGTGAGACGGCCGGTAATGCAAGTACAACAATTATCAGTATAACCCAGAGCATAGCGGACATCGGGCTGTCGAATATTGCTCCCAAAACCACACCAATTGAGGAGCCCAACAGAGTCATGAGCAGGATTGTCAACAATGCCGGCAGATAACCGTCCAACCCCATCACTGGCAGGTACAAGATCGAGAACGTAGCAAAAGCGATTGCAAGCAGCAGCAGGTGTTTGCTGAGAAGGAACTCCCATATGCCTGCGGGAGATGTCCTGAATGCCTGCATGGTCCCTTCAGTTCTTTCCTGACTTATAAGGGACATCATGATGAAGAGGCCGATTAGTCCGACAACATAATAAAGTAGCGATGGCAGGATGATCTTGTTGAAGGGAATTTCATCCCGTAGCCCCCACTGTAAGGCTGTTACGCGAACAGAATCGCGAACTTCTTGAGGGTAAAAATCGTAAGGTGGGCTGATGAGGGAAAGAAGGTCCTCTATATCGGTTTCGATATAGCGTATCAGCGCATCGATGGTATAGGGCTGCATCAGCAATTCGGTATTGTAGGTACCGTCGTTGTTCTTAGTAACAATCAGCCCTATCGCGGACCGATCTTCTAGCATTCCTTCAATTATTTCCTCCCGGCTGTTCACATAATATTCACCTTTCGTCTTTTCCGCTTCTTCCAGCCCAACGTATTCGGCAACAAAGTTCTGCACTACCTTGCTGTCGTCATAGATATAAACCTGAGCATCCATGCGTATGTCTTCGGGCACTACGAATAATAGGGCGAGCACGAGAACTATGGCAAAAACTACCTCCAAGAGCACAAAGACATCCTTGACCCCGAGAAGCAAGTCCTTTTTGAACAAACTGCCAACGTTACCCATGTTCTTTCCTATTCTAGACCGCGACCGGTGACCTTGATGAAGATCTCCTCAAGAGTTGGTTCACCCGAGTGAATTGTTTTGACATCGTTGTCGCCAATGAATTTCTGCAGTTCTGCCTTGGCGCCAGCAGTCATATCGAATGTTTCTGATTTCAACTCACCTGCTTCCTCGTACTCAATGGTCACCGAAGGTTGACCGTACTTTAGCCTCAGGTTTTTGGGAGTGTCGAGAGCGGCGATCTTTCCATCCACAATAAACGCGACCCTTTCACAGAGCTCATCTGCCACAAACATATTGTGGGTGGTCAGAAAGATGGTGGTTTCTTCGGCCTGTTTTTTGCGGATAATAGCCTTGATACTGTTTGCTGTAGTCGGGTCCAGTCCCATAGTCGGTTCATCAAGGAACCAGATGTCCGGATTGTTTATCATGGAGCGGGCGAATCCGATTCTCTGCATCATTCCCTTGGAGTAAGTCCCGGTTATATTTTTGGCTTCGTCGGCGAGACCGACCATTTCCAGGAGTTTTTTCGGTTCTTCGGTTTCCCGGTCATAAAGTGACGCGTGAAATCTCAGGTTATCGAGGCCAGTCAATTTCTTGTAGACGTTGGGCCTTTCAAAACCCACGCCGATGCGGTTGAAGAACTCCTTGTCCGGCTGCGCAGCGCGCTTTTTTCCTTCAATATTTATTTCGCCCCGCTGTAATTCGAGCAGTCCGGAGATGACACCGATCGTGGTGGATTTTCCGGCTCCGCTGGGGCCCAGAAAACCAAATATCTCCCCTTTTTCGATGGAAAAACTGACATCGTTAACCGCATAAACATCATCATTGGAATAAGAATGGTAGAGGTTATCTACTTTGATCATGGCCCCGCTCCGTTTATCCGTGTTTTCAGTAAGTCTGACAACAGATGACTCATGCTGATATAAGTATACGTGATGTGCACAGTCAAATGCAAGGATACACATTACCTTGTTTGCGGACGAACGTCACAGTTTCTGCAACGGCGTTTTTCTCCCCACGTTAAGTAATGGCAATAGCGAGAAAGGACAATTTGTGCCCTGGATCGAAACCCGGCCGGCCGACTTCCGCAGGCCGCACTCCGCCAGCCAATCACGCTCCATACGCGCAGTTGCGGTATAATTTCGGTGAGGGTCGGATAGGAAAAACGGAGGCGAAAGAGTGATGATTGCACATGAAAGCGTTTGGCGCGCGAATGTCGCTGCGGAGACCGTCAGTGTGGAGCGGCTGCCGGAGCGTTGGCGGAAACAGGGCGGGCGCGCGCTAATTCCGAGGATACTTCTCGATGAAATTCCTCCCGGTTTTGATCCCCTGGGTCCATTAAATAAACTGATCTGGTCTGTGGGCCTGCTGGTGGGGCATGGCATCTCCTCCTGTGATCGCATATCAATCGGGGCAAAAAGCCCGTTGACCGGCGGGGTGAAGGAGAGCAACGGCGGCGGCTCGACCGGGCTACGCCTCTCTCGTCTGGGGATACGAGCGCTGATTCTTGAGGGCGCTCCTAGCGACGCTGGCTGGAGGCTGCTGCGCTTGAGTACGGAGGGGGGCGTGTTCGAGCCGGCCGATGAGCTCGCCGGCCTAGGGGTGGATGCAGCGGCGCAACGCTTGCGTGAGCGTTATGGCCCGAAGGTGGGCATTGCGTTGATTGGCCCGGGAGGGGAGATGGGTCTGCGCGCTGCCGGGGTGCAGAATCTGGACAAGGACGGCGCGGCCTCGCGTATCTGCGCCCGCGGCGGTCTGGGAGCGGTCATGGGTTCAAAGCGGGTCAAAGCCATTGTGATTGACGCTTCCTGGGGAGAGACGCCGCCACTGGCTGACGCGACAATGTTCAAAGCCGGGCGCAAGCACTACACCCAGAAATTGCAGGCGCATTCGCAAACGGCAATGTATGCCGAGTATGGCACTGCGTCTATGACCGCGATGTGCAATGGATTCGGGGCGCTGCCGACGCGCAATTTCTCTGCCGGGCAGTTTGAGCACGCGGAGCAGATCAGCGGCGAGGCCATGCGCGACCTGCTGCTGCAGCGCGGTGGGGAGAGCGATACATCGCACGCGTGCATGGCCGGATGTGTCATTCGCTGCTCCAATTGCTTCGGCAGCCCCGGCGGCGAGTCTGTCGTCTCGCCGCTGGAATATGAGACTATTGGGCTGGTCGGTTCCAATCTGGGCATCGACAATCTTGATGACATCGCGCGTCTGAACCGGGAAATGAATGACCTTGGTCTTGACACAATCGAGATCGGGGCGGCGCTTGGCGTGGCTGCTGAGGCCGGTCTGATGGACTTCGGAGACGAGCAGCGCGCCACGGAGCTGATTGGTGAGATTCGTCAAGGCACGTCCCTGGGGCGGGTGTTGGGCAACGGGGCTGTCATCACAGGTCAGGTTCTGGGCATCCGGCGCGTGCCCGCCGTGAAGGGCCAGGCAATCTCCGCATATGACCCGCGTGCTATCAAAGGGATGGGCGTCACTTATGCCACCTCGCCACAGGGCGCTGACCACACCTGCGGGAATGTCATCCGCGCGGACATTGACCATCTTTCTCCGAAGGGGCAGGTTGAAGTCTCGCGCAATGCGCAAATCGCCATGGCTGGCTATGATACTCTTGGCGCGTGTCTTTTCAGTGGTTTCGGATTTGCTTCCGCTCCCGGAGCGTTGCGGGACATGATAAATGGCCGCTATGGTTGGGATGTGGGTGATGACGTTCTCGCGGAGCTGGGCCGCGAAACCCTGATGCTGGAACGGGAGTTCAATCGCGCCGCCGGCTTCGGGCCTGCTGACGATCGCCTGCCGGAGTGGATGACCATCGAGGCGCTTCCGCCCCACAACACTGTCTTTGACGTACCTGCGAAGGAGTTGGACGCATTGTTTGACTGGTAGGTGGGAAATAGGCCAGCTCGGCACCGAACTCCCGCTGAATTAACACCGATTACAGGTCTCTCAACAGGTTCTTTTTCAAAACCACCGAAGCGGTGAGCAGTCCGGCGAGAAGCGCTCCGGTCACGCCAACCGTGGTGATGTCTTGCCCGGTCAGGAACAGATTCCTTATCGGCGTCCGCGGTTGGAGCCATTTCTGCCGAAAGCGGGAAGGGCTGTGCTCAATTCCGTACATCTCGCCAAGCGGATAGTTGACGAGATCGCGCGTGCTCAGTGGGGTTGATAATTCGTGGTAGTCAATCTTGCCACGAATGGCGGGCACGTGCTCTTCGACCGTTGCCAGCAGCCGCCCGGAAAGGCGTTCTTTTAAGCGCTCGTAATCCTCCCCGCGCTTTTTCCACGGACGCTCTTTCCACTGCTCGAACCACTCATAGGGCGCCATGGTGACGGCTTCCAGCGTGGCAGTGCCGGGGTATTCCTGCTCCCACAGCGGGTCTCTGGCGGAGGGAAAAGAGACGAACACCACTGGGAATTCATTCTCTCCGCCTGCAAGATAATCCGACACATTGCGGTCGTGATCGTATCCCGGGTAAATCCACATATTAGCCGTATGCAGGCCCAGATCCTGCGCTGAGTGGTTTATGCCAATGTGTAGGCAGATATGGCCGCTGGCTGGCTTCACGGTTTCCAGGCGACGGCGGAATTTCGCGCTTTCTGAATGGTTGCGTAGCAAGCGCCCATACGTGTTTATCACGCCGGCGGCGCTTATCACCACCGGCGCGCTGATTTCATCGCCGTTCGTCAGACGTACGCCGGCGGCTTTTCCGCCCCGTATCGTTATTTCGTCCACTGCCGCGCTGACCACAACTCTACCGCCGCCTTTTTCGACAACCGGCACGATGGTCTCGGCCATTTTCCTTGCGCCGCCGACCGGGTAATTCGCACCGTCGAGATAGTGTCGCGCGACTATCGCTTGAATCGCGAAACTGCTCTGTGCGGGCGGCAGCCCGTAATCACCCCATTGCCCGCTCAGTACCCCGCGCAGGCGCGCGTCGGCGGTCAACTCTGAAAGCACTGCTTCTGTGGTGCGGTCTGAGAATGAGCGGAACTTGCGCGAGATGGTTGCCTCGGCGGCGCTCCCCAGAAAGCTGGGCAGCGCTTTTGCCGCGAAGAAGCCTCGGGCCGCTCGCGTTACCTGCCCAACGATGTACATGTATCTGCTGATTGCGTCCTTTTCTTGCGGGAAATAGCCGCTCAAGCCTGCGATGAATTGCTCCTTTGGCGCGGTCAGTTCATATGTGCGGTCCGGGAAGACAATGCGATCGTAGGTCGGGTGCATGCGCGCCCACCGCAGCTGCCCGTCGCTGATGTGGTCGAACAGACGGCGAGGCACGGAGCGCTCGCGATGGACTTCGCCGATGTAGTGCACGCCCACATCCCATTCGTACTGATTGCGCCGGAAGCTGTGCGTGAAGCCACCGGGCTTGAAATGTTTCTCCAGCACTATCGTGCGTTTTCCGCGCTGTGTCAGCAGCGCGGCGGCGCACAGGCCGCTGATGCCAGAGCCAATCACAATCGCGTCGAACTTGTCTGCGCACACCGCGCTGCTGTATGCCTCGCCGGTTTTCATAGTGTCGCCACCCTCACTAGTCCAGATCGATGTTTTTGATGTTTATGGCCTTAATCAGCGCATGCAATTCGTCTGTATCCGCTTGCAGTTCCGGCACGTGACTCTCATGGGTTTCCACAAAGGCCGCCAGCGTCGGCCGGCGCTTGCCCGCATGGCCGCCCGGTTGCCGGCCGGGGATCTGGGCCGCGATTATAGCATGGCTACGCGGGGCAACCCCGTGCGTTTCTGGCTCATGGGTTGCGCTATAATGGCGGAAAACCGCGAGGCACACGCTCTGTTGTTGAAGACGTCTTTGGAATGGAGGTAATCAAGATGGATTGGGGAATGAAAAACCGACTGGCGCGCATTATCAGGCCGAAGACCGGACGGACGTTGATGTTTGCCGTTGACCACGGTTACTTCATGGGTCCGACGAGCGGCCTCGAGAAGCTGGATGAGACGGTGAAGCCGTTGCTCCCGTACGCCGATTCGCTCATGCTTACGCGCGGTGCGCTGCGCAATTACGTGACTGCCGGGACGGACGTGCCCATCATTCTGCGTGTCTCGGGCGGCACCAGCATCTTGAACAAGCAGCTGTTACACGAGGGCATCACAGTCTCGATGGAGGAGGCCATCCGGCTGAACGCCTCGGCGGTGGCATTTTCGATTATGGTTGGCGCCGAGTACGAGCGCGACACACTGCTGGCTTTCACGCAGGTTGTGGATCAGGCCGAGCGTTACGGCATCCCGACACTGGCCGTCACCGCCGTGGGCAAGGAAATGGTGCGCGATGCGAAATTCCTGGGCCTTGCCTCGCGCCTTGCCGCCGAGCTGGGAGCGCGCATCGTGAAGACGTATTTCTGCGAGGGGTTTGAAAAGGTGGTGCAATCCTGCCCGGTACCGATTGTGATTGCCGGCGGAAAAAAGATCCCCGAGAAGGACGCGCTGCAGATGGCCTACGACGCGGTGCGGACCGGGGCGGCCGGCGTGGACATGGGCCGCAACATTTTCCAGGCCGATGCGCCGGTGGCGATGGTGCAGGCGGTGCGCGCCATCGTGCAAGAGGACGCTACCGCCGCTGCAGCCTTTGAGCTTTACAACGACCTGAAGTGAGCGACGGCATCATGCGCGCGGCGGTGTATTACCGCAACGATGACGTGCGCCTGGAGGAGATTCCCAAGCCGACAGCCGGCGCAGGCGAGGTGCTCGTCAGGGTGGCAGCCAGCGGAATCTGCGGCTCGGACGTGATGGAATGGTACCGCGTCAAGACTGCACCGCGCGTGCTGGGTCATGAAGTGACAGGAGAAATCGCCGCGCTGGGCGAGGGGGTGGCGGGATTTGAGTTGGGAGAGCGGGTGGTTTTCACCCATCATGTTCCCTGTAATGACTGCATCCACTGTCTGCGTGGGCAGCACACCCTGTGCGATACCTTGCATTCGACCTCCTTCGACCCCGGCGGCTTCGCGGAATATGTGCGCCTCCCGAAGATTAACGTTGACAAGGGCGGGGTGCTCCCGTTGCCGGAAGGGATCTCCTTTGAAGCAGGCACATTTGTCGAACCGCTGGGCTGCGTCGTGCGCGGGCAACGCCGAATCTGCTTGCAACCTGGCGACAGCGTGCTGGTGTTGGGGAGCGGGCTGGCCGGCTTGCTGAATATGAGGCTGGCACGCGCATTGGGGGCCGGTTGCATTGTGGCCACCGACGTGCACCCGTTTCGGCTGCAGGCGGCGCTTGGTTCGGGCGCGCAGGCCGCTGTCGATGCCGGGTCACGGAAGGTAGTGGAACAGGTATTGGCCGCAAACGAGGCACGTGGGTTCGAGCACGTCATCGTTTGCACTGCAGCGCCGGCTGCCTTTCAGCAGGCGCTTAACGCGGTTTCCTCGGGTGGATGCGTGCTCTTGTATGCATTCAGCGCTCCCGGCAGCGAGACGCACTTCGACCTGCATGAATACTTTCACAAGAGCATCACGCTGCGTTCAACGTACGGGGCAAGCCCGCTGGATCTGCAGCAGGCCCTCAGCCTGCTGCGCTTCGGGAGGGTTGTGGTGGAGGATCTCATCACCCACCGGTTGCCACTGGAGGAAACCGACGTCGGTTTCGCTCTGGTCGCGAGCGGGGAAGAATCGCTCAAAGTCGTCATCGAGCCGGGACGTTGAGCCCTAGCGAAAAGGTTTTGGATTGACATCCCATATTGCGCATGTCATTGTGCCGCGCGCTCTAATCGGGCGTGGCAGGCCAGATAATGTGTGGGGCAGAGATGCCAAAGCAGGCGGATGTTGGTATTATTTGAGAGAATAGTGGCGAAGTGATTGGCGAGAGAGCGGCATGAGTGTGGCCTTGATTACCTGTGGTGCGCTGGCGCGCGAAGTGCTGGCACTGCGCGAGAAACATTGCTGGGATGCAGAGGTGTTTGGCGTTGCGGCGTTGTTGCACAACAACCCTGATCGCATACCAGCCGCGGTGCGTAGTACGATCCGGGCTGCACGGCATAAACATGAGCACGTGTTTGTGGTTTACGGCGACTGCGGCACCGGCGGGCTGCTGGACAAGATGCTCGCTTTCGAGGGGGTGGAGCGCGTGCCCGGCCCGCATTGCTACGAAATGTATGCCGGTGGACACTTCGGCGCGCTAACTGCTTCCGAGCCGGGGACCTTCTTTCTCACCGATTATCTGGTGCAATCGTTCGACCATTTGGTGCTGCAGGAATTGGGTCTAGACCGGCAGCCTGAATTGCGAGACGATTACTTCGGCAACTACACGCGCGTAGTCTATCTTGCACAGCGCGAAGATGCCCATCTGCGGGAGCGTGCCAGTTGGGCCGCGGCAGAATTGGGGCTGCCGCTTGAAATCCGGACATTTGGCTACGGCGGTCTAGAAACTCGCCTTTGTCGCCTGATGGCGCACGAAAGTTGCGCATAGGGGTATGTGGAGTGGCAGAGTGCTAAGGCTGCATAATCGTCCACGCTTGCTCGAGGGTGCGTATCGGCGCTCACGTCGCATTTTGCGCCCCTTCCGACGCTGGATGGTTCCGGGTAGCAAGGTGGAGATCGTCTTTGTAGCGGTAGAGCGAATGCTCAAGGGTTTCATCTTTGATTGCCGCATGTGCGGTCAATGTGTGCTGCACAGCGCCGGGATGACCTGCCCAATGAATTGCCCGAAGGAAATGCGCAATGGGCCGTGCGGCGGGGTGGGGGCTGACGGGAGCTGCGAGATCGTCCCGGATATGGAATGCGAGTGGCTTCGCGCCTGGGAGCGCTCGCGGGAAATGCGCTTTTACGGAGATGAAATCCTGCATGCGCAGGCGCCGTTGAACCACCGGCTGCAGGGCAGCTCGGCTTGGATTAATGACTTCGTTGGAGTGGCTGGTAAAACGCCGGATGGTTGGGGCGAATGATGGCAACCTCGAGGCTTGAGCGGGTGCTGAAATCGGGGCGCTTTGCCGTCACCGCGGAGCTCAATCCGCCTGACAGCGCGGACCCGGAATCGGTGTACGAGCGCGCAATCGTGCTCGCGGAAGTGTGCGATGGCATCAACGCGACTGACGCCTCTGGCGCGCACGTGCACATGTCCTCCGTCGGCGTGTGTGCGCTTCTCACTCGCGCAGGTTATGAGCCGGTTATGCAGGTCTCGTGCCGTGACAGGAACCGGATTGCCGTACAGGGTGATTTGCTGGGTGCGGCCGCGATGGGGGTGCGAAATGTACTCTGTCTCACCGGCGATGGGGTGCAGACCGGCGATCACCCGGATGCAAAGCCTGTGTTTGATCTGGATTCGGTCACGCTTCTCAAAACCGCGCGGAGCATGTGCGAACAGAGTTGCTTTATGAGCGGCCGCGAACTGGACGTGCCGCCGCGTTTTTTTCTCGGTGCCGCCGCAAACCCGTTCGTACCTCCGTTCGATTTTCGGCCACACAGACTGGCAAAGAAAGTGCGTTCCGGCGCTGACTTCATCCAGACCCAGTATTGCTTCGATGTGCCATGCTTGCAGCAGTTCATGCAGGCCGTTCGCGACCTTGGGCTCGCGGAAAAGGTTTTCATTCTGGTCGGAGTGGGCCCAATCCGGTCCGCCCGCGCTGGGGAATGGATGCGTACGAATGTGCCCGGCGTGCACATCCCCGATGCCGTCATTGCGCGCCTGAAAGGGGTTCCCGCAGATAGGCAGGCCGCTGAGGGAAAGCGTCTGTGCGTGGATATTATTCAGCAGGTGCGTGAAATCCCAGGCGTCAGCGGGGTGCATGTGATGGCGTATCGCCAGGAGGAATTGGTGGCCGAGATCATCCAAGAGTCTGGACTGCTGCCACGGGGTGGACGCGGCAGAAAGGGTAGAGAGCAGACCCGGCGGATGGCGGCGACATCACTTCACACGCGCTAATTACAGTTGCAGAGGCATCACATTATGGATGAAACTATCGTATCCTCCTCGACACGCGAAGTTCGCATCGGGCCTGAGCGCCCATTCGTTCTCATAGGCGAGCGCATTAACCCGACCGGGCGCAAGAAACTCTCGGAGGAATTGGCCGTGGGTGATTTCTCGCGCGTGGAAAAAGATGCGTTTGCGCAGGCACGAGCTGGCGCGCACATGCTGGATGTGAACTGTGGCGTGCCGATGAGCGATGAGGCCGCGCTGCTTGCCGATGCCCTGCGGCTGCTGCAATCGCTGCTGGATTTGCCATTATGCATTGATTCCTCGATGGTGCCGGCGCTTGAGGCCGGGTTGTCAACCTATCAGGGAAAGGCGCTGGTCAACTCAGTGACCGGTGAGGAGGAACGGTTGCAAGCGGTGCTTCCGCTGGTCGCCGAACACGGCGCGGCTGTGATAGGGATTTCGAACGACGAGACCGGAATCTCATGTGACCCAGATGCGCGTTTTGAAGTCGCAAAAAAATCGTTGAACGCGCGGCGTCATTTGGTATCCCGCGCAATGACGTAATCATCGACCCGCTGGCAATGCCGGTCGCCGCCGTGAACGATGCCGGCGCTGCCCTGTTCGCAATAGTGCGACGGGTGCGTGAGGAGCTGGGCGTCAACACTGTATGCGGGGCATCTAATATCTCTTTTGGGCTGCCAAACCGGCACGCGCTAAACGCGGCGTTTGTGCCCATGGCAATCGCGGCCGGCATGACCTGTGCCATCACCAACCCTCTGGAAGAGAGCCTGAGTTTTGCCATCCGTGCGGCCGATGTTATGATGGGCCATGATAAGAACTGCGGGCGCTGGTTGCGCGCCAACCGACCTCCCGAAGATGAGCGTGGTGGTCGCCGTTCCCGGGGACGGCGAGCCCGCCGAGGTTAGCGCGTAGGATTTACTCCGCTTCAACCGGCTGGCGCAACACAGTCCGCAGTTTTTGTGGCGCCACTTTTCGCGGGTCGCTCAGATAAATCTCGTGGTGTTTGCCGACCAGTGCGTAACCATTGTCTGCTGCGAAGGCGTGCATGCGCGCGATGGTCTCGGCCTCCTCCGCGTATGGTCCGATGTGCATTATTTGCAGCGCGTGACCCTCGTCGAGTGACTCTATGCGGATCTGTGAGATCGTGGGCAGGTTCTTTTTCTGCTCCACCTCTGCGGTCGCCTGTGCAATCACCTCTGCGTTGACCCCGTCCGGCTGCATGATCATCATTGTCCACTGCCACGCGCTTTTGTCCTGCGTGGAAAATGCAGCCATGTCGGCGGCCCACCACAGGCCCTCCAGCGGCGGCACGACATAGTCAAGACCGGACCGTTTCTTGGCGATGAATTTCGCTTTGTAGGCCAGAGAATAGAGCGCCTCGATTGCCAGCTGATATTCCGGAGCAGTGTTGGGATCACCGTGGCCATCAATCATCAGGTAGTTCAGCGCAGGCACTTCCACCTCCGACACATCTTTGGCTGAGGGTCGATATAAATGCCGCCACTCTTTTTTGAAATCAATTTTGGCCACGAGCGTGATCCTAGGCGAGAATGAAGGGATGCGCTCGCAATCATACACCATGGGCCGCGCCGGCGGGGAACGTGGTACTATTTCAGCTGACTGGAGACGCAACCATGATTACAGTCAGAGCGCTCTCAATCACATACACCGGCGCGGCTGCGCGTGCGATTATTGAATCTCAATTCCACGCATGTGCGGGACGTGTTTCACTGATGCGGCCAAGCCTTGGGTGCGTGGTGCTGCGTCCCGGCATGTTGCAGTGAGCTTATTCCTGTTTGTGCTGCAAAGCGTGGGCATCTCCCTTTCGGGCGTGATGGCGCCTGGTGCTCTCACTGCGGTGACGGTCAGCCACGGTAGCCGCGCGGCGCGCTCCGGAGCGGTGGTGGCGCTTGGGCACGGCGTGGTCGAATTCCCGCTAATGGTGGCACTGTATTATGGCTTCGGCGCGCTGTTGGAAGTGCCCGCGGCGCGGGCGGCTATTGGCGCTGCCGGAGGGCTGGTGCTGCTGTGGATGGGCGTCGGCATGATCCGCGGTCGCGAGCAAAGCGGTGATTGGGAGAATCCATCCGCGCAATCCCCGCTGCTGGCGGGCATCGTGCTGACGGCTGCAAACCCATATTTCTTCATCTGGTGGGTCACAGTGGGCGCGACTCTACTGATGCGGTCAGTTGCGTTCGGGTTGGCCGGTTTTGTGCTTTTTGGGGTTTTGCACTGGCTCTGCGATCTGGGCTGGCTGTCCTTTCTCTCTGCGCTTGCCTTCAAGGGCAGCCAGTTTTTTGGGCACGCGTTTCAGCGCGGGGTGTTTCTGGTGAGCGGGGTGTTTCTACTGTTGATGGGCGGCCGCTTTCTGTACGATGCCGCTTCTGCAATCTGGCTGTGAGACAGCTGCGCGTTAGAGCGCGGCCAGAGCGGCACTCATGCGCTGCAGTGCTTCAGCAAGAGTGGCGCGCGAACAGGCAAGGTTTAGGCGCACAAAACCCTCGCCGCCGGGCCCGAACATCGCACCGTCGTTTAAGGCGACCTTGGCTTTCTGCAGGAAAAACTCGTGTGGGTTCCCTGGGATTGCGCTCCGGCTGCAGTCCAGCCACATCAGATAGGTCGCTTCCGGGCGGGTGGCCTTGATGGCGGGCATGTGTTCGCGCAGAAACTCAATCACATAATCACGGTTGGAGGCAAGGTAAGGCAGTAATTCGCTTAGCCACTGCGTGCCATGCTGAAAGGCCGCCAGAGCGCCGGCGAACCCCATCACGTTGACGCGTGGAATGATGCCAGCCGCAGCTTTGCACACCTGTTCCAGCAGTGTCGGGTTCTGAATGATGGCATAGCCACAGCTTAGCCCGGCTAGGTTGAAGGTTTTGCTAGGCGCCATCAACGTGATGCAGCGCGCAGCTATTTCGGGGGAGAGCGTGGCGGTGGGTTGATGTGTCTTGCCGTCCAGCAGCAGCTCGCAGTGAATCTCGTCTGAGCAGATTACTATGTCGTGCCGCGCGCAAATGGTGGCCATGCGCTCCAGATCCTCTCTCGAGTACATCTGGCCAACCGGGTTGTGCGGGCTGCTGAGCAAGAACAGATTGGTGCGTGCGGTTATCGCGGCCCCGAAGACGTCAAAATCAATTTCGTAACTGATACACTCTTTTTTGTCTTTGCGCTTCAACGGCGCGTGGTTTATTTCGCGTGCCTGGTTTTTGATGGCGGTCAGGAACGGGTAGTAGATGGGCGGTTGCACCAGTACCCCGTCGCCGTGCGCGCCGAACGCGCGACAGAAGGCGTTCAGCGCGCTGGTAAGGCCGGGGAAAAAGATAATCTGCTCCGGAAGTATTTCCCAGCCGTACAGTCTCTTGGTGCGCTCGCATATTATGCGCAGCAGCTCCGGGATTTCACGCAGCGCGTAACCGAAAACGCCATGGTCGACGCGCGCTAGAAGCGCCTTTTGAATCGGTTCTGGGACGCGAAAATCCATGTCCGCCACCCACAGCGGGAGCACGTCCGGGCCATAGTGTTCCCATTTGGTACTTCCGCTACCGCGCCGCTCGATTATGCGGTCGAAATTGAAACTCATTGGTTCAGGGCGCGCTTCCGGAACTTCGTCCAGCGTGGTCGCAGGTTATGTCAGCAGTACCGGGAAAGATTCCCGTCGCGTGAGGAAAGGCGATGCTCGCGCAAGGTGTTGTCGGATTTCGGCCTCACTGCAGCACATCCTTCTTTTTCAGCAGTGGTCTTGGGTCAATCATGTTCTTCGAGAGCGCGGCGTGTTTCTGGCTCAAGCCAAAGGCCAAGGCCATCAGTTGCGTAAAGTAAAGAACCGGGACAGTCTCATCGCTGTCCTCCTCGCCACTCTCCGGATCCAGGAGACTCATCTGTGGTTGGCGTCCATCGAGGTTGCCGTGGCAGAGCGGGCAGGCTACCACAACGGCGTCCGCGCCGGCTGAGCGTGCCCCGTCCAGTATGCGCGCGCTCAGGTCGAGCACCACCTCGGTGCGGGTGAGAGAGAGCGAAGCACCGCAGCATGACACTTTGTCACTCCAATCCACCACGGTTGCGCCCAAGGCTGCCATCAGTCGATCCATCGTCATCGGATATTCGGGATTCGCAGCCCCGGTGACCTGTGGTGGGCGGGTGAGCAGACAGCCGTAGTAACAGGCAACCTTCAATCCTTCGAGCGGGCGGGTGACCTGCGAGTGCACCATATCCAACCCGACCCGCTCGACGACCACGTCGAGCAGTGAGCGTACGTGGACATCCATGCCAGCATCCGACCCCACCTGTTCCCTGATTCTGGCTTTGAGTTCCGTGTCAGCAGCCATTTCGTACTGCGCCGTGCGGAAGCGATTGAAGCATGCCGCGCAGGGTAGGGCTGCCTCGCGCAGGCCATCCTGCTCAATTAATGCCAGTGTCTCCATCGGAAGTCGCACGGCATCCTCGGGGTCAATGCGGTGAGCAGCGGAAGCGCCGCAGCACACCCATCCCTTGGGTTCCACCAGTTCGAGATCTAGCACCTGACAGACGGCTCGCGTAGAGACGTCGAACTCAACTGCAGTCGAGTGAAGCGAACAGCCGGGATAATAGGCAATCTGATTCGGTTTTGGCTCAGGCGTCTTGCCGCTGGCGCGTCGGAGCGGGCGCGCAACTTTTGGCAGCATTTTCATCTTGCCCTTGCGTAACATCTTGATTCCCATGCCCACATCTTTGAAAGGCTGTCCGGTGCGAAGGTTCAGTTCGGCCATCAGTCCCAATTCATAGATTCGTCCAAGTACATTCACATCACGCAGGAACACTTTGTTGAATAGCACTGTCTCGGGGACGGGCGGCTTGCGCCCATCTTTTAGCGCCATCGTAGCCAGCACGTCCATCACGCGGGCGACGTCGATACCCTGCGGGCAGCGGGTGGTGCATGTCTGGCAGCTGGCGCACAACCAAGGTGTTTTTGCGTCTAGCGCCAGGTCCTCCTGCCCCAGTTGCACGGCGCGCATGACCTGATTCGGGGTCAGGTCAAAGTAATCCGCTAGAGGACAACCGGCCGTGCATTTTACGCATTGGTAGCAGAGGAAGGCGTTCTCGCCGCTTGCACTGCAAACGCGCTCGGTGAAATCGGAATGTATCTCAGTGATGGTCATAAACTTACTTCATTCGGACAGCGTGAAATCGGATCCTCTATGCGCTGGGCCTTGGCAAAAGACCTGCCTGTTTGGTGATGATCGGTATTGCCTTTTCCCACTCGATGGCCATAATGTGCACGCCGGCCACGCCAGGGATTTCGCGCATTTGCTGTATCAGCTCGACACAGATTGCGATGCCGGCCTCGCGCCAAGCGGCTGAGCGGGTCGGCTTGTCTTCGATGCCGCTGCCCGCAGCCGTCATCCGTTCTACGAATTCATTTGGGACATTCAGACCGGGAACCTTATCGCGCATGTAGCGAGCCATGCCGGGCGACTTGAGTGGCCCGACCCCCGCCAGGATGTAAACTTGTTCGTGCACGCCCAAATCCACCACCTCTTTCATGAACTCACGAAAGCGAGGCAGGTCAAACACCAGTTGTGTTTGGATGAAGTCCGCGCCGGCTTTGGCTTTCTTGCCGAGGCGTAGCGGTCTCCATTCCAGCGGTGTGGCGAACGGGTTCGCAGCGGCACCGACGAAAAAGCGCGGGGAATCGCCTTCAACTTCTTCGCCGCACTGGAAGCAGCCTTTTTCGCGGAAATCTGTGACCATTTGCACCAGTTGCAGCGAGTCAAGATCGTGGACGTTTTTCGCCTGCGGGTGATTCCCGAAAACCTGGTGGTCACCTGACAGGCACAGGACGTTGCGCAGCCCGAGCGCATGCGCACCCAGTAGATCGGATTGCATGGCAAGGCGGTTGCGGTCCCGGCAGGTCATCTGCATCACCGGTTCCACGCCCGCCTGCAACGTAATCGCGCCCGCGCCGATGGACGACATGCGCACAACGGCAGCTTGATTGTCGGTGATGTTGGCCGCGTCGGCGAAGCCTTTGAGTATCGCCGCTTTCTCTCGGATTACATCGGGATCGGCGCTCTTCGGCGGGCCAAGTTCTGTGGTCACTGCGAAGTGGCCGGTGCGGAGCACACGCTCCAGATTGCTACCGGACTTGTAGCCGTTATCGCTCGTCATTGCTCATTTCCTGCCCGGGCAGCCGCAAGTCTTTGCGCACAATCTTGCGCGGCCCCCCATCGCGTGACGAGCTCCAATCTTTCGGCGGGGTGATATCCATCAACAAGTGCATCCGCTCCTGCGTTTTTAACTTGTCATAAATTAACTGCCAGGCGCACTCAAGATCAGCGTCAATCTCGCAGCGCCCATCGTCTGTGCCGCCGCAAGGGCCGTTCAATAGTTGTTTTGAGCATCGCGCAATCGGGCAGATTCCGCCTGTCACGCCGAGCACGCATGAGCCGCAGGCCTGGCAACGCTCGGCCCACACTCCCTGCTCCAGCGGCTGTCCCATGAAACTGGTGTTCAGTCCGGGCACTACGAGTGCGTCAGAGTACTTCTCTGCCAGCGCTTGGACGCCTATGCCGCAACCGACCGAGAGCACCACGTCGGCCTCCGACACCTGATCCTGGATAGTGTCCAGGTACTCCGATTCACATTGGCGCTGTACGGTTAGGTGGGTGACGGCCTTGGGGTCACCGTTAAGCTGAGTGTTCATCCGCAGCGTTGTGGCTAGGATCCCGGCCTCCTTTTCGCCGCCGGCGAAGCACACGGTCACACACGTGCCACAGCCGACGACCAATACCCGTTTTCCATCGCCCAGTAGGTTCTTGATTTCGTCCAGCGATTTTTGTTCAGCGATAATCATAGGCGTACCCTATCTCATTGATGTCCAGATGTCATGGGCCGGCGGCGTCAGAAGTGGCTTGTGGCTTCACTCCATCTGAGGCCCGATCACAGTCCTTAGATTGTGGGTCGGGCCGTTGTTTCCCGTCTGCGATTCATGATCTCCATTATGCAAAGGATTCGGCCCAATTTGGCAAATTTCTTCCGTAAACTCGGCCACCGTGCTAGCAAACTGGCTTCCCATGGCAGAGGAAAGGTTGATCATTTTCACGCGCTTCCCTTCAAGGCCAATCTGCTCCAGAAGCCGCTGCGCATATTCTACTCTGCGGCGGGCGTTGATATTACCGTCCAGGTAATGGCAGTCGCCCTCCATTCAACCGGCCGCTAGCACGCCATCGGCGCCATCCTCGAAAGCGCGTAGCAGGTACAGTACATCGAGCTTGCCGGAACAGGGCAGCTCAATCAATTTGACCGATGTGGGATAGTCCAGTCGCATTGAACCGGCAAGGTCGGCTGCAGCGTAAGCGCAGTAGTGGCAGCAGAAGGCGATAATCTGTGGCTTGAAGTTATCCATAGGGTTCCTTTTCTAACCTGCGGGCGGCTTTTCCGCTGTTGACCCGACGTCTGTTTTCACTGAACTTGAATACTATGCATTGGAACGAAACTGGTCTCTACAGGTTCTCTCTCTAACGACGCATCCACCTTCGTCAATGTCTGTACGTCCGTGTAGTGCATCAGTTGGATCGCCCTTGCTGGGCACTCCGCGGCGCAGGTGCCGCAGCCGTGGCAGATGGCTGGCTCGACGTAAGCGGCGCCGACGATGCCACCGACGCCGATGTGATCACTGCTGATTATCGGTACGTCATAAGGGCATGCGCGCACGCAGGTGAGGCATCCGGTACACATGGCCGGATCCACTATCGCCACCTGCCCGCTGGCCAGCATGCTTTCCTGAGAGAGGATGCTGGCGGCTCGCGAGGCTGCGGCCTGCGCCTGGACAATGGCCTCGTCCAGGAATTTGGGGTAGTGTGCCATGCCTGCCATGAACACGCCATCCGCGGCGAAGTCCACTGGGCGCAATTTCACATGCGCCTCAAGAAAGAAGCCGTCCATATCTACCGGTACCTTCAGTCGCGTTGCCAGTTCCTGCGCGCCCTCCGGTGGGACCGCCGGCATGCTCAGTACCAGCAAATCCGGCTTCAGTTCAAGATCCATGCTCAATACCGGTTCCCAGACTTTCACGACAACCTCTGAATGCTGAGAGCCGAAGTCTGACTGCTGAAGCCCCACTTCCGGTTTGCGGTCGAACTCATAGTGTATGAAGCGCACGCCGGCGCGCCGCGCATCGGTGTACAGCCGTTCCTTGAAGCCGTAGGTGCGGATATCGCGATACAGGATGGTCACCTCGGCCTCAGGGCGCAGCTGCTTCAGTCGCAGTGCATTCTTTAGCGCAGTCGTGCAGCACAGACGGCTGCAGAATTGCTCAGCGGGCCCAACGCACAGAATCATCACCACTGATGGTTGAGTACCGATATCGGATCGCTTTTCAGCGAGCAATTGCTCAAACTGCAGCTGTGTGACAATACGCGAGTGTTCCCCATAGCAATACTCAGCGCCTTTGTATTCTACTGCGCCGGTGGCGACAATGGTGACGCCGTGCTGCACCTGGTAAGTGTCACCGTTGCGCGAGAGCATGGAGGTGAAGTTGCCCTTGAACCCTCCCGTCCGCTGTAGTTCTGTGTTGAGATGGACGTCAATGAGATGGTGGCTGCCCACCTTCGTGACTATCTCATGCAGATGCTCCTGGGGCGATTTAGTCTTGCCATTGGGCACCAATGAGCGCAAATGACGCAGGTTGCCGCCCAGCTGTTCGGCCCGTTCTATGAGATGCACTGGAAATCCCTGTCCAGCCAGTGCCAGCGCGGTACTCATCCCTGCTGCTCCACCACCGATGACCAGTGCGGTGTGGTTGACCGGCACTGTCTCGGTCTGCAGCGGCGCAAGTCGTGCGGCGCGCGCTACTGCCATCCGCACCAGTGACTTTGCCTTGTCGGTTGCTCCTTCCCAATCGTCTGAATGGACCCAGGAACACTGGTTGCGGATGTTGGCCATCTCGAAAAGGTAGGGGTTCAGGCCGGCTTGCCGGATGGCGTCCTGAAACAGCGTCCCGTGGGTGAGCGGTGTGCACGAGGCGACCACCACTCGGTTCAGGGCCAATGCCTTCGTCTGCTCGATGATGTGGGCGACGGTGTCTTGAGAGCAACTGTACATGTTGTCCTCGGCGTGGACTACGCCGGGCAGCGAGCGGGCATAATCGGCCACGCCTGGCACGTCTAGGAAGCCGCCAATGTTGCTGCCGCAGTGGCAGGCGAACACTCCAATGCGTTCCTGTTCGGCGCTGACGTCGCGTTCGCTCGGGTAATCGCGCGCCTGAGCCAAGGTGTGGCGCGCCGGCGCGAGAAGTTCCGCCGCAACCGCTGCGGCGCCACTTGCCTCCACTATGGTTTCTGGAATGTCCTTTGGCTCGCGGAACGGACCGGCGACGTATATGCCCGGCCGGCTTGTCTGCACCGGCTCGAACAGCGTGGTGTGGCAGAAACCGTATTGATCGAGTTTAATCCTCAGGCTGCGGCCGAGTGCTTTCACGGACTCGGAGATTTCCATTCCCACCGAGAGCACAACGAGGTCGAAGCGGGCGGTTATCACTGAACCGTGGTCTGAGTCCACGTAGCGAATGATAAGGTCATTCGAAACCGGGTCTTCCTTCACATCGCTGATGCGACAGCGGGTGTACTCTACACCGTACTTGCGCTCTGCCCGGCGGTAATACTCCTCATAGCCTTTGCTGTAGGCGCGTGTATCCATGAAGAAGATCTGGCAAGTCACCTCGCCATCACCGTTGTCGCTCCGCGCCTCAGCCCGGGCATGTTCGACGGTCATGATGGCCTCTTTGGCTGCGTACATACAGCACACCGAGGAGCAGTAATCGTGGTTCTGGTCGCGGCTACCCACACATTGCAGAAAGGCGATGCGCTTGGGGCTGGATCCATCAGACGGGCGCTGCACGTGCCCTTTGGTTGGCCCGCTGGCCGAAAGCAAGCGCTCGTATTGCAGCGAGCTGACTACGTTCGGGTAGCGCCCCATGCCATACTCCTCAGACAATTGAGCGTTGTATGCTTGGTAGCCCGGCGCGAGAATGACTGCGCCGACGCCGATTTCCTCCAAGTTTTCGACCATGCTGTGATCAATGGCGTCCACACCGCATGCGTGCACGCAAGCCATGCACTCGGAGCAGATGCCGCACGAAAGACAGCGGGCAGCCTCGGCCCGCGCGCTCTGCTCATCGTACACGCTCTCAACTTCCGCGAAGCTATGGACGCGCTCCGCGGCCGGCAATTCAGGCACGGGCACGCGCGGTTGTGGACTGATCTCTCCGCGGGCGATGCGTGCGCTTATTTCCTGGGGCTCCAGATGTGCAACTGGTGGCTGCGCCCGCCGTGGCAAATCCAGTTCCTCTCCGCGCAGGTATCGGATGATGGATTGGGTCGCGGTGTGCCCGCTTGCGATGGCGTCAATCACGAAAGTTGTTCCCGTGACGCTGTCACCCGCGGCGAAGATCCCTGGGCGGGTGGTCGCCATGGTGCCGGAATCCACGGCGACGGCGCGGCCACGCACCAGCTCCACGCCCGCGCTCTCTGGCACGAAGTCCAACGCGGCGCACTGACCGACAGAGAAGATCACGGTGTCGCAAGGGATGGTGTGGGCGCTGTCGGGCGCCTTTTCCACGCTGAGGCCACCATGCTCGTCAAAGTGGAAGGAGGCCACCCGGTGGCACTCAACGCCGGTCACGCTGCCGCTCTCGTCCGCAACGATGCCTTCGAATGTGCGCCCCGGATGCAAGTGGACACCCTCCTGCAGCGCAGCCTCCACTTCCCAGTCGTGCGAGGGCATTTCGGCCCGGTTCTCAAGGCAGGCAAGGTGCACCTCACAGCCGAACCGCACTGCAGTGCGCGCGCAGTCAATGGCCACGTTTCCGCCGCCCAACACGAGTACCTGTTTTCCCAGGGATTTGCGATGAGTGCCGTTCGATGAATCCTTTACCCCGGCATTATTCGTCCATCCATTTTCATAATGCCCGAGGCGCACATCGCGCAAGAAGTCTGTGTTAATCAGAACGTCCTCGAGATCAGCTCCCGGAATGGGCAAGCGGATGCCCTGGTGCGCGCCGACGGCAATGAGAATGGCGTTGAAACCAGCATCAAACAGGTCATCTAGATCATCCACGCGCTGGTTCAAGCGCAGCTCAACGCCCAGATCGAGAATGTCCTGCACCTCGCGCTCGATGGTTTCAGTCGAGAGACGGTATTGCGGCACTCCGTAGCGCAGCATCCCCCCGGCCGCAGGCATGGAATCGAATACGGTCACGCCGTAGCCCGCCAGCGCTAAGTCTTGAGCTGCCGTCAGGCCGCACGGCCCCGCGCCAATCACGGCGACGCGTTCGTCATGCTGGCGGGGCACCTCATTGACCGCTTCGCGGGGGTGCTCGTAGACCGTGTCAGTGATGAAGCGCTTTAGAGCACGGATATTAACTGGTTCGCCCGGAGGGACAAGCCTGCGGCTGCAGGCATCCTCACAACGATGGTTGCAGATGCGCCCACAGATCGCCGGGAAAGGGTTGTCCATCTTGATGACACGCAGTGCATCTGCCCAGCGGCCCTCGCGAACAAGCGCTATGTAACCCTGGGCGCGTTGTCCTGCCGGACATGCATCGCGGCAAGGAGCGACGCCTCGTTTTTCGATGGCGTAGGCGTTGGGGACAGCTTGAGGGTAGAGTTTGAAGATTGCGCGGCGTGGCGAAAGCCCTTCATTGAAACGGTCGGGCAATGAAACGGGGCAAACCTGGACACAGTCGTTGCAGCTGATACATTTAACTGTGTCCACATAGCGGGGCTTGCGGCGGATGCGCACAGTGAAATCGCCCGCCATCCCGCTGACGCCGAGCACTTCAGTGTCGGTCAATACATCGATGTTGGGGTGTCGCTCGGTGTCAACCAGCTTTGGGGAGATAGTGCACATAGCACAGTCATTGGTGGGAAAGGTCTTGTCAAGCTGCGCCATGTGTCCGCCGATGGCAGATTGTTTCTCGATGAGATGGACCTTGAATCCTTGTTCGGCGAGGTCAAGGCTGGCCTGCATGCCGGCAATGCCGCCCCCCACCACCATCACGGCCCCGACCGGCAGGCCTTCATTACCCGAGGTCGAAATATCCGTTGGCGAGATGTCGTTCTGGTAATCCATAGATGACTGGGCCATTATGATGGTCTTGGGGCACATTGTATCGGTTGTAGGGCTGTTGTCAATGGTTTCCGCTCAACAGCATGCTTTTTCTGCTCTGCCTCCAGAACGAGGCAATGGAGCTTGTTCTCGACGTTGCCGGGAGTGCTGCTGGTCCGCTTGCAAAAGAGTGCACAGGGGCATGTTGATGTAATCAGCTCGGTGAGAGGATGTAGTGCCAGCCGCAGTCGGAAAGGGGGGCACAATCGGTGAGCTGATATCCGCTTTCGAAGGCGGCTGGAAGCAGCGTGCGCAGGTAATAGCGCCATTGCGACAGACGGGCGGGGTCTTCCATGCGCAGCCCATCCACCGTGTCGGGCAGCGGCACTGCCAGCGGAACATCCGCCTCCAATCCAGCAATATCCGGACCGCCAGAATCTTCTACGGGCGGAGCTGGCAGAATGCGCAGGTTATCCGGCTGCCCGGCGTGGGCGCGCTTCTCCGGCGCGATGGCTTCCAGAACGTGCTGGCTGCGCAGCCGCCAATCCACCTGCACCCGGTCGGTGGGCAGCCCAGTGTTGATGGCATCCTCCTGCTCACCGTACACGTTGAGCAGATAGGTGTTGCTGGTGACACCGAGGTGGTGCAGATTGAAGATGGCGTTCCCGCGCTGCAACGGATCAAAGGTCCAGGTGATCCACTCGGTGGCGCCCTGCGCCAGCACCGCTTCGCGCTGGGCAAGCTTCAGGCGCAGACCGAGGCCGCAGCGGCGGTATCGCGGGAGCACGGCGAGCTGGTGGCTACAGTGCTTGGGAAGCGCTCGTCCCCGCTCGTCCGTGCCGTATCCCGGCCAGCCAAAGATAAACCCCACCATGCCGCTGCTCTCGCTGGGTCCATCTGGCGCGAAGGCCCCCAGCAGTACGCCGCCGTTCTTGCTGACGGTGATGAGCACGTGCGTCGGCACCAGCTCGCGGTCGCTCGATTGCCACACGTGCTTCATAACTATCTGCACATGGCGGCATTCCGCCGGCGTGCGCACCGGGCGAATCGTGATGCCGTCGCTACCCGTCTGGTTAACGATCACGGCTGGAAAATCACCTCGAAAATGTGGCTTGTGGCCCAGTCAGCCACCGCCAAGCCGCCGGAGGGCGTCTGCGCGACGTCGATTGGCGCAGCGAGCCCGAGCATGAAATCGGTGCTTTCTGTGGGGAAGGTTTGCACACGCACGATTTTCTGAGCACCCGGAAAAGCCGACCAGAGCGCCACGAATAGGTTATTGTAATACTTCTTAGGAAATGCCGTGTGGGTGTAAGTGGTGATTCCGGTGATGGCGCCGTGCGGGATGAAGGTTGCCATTGGCGCGGTGATGTCGAGTTGGGATGGCGGCTGTGGGCAGAAGCCGCAATCAGGATAGTACGGGAAAAGAAAATGGGCGCCTTCTTCCACATGGTAAAGCAGCTCGGGCCCACCGTAGTCCGCGCCGTTATCGGTGACGAACAGGCGGCCCTTAGCGTCGAAGGCAAGGTCGTAAGGGTTGCGCAATCCGCGCGCGTAGCGCTCCAAGTTTTCTCCGTCGGGATCAAAGCGCAGGATGGCGGCCTCGAGCGCGGCGGCGGGCTCCAGATGGTCGGACATCGCGCCGATGCTCAAATAGACTTTCCCGTCCGGCCCGAACACGATGCTGTTGGGCTGATGCATGTCGGTCGTGTAGCAGCACGGCAGGCCGGTGACGATATCAATCTGCGTGCCGTCGGGGCGCACGATGGTAACCTTGCCGGCGTTGGATTGCTGCGTGGACGGAAAAGTGCGCGCGGCCACATAAAGGTCGCTGCTGCCAGGGCGGAAGGCCAAACCGATTGGCAGGTGGAATCCCTGCGCGTAAACGCTGGGTTCGCCAGGGGAGTCAAATGCGTAGATGTTGCCTTCCATGCTGGCTGCGAAAAGGCGTCCATCCGGCCCGAATGTGAGCGAGGTCGGTCGCTCACCTTCCGGTAGTTGCCCGCGGTGGGATGCGACGAAACCGGGCGGAAGCTCGATGTGCGCCAGCCAGCCGCCGATATCATCGTTGCATGGATAGTCGCCACAGTGCTCGGCGAACGGGGTTGGCGTCGGGGCGGGCGTGGCAGTCGGGGTGCGCGTGGCGGTCGCCGTCGGCGGTGCCGTGCGGCTCGGTGTGGGCTGCGGGGTGTAAGTGGCAGTGGGTCGGGGAGTGTCGCTCGGTTCGCTCGGGCGCGGAGTGGCGCTGCGCACTAAAATGACCGGGTCGGGCAGCGCGGTCGGGGTGGAAGATGGGCCGCAGGCGGCAAGCAGACAGCCGAGCGCCACGGGCAATACCCTCAGGGCGCGCGCGGGGAATCGAGAACTGTTCATTTGCAGGCTGGGGCGGGTATGGTTTCTCCCTCAGTCGAGCGCAATTATAATGGGTTGGCGAGCGGCAGAGGAGAATCACGGCGATGAAGATTGAACGCGTTGAATTGCACCGGATCGCGCTGCAATACGTGCATCCGTTTGAGACCAGCTTCGGGCGCGAGAGGCAGCGTGAGTTGATTCTGGTTTCCGTCAGCGCTGACGGCGTGACTGGCTGGGGGGAGTGCGTGGCCGGGGCCGGGCCGTGGTACTCCTATGAGACCGTGGAAACCGCCGGGCACGTGCTGCAAAGTTTCCTCATTCCGGCGCTGTTGGGCGAGCAAGTTGAATCACCGGCCGATGCGGTGGCGCGGTTCGGGCGGGTGCGCGGGCACGCCATGGCGCGCGCCTGCCTTGAAAACGCGGTCTGGGATTTGCTGGCCCGCGCGCGGGGCGAGTCGCTGGCGGCTATGCTGGGCGGAGCGCGCGAACGTGTGCCGGTCGGCGTAAGCGTGGGCATCGAGGCGACGCTCGATGAATTGCTCGACCGGGTTGCGCTGCACGTTGAGGAGGGCTACGGGCGCGTTAAACTGAAAATAAAGCCGGTCTGGGATGTTGAAGTCGTGCGCGCGGTGCGCGAACGCTGGCCGGATCTAGCCCTGCAGGTGGACGCCAACTCTGCGTATCAACTGGCCGACGCTGCGGTCTTCCGTGAGCTGGATGAATTCGACCTGCTGCTGATTGAGCAGCCGCTGCATCACGAGGACATCGTTGACCACGCCAAGCTGCAGGCGCAGCTGCGCACCCCGGTCTGCCTTGACGAGAGCATCCACTCTCCCGAGCATGCGCGCTGGGCGCTGGATATCGGTGCCTGCAAGGTCATCAACATCAAAGTAGGGCGGGTGGGCGGCCTGACGGCCGCGCGCCATATTCACGACCTGTGCGGGCAGCGCGGCGTGCCGGTCTGGTGCGGAGGCATGATGGAGACCAATGTGGGGCGGGCGGTGAACGTGGCCCTGGCGACGTTGCCTAATTTCACGATGCCGGGCGATATTTCCGCATCGGCACGATACTTTGATGAGGATATCGCCGCGCCTGATTTCGTGCTCAGTCCTGATTCCACGCTGGATGTGCCGGGCGGCGCGGGGCACGGCGTGCGGGTTGAACTTGAGCGTGTTGCCGCCGTGCGCTCAGCGCTGCGCGTGTTTTTGGCGTGAATGGTGGTGAGCGCCGGAATGGCCGCGGCGCATTGTGAAAAACGCTTGTGAATTGTAAAATAGCGGCAGGTCGAACGCGTCGGAGGAGAGAGGCCTACATGGCCGCAAAATCGTTTCAAATCCGCAGCGCCGCTGTGGTCGGTTCGGGCACCATGGGCAGCGGCATCGCCGCGCTGCTGGCCGGGGTGGGCATCCCGGTCACGCTGCTCGATATCACCCCGCGTGAGCTCAGTGAAAAGGAAGCCGCGCGCGGACTGAAGCTGGAAAAGCCGTTGGTGCGCAACCGCGTCGTGCGCGAGAATCTGGCCCGGCTGCAAAAAGCGCGCCCGCCCGCCTTTTACTCGAGCGCCGACGTGGAGCTGATTTCGCCTGGAAATCTGGAAGATGACTTCGACAAACTCGCCGCGGCCGACTGGGTCATCGAGGTGATTGTGGAGAATCTGGAAGTTAAGCGCGGCTTCTTCGAGCGGCTTGATGCGATTCGACCGCAAGGGCAAATCGTGAGCAGCAACACCTCCGGGCTGTCCATTAGCAAGCTGGCAGCCGGGCGCTCGGCGGATTTCAGGCGCCATTTTCTGGGCACGCACTTCTTCAATCCGCCGCGTTATCTCAAGTTGCTTGAGCTCATCCCCACTGCCGACACCGACGCTGCGCTGGTCGATTTCTTGCGTGAGTTTGCACCTCAACGGCTGGGCAAAGGCGTGGTGCTGTGCACGGATACGCCCAATTTCATCGCTAACCGCGTTGGCGGCGCCAACAATGGCTTCCGCATGAGCTATGGCCTCGAGAACGGCTATACGGTGGAGGAGGTGGATGCCATAGCCGGGCCGCTGATGGGATATCCGAAGACGGCGGTTTTTCGGCTGATGGATCTGGTTGGGCTGGACGTGGCCGCGTTGGTGAGCGCCAACATTGCCGCCGTACTGCCAGGCGATGCCGCCGCCGGTCGCGCGGACGGCAAAACCGGCGTGGTGATGGAGAGCATGCTGGAACGCGAGTGGCTGGGAAACAAGACCGGAATCGGCTTTTACAAACGCGTGGAGGCAGCCGGAGGTGGCAAGGAGTTCTGGCCGCTGGACGTGGAAAAGATGGAGCATGTGCCGCCGACGAAAGTGCGCTTTGATTCAATCGGGGCGGTGCGCAAGATTGAAGACCTTGGCGAGCGGCTGCGAGCCTGGGTGCAGTACGAAGACCGCGCGGCGCGATATGTCTGGCATACGCTGGCTGCACTTTTCGACTACGCCGCACAGCGCCTGCCGGAAATCGCTGATGAGACGATATCGATTGATGACGCCATGCGCTGGGGCTACATGATGGCGGCCGGGCCGTTCGAGTATTGGGATATGCTCGGCGTGGCTGCCACGGCGGAACGCATGGAAAAGGATGGCTACACGGTCGCGCGGTGGGTCGCCGATATGCTGGTGGCCGGGCACAGCTCGTTCTATCGCGAGATGAACGGCGCGAAGGAACAGTACGATCCCGGTCTTGGCGCATACGTTCCTGTGGTAGCGCCGCAGACCGCGTTGCGCGTCTCCAGCCTGCGGCAGGCCGGGCGCGAACTGGAGGGCAATGCCGAGGCCAGCATGTTCGACATGGGAGACGGCGTGCTTTTGCTCGAGTTCCACGGAAAGGCGAACACGCTGGGGGTCGGCGTGGTCGAGTTGGCACAGGCGGCGCTGCAGCGGCTGGAAGGGAGCGCCGAGATGGTGGGGATGGTGATTGGCAATCAGGGGCGCATGTTCAGCGCCGGTGCGAACATCGACCCGCAGGCGCTGCTGGCCGGCGGCGAGACGCCTGCCGTCGCGGTCGAGCGCATGGGGCGCGCCTTTCAGGATTTGCTTCAGGGGATGCGCTATTGCCCGAAACCGGTGGTGGCGGCGCCTTTTGACCGCACGCTGGGTGGCGGCACCGAGGTGGTGTTGGCGGCGGCGCGCATCGTGGCGCACATTGAGCTATACATGGGGCTGGTGGAGGTCGGCGTTGGCCTGGTTCCGGCCGGAGGCGGCTGCAAGGAAATGCTGCGCCGGGTGATGAATCCGGCCATGGCGATTCCCAACACCGACCCGATCCCGGTCATGCAGCGCATTTTCGAGACCATTGGCATGGCCAAGGTGAGCGTGGGTGCAATCGAAGCGCGCGAGATGGGCTACCTGCAGCCCGCCGACCGCGTTGTGATGGACCGCGAGCGGCTGCTAGGCGAGGCCAAGCGCGAGGTGCTCCATATGGCGCACAGTGGCCACGTGCCGCCGCGCCCCGAGAAAATCTACGCCGGCGGGCGTGACATGCTCGCGGCCTTGCGCTCCGCGCTTTACCAGATGCGCGAAGGGGAATACATCAGCGGCCACGACCGGCTGATTGGCGAGAAGCTGGGATGGATTCTGACGGGCGGCGACATATCCGCGCCCGAGTGGGTGGACGAGCAATACATCCTTGACCTTGAGCGGGCGGCGTTTGTGGAATTAATCCAGACCGGCAAGACGATGGAGCGGGTGCTGCACACATTGAAGACCGGCAAGCCGCTGAGGAACTAGAAGGTTGAAAAGTCGGAAGGTTGAAGGGTTGAAAGTTGAAGGTTGAACCTGTAACTTTCGAACTTTCCAACCTTTGCCTGAGAGGAGATTAGTATGAGAGAAGCAGTGATTGTAGCCGCCAGCCGCACCGCGGTGGGAAAATCGAGTAAGGGCAGCACGCGCAACCAGCGCTCGGACGAGATGGCGGCAACCGTGATTCAGGAGCTGCTGCGCCAGACGGAAGGCAAGCTGCGCCCGGAAGAGATTGACGATGTTTTTCTGGGCTGCGCCATGCCGGAGGGCAGCCAGGGCCTGAATACGGCGCGCGTCATCGCGCTGCGCGCCGGTCTGCCGGTGGATGTTCCGGCGCAGACCGTGAATCGCTTTTGCTCCAGTGGGCTGCAGACCATCGCCAGCGCGGCGGAACGCATCATCGCCGGCGGCGCGGAAACGGTTGTCGCCGGCGGTGTGGAGACGATGAGCTTGGTGCCAATGACTGGCTTTCGCATCAGTCCGAACCCATACATGGCCGCTGAGCAGCCGGAGGTTTACATGAACATGGGCTTGACGGCGGAGCGCGTGGCGGATGAGTTTGAAGTCTCGCGGCAGGCGCAGGATGAGTTCGCGCTGCGCAGCCACCAGCGCGCGGTGGCGGCCACCGAGGCGGGGAAATTCAAAGAGGAAATCGTGCCCGTGGTCTTCGAGGAGGTGAGCGCGGGCGAGAATGGCAGCCAGAAGCGGCGCGAGATTACCTTCGAAGTGGACGAGCACCTGCGTGCGGACACGACCCTTGAGGGACTGGCAAAACTACGCCCGGTTTTCAAGGAGAGCGGCACGGTCACGGCGGGCAACGCATCCCCGCTTTCCGACGGGGCGGCGGGCGTGATTGTGATGGAGCGCGATACGGCGGAGAAGAAAGGGCTGACGCCGCTGCTGCGCTTTCTCGGGTTCGGGGTAGCCGGCGTGCCGCCGGAGATCATGGGTATCGGCCCGGTAAAAGCGGTGCCGAAAGCACTGGCGCGCACCGGACTGGTCCTCGATGAAATCGACCTGATTGAGCTGAACGAGGCTTTTGCCGCGCAGGCGCTGGCCGTCATCCGTGAACTGGAGATTCCGCCGGAAAAGGTGAACGTGAACGGCGGGGCGATTTCGCTGGGGCACCCACTGGGCTGCACCGGCGCGAAACTGACTGTGCAGCTCCTGCACGAATTGCGCCGCCGCGAGGGCCGCTACGGCATGGTGACGATGTGCGTCGGCGGCGGGCAGGGCGCTGCCGGCGTTTTCGAGCGATTGAATTGAGCTAAACCGCGCTTTGCGCGCTCATGGAGCGCCCGCTGTTCAGGGGCGCTCTTTTTCTTTGGGCATAGAACCTGCAACTTAGCCGCACCGCACGTGGGGTGCGGCGTCACGGCGCTCGGCCCCCGTAAATCACGCATGACTTTATCGCTCGAAACCGATATCGGCTACCTGTTCGAAGCGAACGGGCAGCGCCGCAACGGGAAGCCGGAGTGCTTCCTTGATACGGCCTCCCCTGCGCGGATCGGGCGCGGGCGCGAGCGTGACCGGCTGCTGCTGCAGTTGCACTTTCAATCCGGCGCGCCGGAATTGCTACCCCAATCGGAGCTGCTCGCACTCGCGCACCGGCACTATTTCGGCACTCCGGGCTCGGTGACGGCGGCTGCGCGCGCGGCAATCAATGCAGTCAACGCGCGGCTGCTGACCTGCAACGGCGCCGGGGGCGTGCCGCCGCTGCGGGCCGGATTGACCTGCGCCGTCATGCGCGGCAGCGATCTGTACGTGACGCAGGCCGGACCCGGAAAGACGCTCGTGCTGCGAAAAGAAAGCGCCGAGCAATTCCCGGAGCGAAAGCGGACGCTACGCCCGATGGGAATGGCGGACAAAACCGAGGTGCATTATTACCACACCATGCTTGCCGAAGGCGACCTGCTCTGGATGGGGCGGCTGGGGACGGTTGATGGAGATTTGACCTCGCTGCGCGTATCCAGCAATGGCGATTGGCATGAGTATCTTGCCTGCTTGAGAGAGATGACCAACGGAAATGCGCCAGCGTTGCTCTGTCGGTTCTGCGCGCCCGGGGAACAGGGCCAACTCGCAGCCGCGCTGGCGGCCGGCGCACAGGTGGCGGCCGTGGTTCATGCGCCGACCGGCGCAAAGCGTAATCCTGAACCGGACCTTGTCCCGAACCCGCCCGCAATTGAGCCGGAAGACCTAAAGCCCGACCGGCAGCCCGGGCACGTTCCTCCGGAGGCCACGCTGGATGGCGCTGTGGCCGCAGTTTCGGAGCTAGAGCAAGAAGTCGCCCCGCAAGGATCATTTTTTGCGCAAGCCCGCGCCGCCGGAGTTGCGCATGACATAATGGATGTGGCAGCATCGGACGCGCTGCCGCTTGAGAACGAGCCGACGGCGGCGGTGGAACCTCCCGTAGAACCAGAGGCCAATTTGGCGCCGGCACAGCAAGCGGGTGTGCCCACGCAAATCGTGCCGGACAGCATCGCAGAACTTGCGCATGTCTCCACGGCCGAAATCGAGGGATTGTCCGCGGATGTGCTAAAGCCGATGATGGTTTCCGCGGCGCCGCAGGCAGAGTCGAAGAAGCGCGTTGAGCGACCACAGAAGCTGAAAGAAGCGCGGCGGCAGCCGCAACAACCCGCTCCACCGACCGCCGGGGAAGAGCCCGCCGTTGCACGGGTGCGGCAATGGTACCTGCGCTTGCCACTGGCTGCGTTTCAAGACAGAATGGAATCTGGTGCAGAATCCTTAAATCGTTCATTGGGCAATGCGATGCGTAAGTTGCTCGCGCGCATGCTGCCCGGGCCTGAACTGGAGGTGCAGATGCGCACCTCCGCACTGCTCTGGTTTGCGGCCGGGGTGCCGGTGCTGGTGGTGGTGCTGACAATCGCGGCGTACATTCAATTCGGGCGCGCACGCGAGTTCAACTATTATCTGGACGAAGCGCGTGCGCAGGCCACCCTCGCGCGCGCCGCACCGGATGCGGCGCAAGGGGTTCCAAACTGGCGGCAGGTACTTATCTGGAGCGATCAGGCTGAGGACATTCGCCACAATCATCCAGAGGTGGCCGCGCTGCAGCAGGCGGCGCAGGATGTACTGGACGGGGCGGACAGGGTTGAACGCGTGCGCGTGGAGGCAATCACCACGGATGGCTTCCGCACCGATGCAAACCTGGTGAATATCCTCGCGCGCGGACCGAGCGTGTACGCGCTAGACGAAGCCAACCAGGCCGTGTACCGGGCTGTGTTGACCACCAGCGGCGCATATCAACTCGACCCGGTTTTTGAGTGCCGCCGCGGACCGGTCGGGATGCAATCCATTGATGCGCTGGTGGATATCACTTGGCTGAGCCGGCCGAATGTGGTCGGGCAAGACACGCTGCTGGCCCTCGACCCGGGCGGGCGGCTGCTCTATTGCACCACGGATGGCGCTATGGCAGCCACCGTGCTCACCCCACCATACGATGGCTGGGCCGGGCCGGTCGCGATCGAGGCGTTCCAGAATCGCATCTATGTGCTCGAACCGGACGCAAATGAAATCTGGGTTTACCAGCGCGAGGACAAATTCTTCGCCGACCCTCCCGAACGATTTTTCTCCGAAAGCGCGATAGACCTGAGCGCGGCAATCGACATCTCCATCGTGCAGGGCACGGTTTTTATATTGCACCGCGATGGGCACATGACGCAGTGCGTGCGCCGCGAGCAGGGCGTCGTGCCGGAATGCAGCATCGAAACGCGTTACTCGGACGGCAGGCCGGGTCGCGCGGACGACATCCGCTTTGATGGCGTGGCTGCGCCGGCCGCTATGGTAGCCTACCCGCCGCCGCACTCCTCCATCTATCTGACGGACCGTAATTCATCCGGTGCGTATCAGTTCAGCCTGCGCTTGGCATACCAGCGCGAGTTTCGCGCCGTCGATGATGATGGCGAGGTGGCGGCGACGTCCTTCGCGGTCGGCTCCGGCAGAGATCTTTTCTTCGCCCGCGGAAACAACGTTTACGTCGGCAGACGCCGCTGAAACAACCGCGATGAAGCGGTGGCACGGCAAATACGTAATTGGCTTGACCGGCAACATATGCGCCGGAAAGAGCGAGGTCTGCGCGCTGCTGGCGGAACTCGGCGCCTATCACCTGGATGCCGACGTGGTTGCCCACCAGATCATCTCGCGGGGCAGCCGCGAATACACCATGATCGTGGCTGAGTTCGGTGAGAGCATTTTGGGCGAGGACGGAGAAATCGAACGCGGGCGGCTGGGCGAGATTGTGTTTGCCGACGCGGACGCGCTGGCGCGGCTGGAGGCAATCGTGCATCCGGCAGTCGGGCGCGCAATCGAGCGTATGATGTCGGCGGCGGATCAGCCCATGATGGTGCTGGAGGCCATAAAGTTGCTCGAGAGCGGACTGGGCGCGGATTGTGACGCAATCTGGGTGGTGACGGCAGAGGCGGAAGAGCGGCAGCGGCGACTAATTGCGCGCGACGGGTTGAGCGCGCAGGCGGCACGACAGCGCGTCGAAATGCAGGCGCCGCAGCAAGAGAAAATCAAGTGCGCGCATGTCATCATCGATAACAACGCCAGCCTGTGCCAGACGCACGTGCAAGTGCGGCGCGCATGGGGTAAAATAAAGTGACGATGACGAATGGAGGTAGAACCGCGATGTCAAATGTGATTGATTGGGCTAAAACGCATCCTCGTCTGAGTGCATGGGTGGTGCTGGCTGTGGGCATGGTCGCTATCATCAGCTACGAGGCGCGTGATGTCGGCTTGCTGTGGGGACAGTGGACCGCACTCATCATCGCCACCATCGCTGTGGCGGCGCTGTGTGTATGGATTATCAGTTGGGAAGAGGACGAAGAAGAAGCAGCAGCAATCGAAACAGAATAGCCCCTCAGCCCTCGTTCTGCAACTGTCCCTGACGCATGCGCCTGAAACTCTCGTAACGCAGCAGGTGAATCTCCCCGCGCTCCACAGCCGCCCGTACACCACAATCAGGCTCGTGCGTGTGTGAGCAATCGCTGAAGGCGCAATCCGCCACCAGTGGAGCAATTTCTACGAAGTAAGCGTCCAGTTCGTCAGGCTCCAAATCGAAAAAATCCAGTGCGCGCAATCCCGGCGTATCCGCCACCCAACCCCCGCCCTCAAGCGGGAGCAACTGTGGGAAGACGGTGGCGTGGCGGCCTTTGCTGCTGCTCTGACTGACAGCCTGCACCGCCAGCCCTAGCCCGGGTTGGATTGCGTTCAGCAAAGTCGATTTCCCCACTCCCGAGGGTCCTGCGAGCACGGAGAGTTTCCCGCGAAACCGTGCGCGCAAGCGCTGAACCCCATTCCCGTGGAGGGCCGAAGTGTATTCCACCCGGTAACCGATTTTCTCATAAAGGCCGAAAAGCGCCGCAGCGTCGGCCCGCCCGACAAGGTCGATTTTGTTGGCGCAAATCAAAGCCGGGATTTCGTTGGCGCATGCCGTCACCAGAAAGCGGTCTAACATGCGCAGGTTGGGGGCCGGCTGGGCGCACGAGAAAACAAAAATAGCTTGGTGTGGATTGGCCACCAGAATCTGCTCGACCGGGCGGTCACGGTACGCGGGAGCCCGCCGCGAGTGTCCCCGGGGTGCGCGGCGGGCCAGCACGCGAGTACGTGGCGCTACAGAGTGGATTACCCCGGTGTCGTCGCCCTGCCGCAGAAAAGTGACCCAATCTCCCAGCGCGACAAGGTCTGTATTCAGTCTCTTTTTTTGCAACTGGCCGCGCAGTGTGCACACCACCGGTCCGCTTTCGCTGTGTACGGTGAAAAAGCCGCTCTGGGCTTTGGTGATCAAACCGGTGCGCCGCTCTGTCATCTAGGGCTGTGGTGTGGCAGTCGTTTCCAGAGACAGGGTGAGCGTGCCGGTCGGGGTGGGTGTGAGCGCTTCCAATCCACCGTGGGGAATGATGATTTCCTGACCGGGCGAAAGCAGATTTGGATTGTCGAGGTTGTTGGCAATCATAATGTCGGCCAGCGGGACGTTGTAGTAATCGGAAAGGCCGCCGAGGGATTCGCCAGGCTGCACCACATGCAGAGAAGGTGTGGGCACGGGGGTCGGGCTGGGGGTGGCGGTGAGGCCGACCTCCACTTCCCACGGATACAACTGCTGAATCTCGTCGTGGAAATAAACTTCCACCAGCCGCCGGAAGATGGGCGCTGCCCATTCGGAGCCTTCCCCTTTGTTTTCCAACACCACGACGGCGGCAATATCCGGGCGGTCGGGCACGCCCGCGTCCGTAAAGCCGACGAACCATGCGTGCGGTTTGCGCGGGCGGTCCTCGGCGGTGCCGGTCTTGCCGGAGACCGGGATATCGAGGTCGCGGAAGCGGTAATTAGCGGTACCGGAGCGCTCGTTCACCACCTGCCAGAGGCCCTTGCGCACAGCCGCCAAAGTAGTCTCGCTAATCGGCAACGTGGCCACTGCATCCGGTTGAAACTCGAAAACCGGGTCTTCACCCGGAGCGGCGATGGAGTGCACCAGCTGCGGGCGGTACAATGTGCCGCCGTTTCCGATGGCGGCGTACAACTGCGCCATCTGGATTGGCGTGACCGCGATTTCTCCCTGCCCGATGGCCATGTGCACGGTGTTGGCCGGGGTCCAGAGCAAGCCGGCGGCGGCAGCCCATTCCGCGCTGGGGAGCAGGCCGCCGACCTCCTCGTTGGTATCCTGCTGCAGGCCGACAATCCCGGTCGGAACACCCAATCCAAAGCCACGCGCCATGTCGGGTAAAAAGTAATCTGCCCAGTTGTGCAGCGAAAGTCCGATCTGATAAAACCAGGGATTGCACGACCGCCGCAGCGCGCCGACAATGTTCAGATCGCCGGAAGGCGCGTAACCTTTTTCGTTCGTCCAATCGTATTTTATGTAGGCGGCGCCAAGGCCAGACCAAGTGTGACCGCAGTAGTAGATTTGCTGCGTGTTGAATAGGCCAGATTCCAGTGCGCCGGCCATGGTGACAACCTTGAAGGTGGAGCCCGGCGCATATTGCCCCTGAGTGGCACGGTTGAGAAGCGGGCGGTAAGGGTTGGTGAAGACCTGCTCGAGCTGCACCGTGTTGTAATTGGCCGGGTCGAACAGGTTGGGGTCGAATGATGGCGCGGAGGCCATAGCCAGCACCTCGCCGGTGTCGCGGTTGAGTACCACCGCGGCTCCGACCATATCCTGCAGCGCGGCCTGCACCTCGTGCTGAAAACTGCGGTCGAGAGTGGTGTAGATCGCCTGCGCGGGTGCTGACTGAGACTCGGCCAGTGTAGCAATCCACTGGCCGCCCGGGCTGGCTACGCGCAGCGCGCCGCCTCGCTTCCCGGCCAGGTATTCTTCCCCCCACGCTTCTAGGCCCTGCACTCCGACGATTTCGTCACCCCGATATCCGAGCGAACGATAAAGCTCGGCCTGCTCCGCCGGGATGAGCGCAGTGTGACCGACCGCGTGCGGCGCACCGAGTTTGCCGCCGACGTAATAACGCGTCTGATAGGGCTTCATCACCAGTCCGGAGTAGCTGCTCAGACGCTGATAACTTTCGCGGATTTCGGCGGCAGAGGCCTCGCCAATGGGCATGTACCATTCTGGCATGCCCGCGGCGTAAAGGCTGCGGATGGCCTCGGGGTGGCGGTCAATAATCTGGGATAGTTCCAGCAGCAACTGGTTTTCGTGTTCGGGCGCTATTTGCCCGGGAATGACCCCCAGAGAGACCGCGTCGGTGTGCGCCGCGAAGGCCAGTCCGTTGCGGTCATAGATGTTTGCCCGCGCCGGAATGGTGTAATCCATGTACAGCGTGTTTCCGCCGGCAAGCTCCGGAATGATCAAGCCGTGGTCCCAATCCACCCCCCAACGACCGTTTTCAAAACGCAGCGGCATGGTTACTTCACGCTCAATCTTGCCTACAAGCGTGGTGTGCAGCGTAACCTTGAACAGCGTCTGCGCCTCGCGGTCTTGCTGTCGAGTAGAAAGCAGGACGGTCTCGACGCGCGCGATTGCGCCGCCTTTCTGCACTGCCTGATAGGTTTCCACGAACTGCTGCAGTGATATGGCATCCTGCGATAGCGGAGTCAGCAGCCCGTACATGCCGGCGAACTCCCCTTTTTCCCATGAACTCAGATAAGCAGCTGCGCTGCCCTCCACATCAGGCGGCGGCTGCGTGGCCAGTGCGGGAGGCGGCAAGGTTGGTTCGTCGGGCGGTTCGGGCAGCACGGGCGTGGTCGGAACGCCGGTGCACGCGCCTAGCATGAATGCCAGCGCCAAAAGTGCGCGTTTCATCGGCAGTCAGTCTGCAAGGATCTTCTGGTGAATCGGACAGTCATAACCGGTGTGCGCCGTGCAGGCGCCGGCAACATCCGCAGGGAGCTTCACGCCTGAAGCGGAAAGGGCGCGCGCCACGTGGCAGAGTGGAAGTCCCATTACATTGGCGAAACAACCGCCAAGTGCGGTCGCGGGTCGAAACTGGCGATTCTGAATACCGTACGCTCCCGCTTTGTCGAGCGGGTCGCCGCTGGCGATGTAATCGTTGCGTTGCTTGCGAGAAAAATCGCGCAGCTTCACCTGCGTGCTGCAGCATTCCTCGCGCGAAATGCCCGACCCGGCCCGTGTGAGCGCAATCGCGGTGACGACTGCGTGGGTTTCGCCCTGCAGGTCACGCAGCATGCGCCCGGCGTCTTCGGAGTCGGCGGGCTTTCCCAGGATTGCATTGTTGTGCACCACGATTGTGTCCGCCGCGAGGACAAGGCAACCATCCTTGTGAAGTTGCGCAACCATGACTGCTTTTTCACGCGCGAGCCGGCGGGCGTGCTGCTCGGGAGATTCGGCGGCGCGGTGGCCCTCAATGATTTGAGCGCCCTGTTGGGCAAACGCCAGCCCGGTCAGGGCGAGCAGCTCGGTGCGGCGCGGCGATTGCGAGGCCAGCACCAGTTGCGGCGAAAGTTCCCGCGGCGACATGGCGCAGATTGTAGCACAGGCGACTGCGGAGGCAGCTTGGTTTCTCCCTCGCTCAGCGGTGGTAGAATCAGCGCGTGTACATCGACCTTTTCACCATCTTTCCAGAAGTGTTCCGGGCGTATCTCGGCAGCAGCATTCTCGGTCGTGCGCGGCAATCGGGCGCGCTGCACGTCGCCGTTCACGATATTCGCGCCTTCGCCAAAGACCGCCATCGCGTGACCGATGACGCGCCGTACGGTGGTGGCGGCGGCATGGTGATGAAACCGGAGCCGATATTCGCCGCGGTCGAATCCGTGTTGGGGGCGGAGCGGGAGGCCGTGTCGGTCATCCTGTTGACGCCGCAGGGCAGGCTGTTCTCGCAGAGCGTGGCGCGCGAAATGGCCCGGCGTAAGCGCATGGCTCTGATTGCGGGAAGATACGAGGGCGTGGACGAGCGCGTGCGGAAGCATCTCGCTACGGACGAGGTTTCCATGGGCGATTACGTGCTGACCGGCGGCGAACTGCCGGCGCTTGCGCTAATCGATGCGGTCACGCGGCTGCTCCCGGGCGTGCTGGGTGACCCCGGTGCTGCTGCGCGGGATTCTCACGGCAATGACGGGTTGCTAGAACACCCGCATTACACGCGGCCGGTGGAATTTCGTGGCTGGCGTGTACCGGATGCGCTACTTTCGGGCGACCATTCCGGCGTGGCGCTCTGGCGTCGGCAGCAGGCGATTCGGCGCACATGGCGGCGTCGGCCAGAAATGCTGCTGCACGCGCAACTGTCGGAGCAGGAGAAAGAATGGTTGACCGAGCTCGCGGAGGAAATGGCTACCAACTAAAAAACCGATCCAAAGTGATGGAAGTAATCACGATAGATCTCCGCTTTCGAAACATAGCGCAGGCGATCGCCGCATATGTCATCGTCGGGCCGGGCGGGCCGGTGTTGATTGAAACCGGGCCGGGTTCCACTGTGGAGCGCATGCAGGCCGGTCTGGGCGAGCACGGCATTTCCGCCGCTGACATTCGCCATGTTTTTGTCACCCACATTCATCTCGACCATGCCGGAGCGGCCGGCTGGTGGGCCGAGCAGGGCGCGCAGATTTACGTTCACTGGAAAGGGGCGCGCCATCTCATTGACCCCTCCCGCTTGCTGACCAGCGCCACACGCATTTACGGCGATGCGATGGACGCTCTCTGGGGGCCGATTATGCCCGTTCCGGCCAAGCAGCTTCATGAGCTGCGCGACGACGATGTCGTGAATGTGAACGGGTTGGAGATTTCTGCGTTGGACACGCCCGGGCATGCCTACCACCATCACACATTGCGCATAGGGAACGTTGCTTTCTGTGGGGATGCGGCTGGTGCGCGCATTCCGGGTGCGCAATTCATCACGCTGCTTGCGCCACCACCGGAATTCGACCTTGAGGGCTGGCAGCTCAGTTTGGCGCGTTTGCTGGGCCTGAATCTGGCCCGTATTTACCTGACGCATTTCGGCTGCGTGCGGGATGTGCGTGAGCACCTTGAGGTGCTGGTATCGCACCTGAATCAGGCCACCGAATTCGTGCGAATGCGCATGTGCGCGGGGGCGGAAAGGTGCGAAATCATTAAGGACTTCGTGAGATGGAACCGTGAGCGCGCATTGGAAAACGGCGTGTGCAGCGAGCAATTCGTGTGGTTTGAGAAGGCGAATCCGCTTGACATGTCGGTGGACGGAATAATGCGTTATTGGCGCAAGAAATGGGAGAATGAGGAGAGCTGATTTGACGATGGCTTTTGGACGTGAGGACGCCTGGAAGATTGTGTGCGAGCACGTGCAGAGCGAGAATCTGCGCAAACACATGCTGGCGGTGGAGGCGGCCATGCGCCATTACGCGCACTTGTACGGCGAGGACGCGGAGAGTTGGGCGCTTCCCGGGCTGCTGCACGATTTCGATTGGGAGATACATCCATCGCTCGAGCAACATCCGCATCTGGGCGCGCAAATACTGCGTGACCGTGGGGTGGAAGAGGGTGTCATCCGTTGCATACTCAGCCACGCGCCACACACCGGGGTACCGCGCGCTGGCCCGCGCGACCGCGCACTATTCGCCTGTGATGAATTGACCGGCTTGATAACGGCAGTCACTCTCGTGCGCCCGAGCAAGTCCCTACACGATGTGAAAGTGAAATCGGTGCGAAAGAAGTGGAAGGACAAAGCTTTCGCCGCTAGCGTCATCCGCGCGGATATCGAACAGGGGGCGCGTGAACTGGGCGTCGAACTGTGGGAGCATGTGCAGAACGTCATCGATGCCATGCGGTCGGTGGCATCCGAACTGGGCTTGCGGGGCGCAGAATGACCATGCTTTACCAACGTAGCGCGCTGCTATAATCGCTCGTCTATGGCAAAGATCCCTGCTCCAGGCAACGCTGAGGCCCGCCATTGCCCGGTCTGCGACACTCGCGTAGGCACGGCTGCGACCAAGTGCATTGTCTGTGGTGCGGAACTGGATGCGGCCGACGCAGGAGCTGGCACCCCGCAGGGGGCGCAGCGTGGCGCTTTCGCGGGTGGCGGGAATGTCAGAATCCCGCTGCAGGTCGTCGTGGCGGGGGTGATGCTGATGCTCCTAGGTGGCCTCGCGCTCGTGTTGGTCTCGGCCGGACACAATCCGTTTGTCGAACCGACGGCCACTGCAACGCCATCGCCGACAATCGTGCCCAGCTTCACTCCGGCGCCGACATCCACGTCCACGCAGCTGCCCACCAGCACTCCGCTACCGCCGCTGGCGCACACAGTGGTGGAGGGAGACACGTGCATTCTCATTGCGGTCACGTACGATGTGTCGGTACAGAGTATCCTGCAACTGAACGGGTTTACGCAGGCGTGCCTGCTGCTGGTCGGGCAGGAGGTGCTGGTGCCAGTGCCCACTCCGACCGCGGCGGCGACGGCCACCGCGACCATGATGCCGCTCGCGCTCACGCAGGCGGCCCGGCCCACACACGTGGTTTCCGCCGGGGAAAGCCTGTCCAGCATCGCGGCCGACTTCGGCGTTAGCTTCAGTGTGATGGCGGAGGTCAATGGAAAATTGCCGCCCGATTACGCCATCACCATCGGTGAGACGCTTAGCATCCCGGTGGATATGCCCATACCCACTGCCGGCCCGACTCCGACGGCAACTCCGCTTCCGCCATACGCGGCCCCGAGGCTGCTTAACCCGCCTGACGGGGCAGCCATCTCCTCCATTGAGCAGACCGTCAGCCTGCAGTGGACCTCGGTGGCAACCCTGCGTGAGAACGAGGTGTATCTTGTCTCGGTCGAGGACGTGACCGAGAATGCCGCGCGCCGAATCACCGCCACCACGCTTTCCACGCGCTACATCGTCGGCGTGGATATGAAGCCGCATGAGGCCATTCCGCACGTGTTCCGCTGGACGGTGGTGACAGCGCGGCAGACCGGAGTGACCGGTGATGGCCGGCCGATGTATCAGCCCGCCGGAGCCACCTCGGTGGAACGCACTTTCACTTGGACGGGCATCGGGGTTGCGCCCGTGGCGCCCTCCACGCAGGAGGCGGAGCAATAGTGACGACAGTCGGCGGGCAGATCATCGGCATTGTGGGCGGAGTTGGCCCGCAGGCTGGAATTGACCTTGCGAGCAAAATCACAAGTCAGACCAGCGCGAACTCCGACCAAGGGCATCTGCCGGTGGTGCTGCTCTCGTTCCCCGCGCGCATTTCCGAACGCACCGCCTTTCTAGTGGGAACCGAACGCGAGAACCCGGGCGTTGCCATCGCTGCGGTGATTGAGCAGCTGGAGCGTTGCGGCGCCGGCGTGGTGGGCATACCGTGCAACACTGCGCACGCTCCGCCCATTCTCGACATAATCAAGGCGAACATGACGCACCGTGACAGCGCGGTGACATTGCTCAACATGGTCGCTGAAATGGTGGCGTTTCTTCGCAGTCACCATGCAGATGTCAGGCGAGTGGGTGTGCTCGCCACCACCGGCGCGCAGCGGGCGCGCATCTACACGCGCGCGCTGGAAAGACAAGGTCTGCTGGTCGTCGTGCCCACCGATGACGACCAGGACCGCATCGTGCATCCGGCCATCGCAGATGAGCATTACGGCATCAAAGCGTGCGCCAGTCCGGTTTCGCCACGGGCGAGAAACGACTTGCTTCGGTCGGTGCGTGCTTTGGCGAGCGCAGGGGCGGAGGCGATCATTCTGGGATGTACTGAGATACCGCTGGCGATAACGGAAAGGGAAATTGACGGCGTGGCGATAATTGACCCGACATTGGTTCTGGCGCGTGCGTTGATTCGCGCGGTCGCGCCGGAGAAGCTTCTGCCGCTGCACTAGTGCAGCTGTCGGCGCAGTGCATCTGCGTCGGTCACTGGCAGCCGACATTCAAAATCCCGGCACACATACGCGGTGGCGTTGTTCCCTTTTTGGGCGCGGCCAGAAAGGAGCGGTACGAGGACATCATCGCCGGGAGATTCACAGCAGGCTACCACTTGATGGGGGCGATACGGGTGCTGGGCGGCAGCCAGCAGCGCACGCGTGTCGACCGCATCGGGAGCGCCGATTACGGCAATCTCATACCTGGAACTGACCGTAAACGAGAGTGCTTGCAGCCACTGCCCAAAACCGGTGGGGTGGCGGCCCGCCATATTCTGCATGGTTCTTAGGGCATTCTCAGCCGCTTCAGTGAATCTGCGTTCGCCGCTGTAAGCCCCCAGTCTGAGCAGCACGCCAGCAGCCATGGCGCTTCCAGAGGGTGTGGCGTTGTCCTGCAAAGTCTTCGGGCGCACCACCAGTGTTTCGTGGTCGGCGCTGGTGTCGAAAAAACCGGCCCCATCCTGAACGCTAAAGTGCGCAAGCATGCTATCTGCCAACTGGTGGGCGACCAGGTACCAGCGCTGATCAAAGGTGGTTTGATAGAGCTGCAACAAACCCTCTGCCAAACAGGCATAATCCGAAAGGTACGCGTTCAGTTTGGCGGAACTGCCAGCGCGCCAGGTTCGTAGCAGTCTACCATCGCTTCCGAGCAGCGTTTCCAACAGGAACTCCGCGTTGCGGATGGCGGCCATGCGGTAATCGGCGCGGTCTAGCACGCACGCGGCCTCCGCCATGGCAGCCAGCATCAGCCCGTTCCACGCAGTGATTATCTTGTCATCTAGGCCGGGCCGCACGCGCTCTTCGCGCCGGGCCCACAACGCCGCGCGGGCGCGGGAAAGCGCGGCCTCCACATCCGTTTCGGGCATCCTGAAATGGGCGCCCAAATCCGCCGTGGGAAGTTTGACATGCAGGACGTTGACGCCCTCGAAGTTCCCGCGCGCGGTGACACCGAACGCGGCCATGACCAATTCTGCGTGTTGCGGCACTGTGGCGCGAATCTCATCGGCGCTCCAGACGAAGAACTTGCCCTCTTGCCCTTCCGAATCGGCGTCCTGCGTGCTGAAGAACCCACCCCGCGAATGCGTCATCTCACGGAGCACATAATCGAGGGTCTCGGTGGTGACGCGGCGATAGAATTGCTTTCCGGTGAGTTGATACGCGTGCAGGTACAGTCGCGCGATCTGGCTGTTGTCGTGAAGCATTTTTTCGAAGTGAGGCACCAGCCAGTTGGCGGCCACCGAGTACCGATGGAATCCACCTCCGAGTTGGTCGTACATCCCACCCCGAGCCATGGCCTGTAACGTCTTCTCGACCATCTCCAGCGCGAGCGCATCTCCGCAGCGGTGATGCTGCTGCAAGAGGAATTCGAGTACCATCGGTTGCGGGAATTTTGGCGCTGTACCCCAACCGCCATTGCGGGCATCGAATCCTTGCCACAACGTGCGCGTGGCCCGGTCGAGGGCGTCGTCTGTCAAGGGTGGCGCGGATTCCTCGTCCGTGGCGGCGAGGCTGGCCGAAAGATTCTGGAGCAGCTGCTCCCCGCCCTCCAGCAGCTCCGACCTCCGTTGCTTCCAAGCTTGCGTGATAGAGTGGAGTACTTCCCCGAATCCGGGGTGCTGTCCGCGTCGTTTCGGCGGGAAATAGGTGCCGCCAAAAAACGGTACGGCCTGCGGAGTGAGCCAGACGCTCATTGGCCATCCGCCGTGGCCGGTCATGGCGACCACCGCGTCCATATAAATCGAGTCTAGGTCGGGGCGCTCCTCGCGGTCGACTTTTATGCTGATGAAATCGGCGTTCAGCAGTGCCGCCAGTTCCGCGTTTTCGAAGCTCTCACGCCCCATGACGTGGCACCAGTGGCAAGCCGCATAACCGATGCTGAGGAAGACCGGCTTGCCTTCGGCGCGGGCGCGTGAGAACGCGTCGTCGCCCCATGGGTACCAGTCGACCGGGTTGTCTTTGTGCTGCAGTAGGTACGGGCTGCTCTCGCCCGCAAGGTGGTTGGGCACGCTTTCCCTCTGGAAGCTAGTATATCGTTCTTCGCGGAGAGCGGCTCAGTCAGGAGTAATGTTGTTGCAGGCTGTGCACCTGAAGGCTCTTGGCGCGCATTGCGCGGCTGTCGTCGTACGCGGTCTGCCCCAGCGGGGTGTTGACAATCAGGTCAAGTTCGCCGGCCGCTACCATTTCGGCGATGTGGTGACCGCCCTCATCCACTTTGCGCGCAACATTTACCGGCAGCCCGCTTCGTTTTATCCACTCGGCGGTGCCGGAGGTCGCCAGCAATTTGAAATCCATGCGGTGCAATTCGCGCGCTATTTTCAGGATGGCGCTTTTGTCAAAATCGTTCACGGTCAGCAGCGCTGTGCCATCGGTCGGCAAGGGCACGCCGGCGGCCAACTGTGCCTTGGCGAAAGCGTGCCCGAAGCGCGCGGCGTGCCCCATCACCTCCCCGGTGGAGCGCATTTCCGGACCGAGCAGCGTGTCCACTCCGGGGAACTTCTTGAACGGCAGCACGGCCTCCTTGACGAAAAAACCGTCCACGGGCAGCATTGAGGTGAAACTCAGTTCCGCCAGCGATTTGCCCGCCTGCACCTGGGCAGCCAGTCGCGCAATCGGGTGACCAGTGGCTTTGTTCACAAATGGCACCGTGCGGCTGGCGCGTGGGTTGACCTCGATGACATAAACCGCATCGTCTTTGATTGCGAATTGCACGTTCACCAGGCCGCGCACTTTCAGCGCCTTGCCCAAGCGCTCGCTTTCCGCGTCCTCCGGCGTGACCCCGTAATTGCCGATATGGGGCATGGTCATAGTGATTATTTGCCTGTGATAAGAGGGGTCGGTGAGGACTTCCTGATAACCGGTCAGGCTGATGTTGAAGACGATCTCCCCGGTAGCGTCGCCCGCAGCGCCAAAGCTAACGCCGGGCCAGAGAGTTCCATCTTCAAGGGCGAGCAGGGCCGGGGAGGATAACGTGACGCGATTATCTCAGATGTGAGCGAGTGCTTGCTCCAAGTCCGAGATTATATCATCAGCGTCTTCGATGCCCACGGAAATCCTGACAAGATTATCCTTGATGCCGACGGAGAGCCGCTCTTCGGGCTCGAGTTCATAATATGACATCAACGCAGGTTGTTCGATAAGCGTCTCAACCCCGCCGAGGCTGGGGGCGATGTACGGGATTGTGACAGCATCCACAAGCCGGCTTGCGCCCTCCAGTCCGCCGGGCACCTCAAAGCTGATAACACCGCCGTAGCCGCGCATTTGCGCTTTCGCGACAACGTGGTCGGGATGCGAGGGCAATCCCGGATACCACACTCGCTCGACCTGCGCATGGCTCTCGAGGAATTCGGCCACGCGCTGCCCGTTCTCGTTTTGCCGGGCGATGCGAAGCCCAAGCGTTTTCAAGCCGCGGATGAGCAGGAAAGCCTGTTGCGGGGCCAACACGGCGCCCATCATCCCGAGCAGCTTCCGAACCAGCCCGGTCAACTGTTCGCTGCCGCACACCGCGCCGGCCAGAAGGTCGTTGTGGCCGCCGAGGTATTTTGTGCCCGAATGCATTACCAGGTCGATGCCGTATTCAAGTGGGCGCAGATTGAGCGGAGTGGCGAAGGTGGCGTCAATCAGCGTCTTCACTTTGTGGCGCCGGCCGATTTCGGCAAAACGCTGCAGGTCGAGGCAACGCGTGTAGGGGTTGGTCGGCGATTCGGAGACCAGCAACTTCGTCTCCGGTCGGATTGCCGCTTCGAGTGCGTCGTAGTCGCCCGCGGGCGCAACTGTGCAGTCCACGCCGAATCGTTTCAAAAATGTACGGCAAAACTGACGCGTGCGCCGGTACGAATCATCGGTGATGACCATGTGCGTGCCAGCGCTCAGGAATGCCAGTAGCGTGAGGGTGGTGGCGGCCATTCCGGAGCCGCACAATACGCAATCGCCGGCACCTTCCAGCGCGGCCAGACGGGTCTCGGCGGCTGCTACGGTGGGGTTGCCATAACGTCCGTATTCAACACGCCCATCTGCATTTCCCCAGATAGCGGCATCCATAAATTCGCACAAATCGCGTGTGTCTGCGAATGTATAAGTGGCGCTCTGCACGATTGGCTCGGTAAGCGCGTGGTGCGGCTTTTCGCGCTTCGCTCCGGCGTGCACTGCGCCCGTGGAATCGTTCACTTTTCTATTGCTCATTGTGCCTCCGTAACCAGTGGGTGGCGGCCACGGCTTTGGCCCAAAACGAAAACACCCCGGCGTGAAAGACCGGGGTGCAGTGCGCGATTGCGTTCTCATCTCCCAGACATTGTCTGCCGGAATTGGCACCTTGCGCGTGTGCGCCGGTTGCCGAGGTTTCGTAGGGCCGATCCCTCCACCTCTCTGGATAAGATTACCAGTTTTGATTATATGCACTTGAGATTAGCAGCGCATGTGGTTTGTGTCAAGCGCACCACATCTCGAATTCCGGCGCTATTCTTGACTCTGGTGCGGAAAGTAGGTTACAATTTGAAATATGAGTGGTATATCAGCGATTGCTTTCAGTCCATTATGATTAACGCGCTCGCGCGGCCTACAAGTCTGCTCACCGCTCACCACCCCGGAAGGACACAGGGTGCAACCTCGCAGGGCGAACAGGCCTATGTGCTCATCAAACGTGGAATCATCCGGCTGGAATATCCGCCGGCCAGTCTGCTGAACGAAGCCGAATTGATGCAGGCCTTGGGGATAGGACGCACGCCCATTCGCGAGGCGCTGCAACGCCTTGCTCTTGAAAACCTTGTGGTGATATTGCCGCGCCGTGGCACAATGGTGGCCGACCTGAATCTGAGTGATTTGCAGAAAATCTCCGAGGTGCGGCTTGAGCTGGAAACCTTTGCCGCGCGCCTGGCCGCTGAGCGGGCGCGTCCCGAGCATCTGGTCACATTGGAGAATCTGCTGGTGGCTAAAGAGGATGTTTCGGAAAGTGACGATCACCACCAGCTGATTGAATTGGACCAGCAATTTCACCAACTCATTGCAGAGGCGGCCGGAAATGAATTCCTCGCCGGCGAGCTGCGCGGGCTTTACGATCATGTCATCCGCCTGTGGTACCACGCGCTGCACAAAGTCATCGACCCGCTGGGTGTTTCCCTGAATGACCACGCCAGAATCGCTGCCGCGATCAAGGCAGGAGACGGCGAACGCGCCGCGAAGGTTATGCACGCGCACATCACTAGTTTCCAGGTCGAATTTCAGGCAGCGCTTTAGATGATGGCGGTGGGTAAGAATCGAGGCTGCAGGAAGAGCGTGAAATGAGCGAGATTCCGGATAGAGCACAGGTTGTCGTTGTCGGCGCGGGCATTGTGGGTAACAGCCTGGTCTACCATCTGGCTGACATGGGATGGAAGGACGTGGTGCTGCTAGATAAGGGCCCGCTGCCAAACCCGGGTGGGTCCACCGGGCACGCCTCCAACTTCATCTTCCCGGTTGACCACTCTAAAGAAATGACTGCGCTGACGGTCGAAAGCATCAAAACGTTTAATGATCTTGGCATGTTTACAGAGCCCGGCGGCATCGAGCTGGCGCGCACAGATGAGCGCATGCAGGAGCTGACCCGCCGGCTTACCTCGGCGAAATCGTGGGGAGTGCCGGCTGAACTCATCACCCCGGAGCAGGTGAAAGAAAAAGCGCCTTTCGTGAACACCGACCTGATTAAGGGCGGCTTCTGGTGCCCGACCGCCGGTGTGGTCGACCCGCTGAGGGCCGGCACGCTGATGCGAGAGCACGCGCAGAAAGCGGGCTCTTTGCGCAGCGTGCACGCCAATGTGGAAATCACCGGCATTGAGGTGCAGGCTGGCCGGGCGCGCGGCATGCACACTAATCAGGGTTACATCGGCGCAGAGTACGTCGTCATTGCGTGCGGCGTGTGGAGCCCGCGCTTGGCGGCGATGGCGGGTGCGCGCATACCGCTCACGCCGATGGTGCATCAGTTTGTCACGGTGGGGCCAATCACCATTTTCGAAAACACACGCGGTGAGATCGATTTCCCGGTGGTGCGCGATGTGGACGTGAATATGTATGAGCGTCAGAACGGCAGCGACCTTGAAATCGGTTCCTACAGCCATCGGCCGATTCACCATTCTCCGGATGATATTCCCTCCAACGAGGAGGCGTCGCTCACCCCCACCGAGCTGCCGTTCACCGACGATGATTTTGACGAGAGCATGGAAAACGCACTGGAATTGATGCCGGAGATTCTGGAAAATGTGGGCACGCGCCACGCCATCAATGGGCTGATGTCGCTCACGCCGGATGGCGGCCCGATAATCGGGGAAATTCCGGAAGTTAAGGGGCTGTGGTCGGTGGCGGCTATCTGGATTAAGGAAGGACCCGCATTCGGGCGCGTTGCGGCGGAGTGGATGACGAAGGGCTACTCTGAGATTGACGCTCATGCCGCCAACATCGCGCGCTTTTATGACCACTCGCGTACGGACACTCACGTGCGCGCGCGTACCGGCGAATCATTCAACAAGATGTACGGGATAGTGCATCCGGCCGAACAGTACGAAAGCGTGCGAAACGCGCGCGTAAGCCCGTTCTTCGCGCGGCAGCAGGAGCTTGGCGTGGTTTATTTTGAAACCGCCGGCTGGGAGCGTCCACAATGGTACGGCTCGAACGAAAAGCTACTCGCCGATTGCGGCGAACGCGTGATGCCGCGCCCGGCGGAGTGGGAATCACGCTGGTGGTCTCCCATCATAAACGCCGAGCACCTGGCAATGCGCGAGCGCGTCGGCCTGGTTGACCTGACCGCCTTCTCGATTTTCGATTTCAGCGGCGAGGGCGCATTGGATTACATTCAGCGCATGACGGTGAACCAGATGAACGTGTATGTCGACCGGGCGGTCTATACGCCACTGCTCGAGCCGCAGGGCGGCTTCAAGGCCGACCTGGCCATCATGCGGCTAGCGGAAGACCGCTTCCGTGTCATCACCGGGGGCTCTACCGGGAACATCGACAAGAAATGGTTCCGCGACCACATGCCGGAGGACGGCTCAGTGCGCTTCGAGGAGCTCACCTCCTCACTGTGCACGCTAGGGCTGTGGGGCCCCCGCGCCCGCGACGTGTTGCAATCGGTCTGCAACGACGATGTCTCGCACGAGAGCCTTCCGTACGGCTGGGTGAAAGAAATCACCATCGGGGTGGTGAAGGCGCTGGCCTTCCGCATCTCGTACGTGGGCGAGTTGGGCTGGGAGATATACACTGAGATGGAGCACGGACTGTTGCTGTGGGATACGCTCTGGGAGGCCGGGCAGCCGCACGCGATGCTGCCGGTGGGTATGGGGGTCTATGGCACCACGGCGCGGTTGGAGAAAGGGTACCGCGCTTACGGAATGGAACTAGAATCGGAATACAACCCGGTGGAGGCCGGTCTGGCACGCCCGAAAGTCAAGCAGGCTGATTTCATCGGTAAGGAAGCTTACTTGCAGGCGCGCGCGGCAGAGCCGGTTGCCATCCTGTGCACGCTCACTCTGGATGACCCCATCTCGTCGGGCGGCGAGCCGCGTTACATGCTCGGCAACGAGCCGATTCTCTCAGAGAATGGTGCCCCCATTGTGGATAGCCACGGGCGACGCTCGTACGTCACCAGCGCCGGCTCTGGGCCCTCGGTTGGCAAGCATTTGCTGCTGGGCTATCTTCCGCCGGATTTTGCGCAGCAGGGAACGCAACTCAAGGTTGAGTACCTCGGCGAACAGTACTCGGTCAGCGTGGCGGTGGCAGGCAGCATGCCACTGTTCGACCCTACCGACGAACGCATGAAGCAGTGAGACTGCCCATCCGACCGTGCGAAAAACTCAGGGAGAACGCAAGGATATTCAATGGAAATCTTAGTGTGCGTTAAACGTGTTCCGGTTCCCGGAGTCAGATTCGTGTTGACGGAGGACGAGCGCGAAATCGTAACCCGCAACCTTGGCTTCACAATCAGTCCGCATGAGGAATGTGCGGTGGAGGCGGCTGTGCAGCTGGTGGAGCAGCATGGTGGAAGCTCCACGGTGCTCACCATGGGGGAACCGGCTGCGGTTGAGCAGCTGCGTTTCGCCATTTCGATGGGCGTTAACGAGGCTGTCCTGATTGAGACCGATGGCGGCGAGTGCGACGCGGCCGCCACCACGGCGGCCATCGTGGAGGCCGTCCGTGCGGAGCAATCAGCGGGGGTTCCATTCGACGCGTTGCTGTTCGGCAACGAATCCGCAGACGCGGGCAACTACCAGGTTGGGTTGGGCGTGGCGCATGCGCTGAACCTTCCCTGCGTGGTGGGCATCAAAGCGCTGGATGTTCAAGCCGATGGAAGTGTCGTGGCAAAAAGGGAGATCGCAGAGGGGTGGGAGGTATATGAACTGGCGTTGCCGGCGGTGTTCACCGTGAAGGAGGGCGTCAACTTGCCGCGCTATCCGCTCTTGCGCGGGAGACTTGCGGCAAAGAAAAAAGAAATCAAAACCTATCCCGCGCAGGGCCCGGGTGAAGCCGGCCTGGAAATGATGGCCTTCAAGAATCCGCAAGAGACTGCGAGTCAGGTGGAGGTACTTGGCGAGGGCCCCGGCGCTGCTCCGAGAGTGGCGGCGCTGCTGCAGGAAATGGGGGTGCTGTGATGGTACTGGCGTTTCTCGAGCTGGAGCAGGGTGAAATCAGCGAGCTCTCGCTGCAAATGCTCAACCTTGCGGCCGATATCGCCGCCCAGATGAACACCGGAGTACAGGCTGTGCTGGTCGGTGAGGATGGGCGAACGGCGGCGGGCGACCTTGCGGCATATGGGATTTCCGAGGTGCATGTAGTCGAACACGAAGAACTGGTGGATTACGCGCCGGAGGCCTTGGCGCAAGGCCTACTGCAGCTCATGGCTGCGCTGCAGCCGAAAGCGCTAATCGCGGCCGGCAGCGACCGCGGCAATGAATTGCTGGCGCGCGTGTCCGTGCGCGGCGAGCTGCCCATGGCGGCCAATTGTATCGCCGCGAGCGCCGGCGAGGGATTGCGCGTGACGCGCGTGCGCTGGGGCGGCAGCCTGCTGGAGGAAGCCGTGCTGCGCGGCTGTCCGGCATTGCTCACCGTGATGGCGCACATGCTTGCCCCGATTGAAGCTTCGCCGGCCGGGAGTGAGCCGAACATCAGCAGCTTTCAGACCACGCTAAACGCGGATGATTTGCGCGTGCGCGTGACGGCGCGTGAGCCCGTGGGCGGGGGCGTCTCGCTCAACAATGCCCCGGTGGTGGTGAGCGGCGGCCGCGGAGTGGGCAGCGCGGAGGGATTCGATATCCTAGAGAAACTGGCGGGTCAACTTGGCGCGGCTGTGGGCTGCTCGCGGGCGGTGACGAATAACGGCTGGCGCCCGCATTCCGATCAGGTTGGTCAGACCGGCGCGCAGATTTCACCTGAACTCTACATAGCCTGTGGAATCAGCGGTGCCATTCAGCACATGTCCGGCTGTCGCGGTGCGAAACGCATTCTCGCGGTCAACACAGACCCGGAAGCGCCAATCCTGCAGCGCGCTAATTACGCCGTGACTGGTGACCTGCACGAGGTGCTGCCAGCGCTGAGCGCGGAAATCGATAAACTTGCTTGAAGTATACGGATTTGGTAGAATTTGCGCCACGGCGCTCACGATGAAATCTTCTGCATTACACTGTATCCCGGAGGGGACATGGAAGAAGAGCTAGATCTCACTCAGCTGAAAAACCCCGAGCTAATCGAGCAGATTCAGGACGACCTGTACGATGGCCTCGCGGAGGAAGTAGAGGAAGGCGTACACGAACTGTTGAGCCGCGAAATGACGCCGTACGATGTGCTCACGCAAGCACTGGTAGGGGGCATGGATGTGGTTGGGAAGGACTTCCGCGAAGGGGTGCTTTTCGTGCCCGAGGTGCTGATGGCGGCGAAAGCCATGAAAGCCAGCATGACCATCCTGCGGCCGCTGTTGGTGGAAACCAACGCGCCACAGGTAGGTACGGTCGTGATTGGCACCGTCAAGGGCGACATCCACGACATCGGCAAAAACCTGGTGGCGATGATGATGGAAGGCGCTGGCTTCGAGGTGATTAACCTGGGAATTAACAATGATGCTGAGTCTTTCTTGGACGCGGTGCGCGCGCACAACGCCGATATTCTGAGCATGAGCGCGCTGCTGACCACAACCATGCCTTACATGGATGTGGTCATAAACGCGGTAAAGCAGGCCGGACTGCGCGAAAAGGTGATTGTGATGGTGGGTGGCGCGCCGCTCAATGCGGCCTTTGCTGAGGAGATTGAAGCGGACGCCTATTGCCGCGATGCCGCCGTTGCAGTCGAGACCGCCAAAGAGTTGATGAAAATCAGACGGGATTATGCTGGACAAAGTAACGAGCAAATTTAACTAAGGAGAGAATCTAATGGCGGAGATGGCTGACATCAGTGTAATGTTGTTTCCCTGGGACGCGAGGAAGCCATCGGTGAGCGATATTGTCGAGGCCGCGAAGTTGGCCGAAGACCTTGGTTTCTACTCGGTCACACTGCCCACACACATGACCACGCCACCGGGCTGGTTGTTTCGTGATTTTTCCAACCGGGATTTACTCGATGCCAAGGTAGTTTTACCTGCTATTGCCGCGGCGACCTCCAGGATAAAAATCGGCTTTAACTCGCTGGTGCTACCTCTGCTCCCACCTTACGAGTGGGCCAAGTATCTGTCTACGCTGGACATTATGTCAGACGGTAGAGTTATCTTTGGGGCCGTTATGGGCTGGTGGGAGGAAGACTTTGACGCTGTTGGGGTAGAGCGAAAGTATCGGGGGCAATTGTTCGACGAGCAGCTCGAAGCCATCACCCGCCTGTGGACTGAGGACAAAACCACCTTCGAGGGACGGCATTATCAATTGAAGGATATGACCTTAGAGCCCAAGCCGATACAGAAACCTCATCCTCCAATCTGGATTGGAGGCGGCCTCAAATCAGTTCATCGGGCCGCCCGCTATGGGGAGTGTATCTTGTGCTTCTGGCCCAGCGAGGAGGAGACGCGATCTGTGTGGCTCCCAAAACTGCGGGAAGAAGGCGCGAAATGGGGTACCGACCCCAAACTTGCTGCCTTTACGTTTGTCTATGTGGCCAAAGACGAAGAGGATTTTCAGGCCCAGATGCCAAAACTGCAATTGGGCGTGGCCTTTGAAGATGAGAGTGTCGATCCTCTCGAGGTCACTATCAGCGGCACCCCAGAGCGGTGTGCCGAGCGGATCAAGGCCTTGACAGAGGCAGGGATTTGGCACTTCGTTGTCGAGTTCCAGTTCCACGGCCTGGAATCGGTCAGTTTTGGTATGAATCAGATGGAAGCCTTTGCCAGAGATGTGACACCCTTACTGTAGGAGTTGAATCCGCTAAGTAATTCTATGTCTGAGAAAGTTCGCGTCGACGATGTGACAACCATCTTCGGACCAGCGCCGAAGAAAGAAGCCCTGCCGCTAGTTCGAGAGGGGATTTCGAAAGACGAGATCTCGCGACGAACTGGTCATGTGGTGGCTCTAGCTGATGTCTCGTTCTCGGTTCCGGAGTGAAAGGTTGTGTTGCGGATCCGTGTCCTATGGGTTTTGTCCCTGCCGACATTCGTATAACGGCTAACAAGGAATTCGTGGCCTATAACCCGGTCGTTGCGGCTGTGATGGAGAATTTCACGGTGTCGCTGGCCGACATGGGCGCGCAGAACATGAAGATGTTCGACGGCGAGGATAGCCAGGAGGACATCGAGCGCCATGCGCTGGAGTGGATCGCGGAAAACCGTGAACTGGTGGACCGCTGGTTAGTTAGAGCTAGAATAGCTGGATCGTAGCAGTGGTTGACTGAGACTGAGACGATCTCTGTGCAACAGACAGGGCAGTGGGCTTAGGAAAGCCGCTGCCCTGTTGTTTTACCGCATATGAATACGGATGCTGGCGGGGCACAATCCCGATGGCGGGTCGCAGGGTTGGCAGCGATTGTACCAATGGTCTTGGCGGGCATTGTCAGCGCCATCGCCCTCCGGGAATTACCGACTAAACCCCTGGTGGTCGCCGGTCTCAATGCACCACGGGGATTGACCCCGCTGGACGATGGCGGATTGTTAATCTCCGAAGTCCGTGGAGGGCGGCTGCTGGACATGAGTCCTCGGAGCGGCTTGACCACAATTCAAGATGGTCTGCCAGCTACCTTGGGAGGGCCGGGTGGCCAATATCCCAAAGGGGTCTCGGCGGCGGTGCTGGTGGAAGACGTCTTGTATTACGTCGTCGGGGAGCATCGTGGGAGACCATTCTCGACGCTGTATCGGCTTGTGCTGGGAGAGGAACCCGAGTTCTTGGCCGGTGGGGTGCAGCTCGGAGGCATGCCTGCCACTCACATTACCAACCCGTATGATCTCGTGCCCGCGCAGGACGGAGGCTTTTATGTCAGCGATTCTGGGTATAATGCGGTGTTATATGTCAGCGCAGCCGGAGAGGTTTCCGATTACGCGCTTTTCGCCGACCGGCCTAACCCGTTGTATCCTGAATCTGACATCCATCCGCGCATTGACGTGGTACCGACTGGCATGGCGTTCGGGCCAGGCGGTGCACTTTACGTGGCGAGCTTCACAGGATTCCCTTACCCGCGGGGTGCCGCCAACATATTCAGGTTGGAAGACGCGAACGACGATGGAGACGCCGCTGACGAGGGCGAGGTGACGGTATTTGCAGAGGGCTTCTCGGTTGCCACCGATCTAGCCTTTGACGGTGAAGGTGGGCTGCTGGTGACTGAGTTCAGCGAAGACATGGCCGCCTTCGGCGGCGTGTACGATCGGGAACACGCGCGCGCAGCGCCGGGAAGGCTGCTGCGCTGGAGAGACGGTGACTCTCAGGTGGTTTCCGAGGGACTTGTCTCCCCGACCGCAGTAGCCATTGTGGAGGGCCGCGTTTTTGTCAGTGAGGAGTTCGCCGGAAGAGTTTCTGAGGTCCGGGTTCCTTGAGGGACATGCTATCCTGTATCTGGCTTAGGAATGCAGAATTGATAATGTCCAGAATTGTCCATCGAGAAACTGGAGATTGGCGTGTTTTCCACTCACCAACGTCTAAGGAGTTCAAACTGTGACTCGTCGGGAACGGCGTTCTCGCCGTCGAGAAGCACAACGCGCTGCAAAGCAAGAAAATGGCCAAGTTAACGGAAATAGGCCGCTGGTCAATAACTTGCCCCGTACTGAGATCCTCACTGAGGAGGGGATAGAGCGCATTCACCGCGCCTCGATGCGACTGTTGAAAGAGACCGGCATGCTCTTGATTGATTTTCCACCGGTTCTGGAAACGTTTCGCGAGCACGGCGCCAAAGTTGAAGGCGAGATGGTCTGGATTGACGAGGATACCTTGATGCACTTTGTCAAGCAGGCACCCGCATCCTTCACCCAACTCGCCCGTAATCCGGCCAATAATGTGATTATGGGGGGGCGCAACACAGTCTTTTCTCCGGTTTACGGGCCGCCCTTTGTGACCGATTTGGACCGTGGCCGCCGTCCGGGTACGCTTGAGGATTTTCATAATTTTGCCAAACTCACATATATGATTCCAGACCTGCATCATGCCGGCGGCGTGTTGATCGAGCCGAACGATGTTGATGTGGCGGAACGTCATCTTGATATGCTCCTGGCGCACATCATACTGAACGACAAAGGCTTTATGGGCAGCGTCACCCACGCCGACAACGCCCGCGATACGGTCACAATGTCGGAAATCCTGTTCGGCGCTGAAGCCATCCGCGACAATCCGGCCACAGTTTCCATCGTCAGTATTGCCAGCCCGATGCGGATGGATGACCGCATGCTGAGCGCGCTGCAGGTATATGCGCTGTCCAGACAAGCGATGATCCTGGCTTCGTTTATCCTCGTCGGGGCCATGTCGCCCGCGACTCTGGCTGCCACCATCGCCCAACAAAATGCCGAGTCCTTGTTTGCGATCTGCTATGCCCAGATGCTCAATCCGGGCACGCCCTGCATCCAGGGCCCTTTCCTGCCCACGGTCGATATGAAGAGCGGCGCGCCCTGTTTCGGCAGCCCGGAGAGCGCGTTGGCCATCTATGCCTGTGCCCAGTTGGCGCGCAGTTACAATCTGCCGTTCCGTTCCGGCGGTAACTATGCCGCCTCGCGCATACCCGATGCTCAGGCCGGTTACGAGTCCGCTAGTTCCATCTGGCCCACGATCCAGGCTGGCACGAACTTTGTCTTGCATGCCGCCGGGTGGTTGGAAGGCGGGCTGAGCAGCGGCTATGAAAAACTGATTCTCGATGCGGAAATGCTGGGCATGATGGCGAAATATGTTCAGGGCATAGGGTTGACTGAGGAGGATTTCGCCTGGGACGCCTATGCGGAAATTGGCCCTGGCGGCCATTTTCTGGGCGCAGCGCACACTATGCGCCATTATGAAGATGCCTTTTATCAACACAAGGTCTTCAGTATGGCCAACTACGAACAGTGGGAAGAAGAAGGTAGCGAGGATTCCTACAAGAAAGCGAACAGGGTTTGGAAGCAAATGCTAAAAAATTACCAAGCTCCGGCTCTCGATGACGCCACTGCCGAAGAACTAAACGCCTTCGTGGTGCAACGCCGGGCTGAGATTCGAGCCGGCAAGCCGCGGACTGAGTGGAAATCATGAGTCGTATATTTACTCCCAATGCCGAGACGTTTCCTGAAACAGCCGATGTCGTGGTTGTCGGCGGCGGTATCGTGGGCGTCGCAACTGCGTTCTGGCTCTCGCGCGCTGGGTTGGATACGGTGCTGCTTGAAATGCGTGAGGGCTTAGCTACGTTCACCACGCCCAATTCACTTGAGAGCTACCGTGCCCAATTCACGGAACCGCCGATGTCTGCGCTGGCGCAACCGAGCATCGAGATTTTCGAGAATTTCGCCGAGGTCATCGGCATTCCAAATTACGATATCGCCCTGCGCCAGCAAGGCTATCTATTTGCAACCGATGATCCAGATATGGTCGATCCGTTGAAAGCGGCTGTCACCACACATCACGACCTGGGCGTGACCGATTCGGAATTTCTCTCCGGCGAAGAAACTCAGGCCCGTTTTCCCTATGTCTCGCCGAATGTCGTGGGCGCTACGTTTCGCCAGAAAGATGGCTGGATCCATTCTCACGAAGCTACTCAGGGTTTCGCCAAAGGCAGCAACGCCCGTTTTCTGCTGTGCACCAAAGTAACCGGCGTTTTGCTGGACGCGCATGGCGTGCAGGGTGTGGAAACTGACCACGGCCGCATTAGTACGCGGACTGTCGTCAACGCGGCCGGACCCTTGGCCGGATCCGTGGGCCGTATGGTTGGCCTCGACTTGCCGTTGGAGCCGGTTCGCCGCCAGAAAGTGTTTATTACGCCCAAACCGCAGATACCTGAGGATGCGCCAATGTCCATCGATGTGGTCAGAGATTGTTTATGGCGGCCAGAAACAGGCGGGGCGCTCCTAGCCTGGGTAGACCCGGATGAGCCGGTAGTTCGCGAGCCGTCCGAGAATGTGCCGACCGATTGGGATTTTCCGGCCATCACCCTGGAAAAGTTGATTGAGCTTTTTCCTTTCTGGGAGGAAGTGGCCGCCGGCCTGCGAAAGAGCGATGTTCAGGTCAGCGCTGGATACTACGTCTATACGCCCGATGACCAGCCACTCATCGGTCCCGTGCCAGAAGTTAGCGGTTTCCATCTGAACTGCGGCTACTGGGCCGGGGTAATGCTCTCGCCTGCGGCCGGTAAGCGCGTCACCGATTTGATCACCGGCGCTATGCAGCCGGCAGATAACCCACTCCGGTTAAGCCGTTATGAAGAAGGAACTGTTGTCCAGGGCGATAGCTTCTTGCGGGGTCGCCATTGACATTAGTAACTTACCAACGAAACCCTTGTACGCTAAGCAGGCAATCATGACACAGAGATTCATAGAGCAGACACGGAGGCTCACAGAATGAAAATTACTTTCGCCACACTTTCTGTTGACAATGAGGAACTGCAATCGGCTGTTGATGACGCCATAGCCAAAGTCAGGAGGGAATGGTTGGGTGCAGAAATACCCATGTATATCAACGGCGAAGAGGTTTACGCCCTGGAAAAATACGAGAGCTACAGCCCGATGAACACCGAGTTGCACCTGTCTACCGCCCAACGCGGGACGGTCGAGCATGCCCGCGCGGCAATTGCGGGTGCCAGAGTTGCGCGCGCCGATTGGGCGCGCACGCCATGGCAGCGGCGGGTCGCGATCGTGCGTAAAGCATCCGAGATAATGAGCGAGCGGGTACTGGAATTGAGTGCGCTGCTCGCTTTTGAAGTCGGTAAAAGTCGCCTGGAAGCGATTGGCGAGGTCAACGAGGCGCTGGATTTGGTGCGCTATTACGCCGCTTCTATGGAGAAGAACAACGGCTTTGCGCGCGAGATGGGCAAGTTGGACCCCGCTGACGAGGCCGAATTCAATATGAGCGTGTTGCGCCCGTATGGCGTCTGGGGTGTCATTTCGCCTTGGAATTTCCCTATCGCGCTTTCCCTCGCCCCGACGACGGCGGCGCTACTCACGGGCAATACCGTCGTTTTCAAAGGCTCGCTAGAGACTCCCCAGTGCGCTTGGCGCATGAGCGAACTCTTTATCGAAGCCGGGGTTCCGACCGGCGTGTTCAATAGCGTTCTCGGCCCGGATGAAGAGGTCGGCCAGGAGCTGTTGGACAACCCACATGTTGATGGCTGGACCTTTACCGGATCGTATGACGTGGGCATGAAGGTATTGAAGAATGCCGCCAATGGCCTGTACCCGCGACCGACGATCATCGAGATGGGCGGCAAGAATCCAGCCATCATATCCAACACGGCCGACCTGGACAAAGCGGCCCTGGGCGTAATGCGGGCCGCCTTCGGCATGGATGGTGAGAAGTGTTCGGCCTGTTCACGCGTCTACGTCCAGGACGGCGTGTATGATGCTTTTAGAAAAAAATTAGTCGCCTTGACTGCTGACATCGTCGTTGGCGATCCGACCCGCCGCGATGTGTTTATGGGCGCGCTGATCCACCAGCAAGCGTATGACGATTACAGGGGCTACATCCAGAAGGCGCGCCAGGACGGCCAGGTTATCGTCGGCGGCGAAGCGCTGATAGAAGGCACTCTGGCCAACGGCTACTACGTCGAACCGGCGATTGTTGAGGGGTTGGCTGAAGATCACGAATTGGTGGTGGACGAATTGTTCGTGCCGATCTTACACATGGCCCGCGTTCAGACGCTGGAGGAGGCTATGGAAAAAGCCAATAACACCCAATTTGGCCTCACTGCTGGTTTCTTCGGCGAAGATGAACAAGAGATTGACTGGTTCCTGGAAAATATACAAGCCGGAACAGTCTATGTCAATCGCGCCGCCAGCGCCACGACTGGTGGCTGGCCGGGCGTACAGTGTTTTGGCGGCTGGAAGGCCAGTAGCTCAAGTGGGAAGGGCGTTGGTGGGAACTATACGCTGTCTCTTTACATGCACGAGCAAAGTCGGACTATCATTGGTTGAAGAAGCTGTCCTGCGCGGTCTCGACTCAGACTCGGCTGTGGCTGCCTGCCTCCGCCCATGGGACGAAGGCGTCATCCTCGATGCCGAAATGTGAGGCATTCATGATACATCACTTGAGGCGGCTTCACTACAGGGACCCAAAAAAAAGCAGACGCCCCGGGGTTTTTTCTGTCCTGATGGGTTGGGTAGCGCAGAGAACACCTATCACGTCATGAATGGACTATCATCCTTCTCAGTGAATTGTGCTCCCGCATTGTCGGTGATGGCACTTAATATGCGGCCGCTATAATAACCGACCTTTGGGTGGAGGGCTTTTTGGGTTTCTATGCAGGCCATCTCCCCTTTGAGTAGAGCCCAGAGCGCAAGCCCGGTCAGGCTCTGCCCCCAGGCAAAGGCTCCGTTGCTTCGCATGACTTCGAAAAAAACCTCGCCAGCTTCGGTCTCCCACAACGCCCCCCCGGCAACCTTCATGGCTTTGAAGCTGCGCTCCTGCAGTTCAGTGATCGCTGAACCAAACAAGCCGATATCGTCAGACGCTAATGCGTTGACAAGCCGTTCGTTGAGTTCAGTCTCGTGGTTTGCATCCATTTCAAGTGCTGCCGCTGTCGCAGTTTCTTTCAGCCGCGCCTCCAGATTACGAGGAGCTTTTTCCGGTATCTTGGGCAAGAACATAACTAGTGCCCATGCATCCTTTCGTTCGTGAGCGATTTCCCAGCGTTCAACAACCGCATCTTTCGGTCGTCGGGCATCTAGATCCACCATTAGCAAACCGCCTCGATCAAAAGCGGCCAAACCTAACGCATCACCGGTGCCGAGGTCTAACATGTCAGCGAGTACTGTCGCATTCTTGTGCGCTAGATT
>Ga0187833_10000157_pt1 | contig 75432 bp, 94 predicted proteins | sample ETNtaG_37_FD_167968 | JGI IMG/M metagenome (GOLD analysis project Ga0187833, IMG submission 167968) | Marine microbial and viral communities from oxygen minimum zone, Eastern Pacific Ocean - ETNP2014_SV_400_PacBio MetaG (Illumina Assembly) | ecosystem: Environmental > Aquatic > Marine > Hypoxic... | reverse complement strand
GTTAGTGGTAATTCTGTTACGATATCTTTAAATATGATTCTGGCTTAACGATTGTTAAGTTATTACGATGATTGAAAGTTTTTTGATTACGTCCCGGGAAACGTTGGAAGTTAGTTTAGTTGTGGGCATTGTGTTGTCTTATCTTACGAAAACTGATAATGCAAAGTATCGTAAGAACGTGTATTATGGTATTGTTGGAGGAATTGGATTTAGTATTGTGGCTGCGGTGTTGTTTAACTTCTTTGCTGGCGGTTTTACTGGGAGAGGTGAGGCGTTATTTGAAGGTTTTACGATGTTGTTAGGTGCTGGGTTGCTTACTACGATGATTTTGTGGATGATGAAGCAGCGGAATATAGTTGAAAAATTACATGAACGGATGAGTGCTCATTTAACGTCAGATAGTTCGTTTTTTTCTGCGTTTGGTATCTTTTTCATTATTTTTATCGCGGTGATTCGTGAGGGTGTTGAAACGGTCATCTTCTTGAACGCTGCTCAGTATGCAGGTGGATTGCATCTTTTTGGTGGGTTGATCGGTGTTGTTGTTGCTATCGTCCTGGGATGGCTCTTTTTTAGAAGCACCCGGAATATCCAATTAAAGAAGATGTTTACTGTGAGTGGTGTGTTGTTAATTTTATTTGCGGCAGGTCTTGTTGCTCATGGAGTTCATGAATTTGAGGAGGCTGGGGTTGTTTCGGGTATGGTTACTCCATTATATGATATTAATCCTGCGTTGCATGCAGATGGGAGTTTTCCTGCGTTGCATGAAAAAGGGGTTGTGGGCAGTTTCTTGAAGGGTTTGTTTGGTTATAATGGAAATCCTAGTTTATTGGAGGTTTTGGTGTATCTTTTGTATCTGGGAGGGATTGGTTTCTGGTATTTCCGTTTGCAGACTGCTTCAAGAGCCTGATGAGTTCATCATATACTTTTGTGGAAACAAATCTTTATAAATTGAATATGGTTGCCCCTCCTTATGAAGATTCTTGGTCTGGTATTGGTTGTTTTTCTCGTCTCCTGTATTCCACTAGAAAATGATGCTACGCGGATGGTTCCTAAACAGGGAGATGAGCGTATTGTTATTGCTGATAGTGAGTTGAGTAATGGGAGTGAGGTTGTTGTTAAACAACCGGTGCAGGTTGCGGCAAGTGGTCTATTTCATGAAATCACGATTGATGATCTCAAGTTTTTTCCCAATGAGTTGAAAGTAGGATTGGGTGATGAGGTTACGTGGTTGAATGAGGATAGTGTGGATCATAGTATTGTGATGGGTGAGATTGAAAGCCCTGTATTGAAGCCCGGCGGTTCATTTACGTTTACTTTCTTGAAGAGAGGTACGTTTGCGTATAGTTGTGGGATTCATCCCTCAATGACAGGAAGTGTTGTTGTTTCTTAGGTTAATTTTTTGTCAAAAGTAAATTTTATAAAGAGTCAGGATAATAGCTGATTAGGTTGTCCATATGGGAAAATTTTTCGATAATTCAAAGAAACTGTTTGAAAACGCTTTACAATACGTTACGGTGAGTGAGGATGCGGTGAAGACGCTGGAGCATCCGAAACAGATTATTCAGGTCAGTATTCCGTTACGAAAATTGAATGGGGATTTGGAGATCTTTACCGGTTATCGAGTGCACCATAATGATTTACTCGGGCCAACAAAGGGAGGTATTCGTTTCCTTTCTACGGTGGATTTGGATGAGGTTAAATCACTTGCATTCTTGATGACGTTTAAGTGTGCGGTTGTGGGTATTCCTTTTGGTGGTGCGAAGGGTGGTGTTGTTGTTAATCCTAAGAAATTGAAGAGACACGAGATTGAGCATTTGAGTCGTGGATATATTCGAGGGATTTATGATTTTATTGGTCCTGATGTGGATATTCCGGCGCCGGATGTGTATACGAATGAGATGATTATGGGCTGGATGGCGGATGAGTACAATAAGATTTCTCGGAAATTGACGCCTGCAGTGATAACGGGTAAACCGGTATCATTAGGGGGTAGTCTGGGAAGAGATGATGCTACTGCGCGGGGAGCATATTATGTGTTGCGTAGCCTCGTCAAAAAGAAAAAATTGGATCCTAAGAAATTGACGGTTGCGATTCAGGGATATGGTAATGCTGGATATCATCTTGCCAAATTATTGCATGATGATGGATATAAAATTGTGGGATTGAGTGATTCAAAGGGAGCCATCTTTACGAAGAAAGGGAATTTGGATCCAGATAGTGTTATGCGACGTAAGCGAGAGGCTGGGAAATTAGAGGCAGTATATTGTAAGGGCACGGTCTGCGATATTATCAAACATGATAGGATAACGAATGAGCAGTTGTTGGAGTCAGATGTGGATATTTTGGTTCCTGCTGCATTAGAGAATCAGATTACTAAGAAGAATGCTGCGAAAATCAAGGCTAAGATTATTTTGGAGGTTGCGAATGGACCAACGTCACACGATGCTGATGCAATTCTTGCTAAAAACAAGCAGATTGTGATTCCCGATATCCTGGCTAATGCGGGCGGGGTGACGGTGAGTTATTTTGAATGGTTGCAGAATCGGAGTGGAGATTATTGGAGCCTTGGGGCGGTGCATGAGAAACTAGAAAAAATTATGTTAGATGCGTACGGTGCGGTGACGAAGGTTCAGGAGGAGTTGAAGATTGATATGCGGACGGCTGCGTATGTTGTTTCTGTTAGGCGGTTGGTGAGTGCTATCAATGCAAAAGGTACTGCTGAATACTTCAAAACATAGTTTATCAAAAGTAAATTTTGAAGCTTAAAGTAAGGTTTATTAAGAAGTGGGGTGTACATACAACTATGGGATACAAAGTAATTGCGCCGGTTGGCGATAATCTAAAAGCGTTGTTCGTAGGTATTAAGGAATTTCCCACGGAGATGGTGTACTTGGTTGCACCTAAGGGAAATGCTAAAGAGGCTCATGAGCTTGCTTCTAAGTTGGATGAATTTACTATTAAATCTAAGATTCTGGAGATTGATGGTAATATGATGGAGGAGATGTTCCGTACGTTTGGGGACATTTGTTCGTTGCACGATGAGGATGATCTTATTGTGAATGTTGCTACTGGCGATAGAATTAGTACGTGTGCCGCGTTATCGGCTGCGTTTGCGAATGGGTTGAAGGCGTTTGGTGTGATGGATGATATGGCGATGATGTTACCGATTATGAAATTGAGTTACTATAATGAGTTGAGTGATAATAAATTAAAGATTTTGAAACATCTTTCACCGGATGACTTTACATCATTGAAAGAGTTGAGTGAGAAGGTAACAATGTCGATTTCGTTGTTGTCTTATCACATCAATGGAAATTACAAGTATAAAGGCTTGAAACAGTTTAGATTGGTTGAATTAAAGGGAGAGCACAATAATTTGTACATTAAGTTGTCGCAGCTTGGTAATTTGTTGTTAAAGGGGTATATCAAGAGGTATGACAAAAAGAAATGAGTTCTACGATAGTTGTTCAGGAAAGTAAACCTGGAGTTGTTAGCTTTAAGCAGGTCGCAGGAAAACATAAATTAGATGATCTGTGGTTTATGGTGGGAAGTCGCTGTAATTTATCGTGTAAGCACTGTTATGTGGGGAGCAATCCAAAGAATGATAGCTTGCAGCAGATTACGCTTTCGGAAGTTATCCCTTTCTTGGATGAGGCTGCTGCTTATGGGGTGGAACAGATCTATTATACGGGTGGCGAGCCGTTTATCAATACACAGATGCTAGATATTATTGATGCCTCTTTGAAGCGAGCGGATGTTACGATTTTGACGAATGCTACGTATCCGATTAGAAGGTTGTTGAAGGAGTTGCCTTCATATCGAGAGCGGCATGGACATTCGCTTTCGTTTAGAGTTTCCTTGGATCATTATGATGAGGCAAAGCATGATGCGATTCGTGGTGAAGGTATGTTTACTCTGACGGTTGAGAATGTGTTGTCGCTTTCTGCAATGGGATTTAAGCCCATTATTACTTCAACTGCTGTGGTGTATGAGAATAATACATTAGGTGTTGATGCGATTGAACAGAAGTTTAAGGATGTTTTTTCTGCTCATGGTGTTTCGGTTGAGGTTAAACTGTTACCTTATAACTTGGAGATGGGTACTAACTTGGATAGAATTGAGATGCCGTCGAAGCATGTGTTGATAACTGAGGGATGTATGACGAAACCCGGTATAACCCAGGAGATGTTTCAATGTCATAATGGTCGGACCATTGAAAAAATTGAGGGGAAGATGATGGCGCCTTTATTGGTGCTTGCTTTGTTGTCTTCCGGCAAAAGTCAGGCTTTTATTTCTTGGTTGACGGCTCGGAAAAGGGGTTTGAACTTGGTTGCTGGGCTGGTAATGCTGGGAATCTCAGTCTATTACTTGTTTTTTGTATTTAGGATTCTTGGATAGGTAAGCTGGATGGGGAGATTTTGAGTCAATGAATTTATTAGTCAGCAGTAAAATGTATGCTCCTTTGATCGTTCTGATAAGATTTCGATATTTTTTCCCTTGATCTTGATCAAGATCTGAAAACCCCCCTTTCGAATTCTTGCTCCGAATCTGCTAGTGACGTTTGAATTATCTTGCTGTTTAGGATTCCTAATAAAGAAGGCTCCCACCCACCCAGTCTTTGCAATGGCATTGTTACTTTCACGCCGAAATCTTCATGGAGATCTGCCAAATCGTCCAGGATTGCCGCCCCTGCGAATAATGATTCCAGGAAGTTGCTATATCTGTCAAGGTCGTATTCTATTCTTGCGCTCAGGATCACCTTAGCGATCCCACCATAAGCACTCCCTATTTCTGCCCTCACATCTACTCCAGGGTTTGGAGATGTATCTTCTTGTGTAGCGGCATTAGTCAACCGGTCTATCCCTGATATGAATTCTTCCTTCCTCTGTGGAATCTGGTTGTAGATGTACTCGAATAACAGTGCTGCTGCCCTTACATCCTCTGAGTGACTCTCTGACAGTTTTTCTCGATTTCTGAGAGCTCCTACGATTTCATCTGTATGATAGGACTCCCTTCTCGTGATTGATCCCTCTGTCGTGTCATCAATAATTGCATTGCCAAGACAGAAGGCTGAAAATGCGAAATCAGCGGTGTTTGGCTCTCTCTTGATCCCCAGCGTATCAAGAATGATCGGCATAATAACTCCCCCTTTGCTCACCATCTCTCTCCTTTCCGCCTTTTCCGCGATGGTCGATTTGATATCTGGATCTGTATGAGTCAGGATATTAGCTAGCTCCGCCTTCCATTTTGGACCGTACTCCTGGAATTGGCGATAGTAGAGATATGATGCTTTAATCATACGTTCAGAAACGGATTTTCAGTTATAAAACCTGCTTATATTGTGAGCGGCATGTTCACTTCGTTTTTCGGATTTTGGGGTAAATTTATGCTTTTAGAGGGTAATAATAGAAGCATTTAAAAGTGGATATTGTTTCTCTCCACGTTATCAGGAGCATCTCAAGGGATGCTTCTAGTTAAAAAGTAAGTATATTGGAGGAATAGAAAATGAAAGGAACAGTAAAGTTTTACAACGAAATGAAAGGATTTGGTTTTATTGCAGGAGAGGATGGCAAAGAATACTTTGTTCACCAGACTGGATTAGAACAGGGTGTGTCAATCACTGAAAATGATGAAGTTAACTTCACAGTTACAGAAGGCGACAGAGGACCTAAAGCAGTTAGCGTAACCAAAGGAGATGCACCAGCAGAAGATGCAGGTCAGGAAGAAGAAGCTCCTATGGAAGACGAAGCTACCGAAGAAGAAGCTCCCGCTGAGGAAGAGGCTACTGAAGAAGAAGCCCCTGCCGAAGAGGAAGCTCCTGCTGAAGAACCTTCAGACGAAGAAGAAAAGACTGAGTAAGTCTTTCTTTTTTTATTTTTTTTCTTAATTTTCTTTTAGAATTTTTACATGAAATCTAATTCATCTGACCTAACTACAGTTTCTGTTGGTGTAAATGAGGATTTGTATTGCGTTTGCTTCTTCTTTTTTGGTTTTTCTTCTGTTTGTGGTGGAGGTGTTGTTATATCGGTTGCATTGGGATTGAGTTCTAGGCCTTTATTGAAATTGAGGTTGCCGCAATTCATACAGGTGAAGTAGGGTCCGAATTTTCCCTGTCTTAGGTCTAGATAATCTCCGCACATGCACTTGCAATCGTTTAATGTTGCTTCCTTGTGATTGGTGCAGACTGGAATTCCTTGCTTGCTTTGAGTAATGGATTGTTTTCCGCAGAAAGGGCAGTGATTGACCTTGGATTGACCGTATTTTTTGGGAATGCGCATGTTACTGAAGCTCTAGGGTGCTATTTATGGGTTGTGATTTGAAGATTGTTCGTAGCCAGGTAAAGAATTTCTTTAATGAGTTGGGTGTTGTTTCTGGAGTTTCTGGATCGGGTGCTTCAATCTTGATGGTAGTAGCTGCTTGTTGTTGATCTGCGAGTGTTGTTACCGGTACAATTGCATCTGTTACTTGTAGTGTATCGCTTCGCTTAAGGATGGTGAGTGCATCATCGATCTTGGTGCTGAGTGTGGTTTTGAATTCTATTTCGTTCTTGTCGTAGTCTTCGGGAACGGTGAGGGAGTAGGTGTAGACTTGTAGTTCCTGATTCGGTTGGAGTGTTTCGATGAGCGTTGTTACCTCTCCTTCTAAGGAAGGTCTTATTTCTTTTGGGAAATTATCGAAAAGGTCGACGTTGGTTATTTCTTTATTGAGTTTGTTTTTGATACTTACTTGCACTTGTACGGTGTCTCCTCGTTTTAATTTTTCTTTGTTGAATGTTCTGAATATTTGGATGACTTGAGGGGTTGGTATGATCTTGGTGGTCGCTGTTTGCTTGAATGATTTGTTCTTGCCGGAAGCGGTGGCATAGTAGCCGGTTAAGGTGGTGGTGTATGTTTGCTCGGCGTCTAGATAGGGTGCGGTGAGTTTTTTGTTGAAGATGGTGTAGGTAGCTTTTGCTTCTATCTTCTTGTTGCGCACCATCGAATCGATGAGATCGCTTTTGACATTCATTTGGATTGATTCTATTGCATCTTTTCCTGCGTTCTTTGTTGCGATGTAGAAGTCATACTGAGTATTTGCCTTAATTTCTGAGGGAATCTCGATGATGGGGATGATATCTGAGAGTCCGATGCTGATTTCTTTTTCTAGGTGTTTGGTGAACGTGCTTAGGAGTTGGGCATCTAGCGTAATGCTCATGGTGCCTACTTTTGAGGATGCTAATTGGATGATGAAGGTTTGGCGCTCGTTCTCTTCTAGTGAGCCGGCGTAGGTTAACGTGTTGCCGTCTTGCTTTAGCGTACGAGGAGCATTCTTGATGTCCATTTTTGCAGGGATGATGATTTTTAGGGTGTTGATGTCTAGTTTTGTTTCACCTTTATTGATGAGGGTGACGTTATAGAATATGCGTTCGTTCTTTTCTGCGCTTTCTACGAGGGAATGGGTTAGAGTAAATGGCTCTTGTACTTCGATGAGGATTGTTTTGGATGATTTTGTCTTCTTTTTTCCATCGAAGTCGTAGGAGATGCTGGCTTGGGAATTGATTTTTTCTATTGCGAGTGGCGTAACGGTATAGGTGATTATTTTTTCCTCTCCGGGATTGAGGTTTCCTTGCCAATCTGATGAAGTTTTCTTGAACTTTGAGGTGTAAGGGTCTTCGTATACTACGTTTGATGCTCTTTTATCACCGTTGTTGGTTATGGTTGCTATGATGTCGATTTCTTCGTTAAGCAATGGCTTTTTTGTTGAGAAATCTCTTTCTATTTCTATATCTGGTGCTAGGGAATTAATTAATAACTTTACTTGCACGAGATTTGCTTCGATGAAACAGTATTCTATGTCTTCTCTCTTTTCGCACTCGTCTATGTCTAGGAGTCCTCCTAGACCGTCCATTTTCATGACGAGTTTTTCTTTGGAATCGATGTATTGTACCGAGAATTCGTGGTCGGCTAGCGTGAAGGTTGAGGGATGGTCGACCCAGTCGTCTAGAAGGGTTTCTGCGGATACTGCAGGTAGGAGGAGAAGTAGGATGAGTAGCTTTTTCATACTCTGTATATGGGTTTTGTCTTATATAAAGGTAGCGGGATTTTTATAGGTACCTGGGTTCTTGAGTTGATGGAATCACTTGAAGAAAAAGTAGATGTGGGTGTAGCTCGCAGATCGGCTGATTTTAGTAAGAGAAATATCATTAGATGCTATAGATTTTTCAAACGAAATGTTGATTATTTGCTTTCCGATGGTTTCGCAATGGGTGCAGGATGGAGTGCTGGTGGTTTGACTACTTTTGCGATGGATTATGTCGATGCCCCTGACTGGCAGAATGCTATTTTGACTTCGGCTGTTAAATCTGGAGTTTTTATTATTGCTAAAGTGAGTAGTCAGCGAGATGAGAAAAAGAAGGTGCTTCAATCCTCGATCGAATCTACTGTAGGTAAATCGTTAGCTGATGCATTCGTGCATTATACAGTTAAGAGTGCTACGGATCTTGGCCCTACTGCGTCTTTTGTCTCTGCTTATCTCTCCACCGGGCTTTTGGCAACCGGTTATCGCTATATTAGAGATTATCGTAATGGTGTGATGAAGTAGATAGATATTTATAGTTTGATTTCTTAGTTGAGTGTATGGATGCTACTTGGGTTGGCTCGATCGGGGTTGGATTATTGTTATTGGCGTTCTTTATGCACCTGTTTAGTTTCTGGAATCGAGAGGATAAACGATATATTGTACTGAATGTTGTGGGTGCTGGATTGGCCGGGTATGCTTCGTATTCTATTGGTTTTATGCCGTTCGTGGTTTTGAATTTTACTTGGGCGTTGGTTGGTTTGTATGGATTAGTGCATCATCGGAAGCAATAGTTAGTTTTTTAAGTTTGGATGAGTTCTTGAGTGGTGGTGACTACATGAGTGAAGACTTCGAGGATCTTAATGACCGAGTAGAGCCCTCTGGGAATTTGGATGGAGGGGGACTGGAGAATGTTGAAGCACTTCGATCATTCCATACTGCCCTTTTTAACTCATCAGATCCGAAGCGAATTCATGATCCTCATCTTCTGGAACGATACTTGATTGACCTTTCCTGTTCACGCGTTTCACACCCAGAGTATCTTGACTCTGAGATTCACCGGCTTATTGAGGATGTTACTGAGGGAAACCTTTCCAGTAAAGGGCCTTTGGAGGTTGCTCTTTTGGTGAGATATGGGCCCCGACGCTCTTTTGTTGAAGCTGCTATCGCTAAGTCTGTTGCGGTCGGAGAGGCTCCCTTCCTGGACAGAATTAAACGAGACCTTCTTTTTGAACTTGGTCAGGTGGAATCGGCTCTCGAAAAGCTGTACCTCACTCTGGGTGAGCGCATTATAGTTGCTCCTCCGTTGGAGGTTACATCTGAAAATGCTGCTGGCGACCTCTGTCAGAGTTCTCTTGTTCAGGCGTATCTTTCCTTTCAAGCTGAGGTAGATCAGAGTAGAGAGGGGATGCAAGCAAAGATTGAGTCGTTGAGGAAGGGAGAGCGTGAGGGATTTGTTCGGGATTTGGTTTAGTGGGGGATTTCTTATTACTTCTTACAGAAAAGAGCTGCTCCTCTCGATGAGGGGAGTTTGGTCTATCCCTTTGCGCATGTCTCACGTCTGCTGAAACCTGTTTTTGCATCGCTCAGAAACACTAACTTTTGCCGGCATTTTAATGGTTACTAGTTCTTTGGTTTTTCTCAAGTTAGCTGCTCAAAATCTATGGATGCTCTGGTGAGGGATTCTGGTTTCGGTATCTATAAATAGATGCTTCTGTTCTCTTTTTGAAGGCGTTTACCATCGTAATTACTGGCAGAGTACTTCTTGTATCGAATCGACTTCCTGTTACGGTAGTTGAAAAACCTTCACTTTCTGTTACGCCTTCGATTGGAGGTCTTGTTTCTGGGCTTCGTTCCTTGTATAGTGATGCTTCACCTCTTTGGATTGGATGGAATGGTGTTGCACGAGAACACCTTGAGGGAAAAGAGAACGACGTTGAGGAGCTGCTGGTGCAACACCAATGTAGGGGGGTTGCTCTTTCATCGAAAGATATCGACGAGTACTATCATGGATTTTCCAATAACACCCTTTGGCCGTTGTTTCATTACTTTCCCCAATATGTTCAGTATAAGCAGTCTTGGTGGAAAGCTGCGAAGCGAGTTACCGAGCAGTTTAGGGATGTGGTGTTGGAGCACTATCAGGAGGGCGATATTATCTGGATTCATGATTACCATTTGATGCTCTTGCCCGGACTTCTTCGGGAGCGGCTTCCAAAAGCAACGATTGGCTTTTTTCTGCATATTCCCTTTCCCTCCTTCGAATTGTTTCGGAGACTTCCCTATCGTAAGGAGATTCTGGAGGGTCTTCTGGGTGCGGACTTAGTTGGATTCCACAATTATGATTATGTGGGTCATTTTCTGGAGAGTGTTCGTCAGTTGTTGGGGCATGATCATACGCTTGGATTGCTTTCTACGGATAAGAGAGTTGTGAAGACGGATAGTTTTCCACTAGGGATTGACTTCGAGGATATTCAGCGTCAACTCAAAGAGGATTCTGTTACAGCAGAATGTGCTCGGATTAAGAAGCAGATCGGTAATCGTTCTTTGATTCTCTCGGTGGATCGACTTGATTATTCTAAAGGGGTGGTAGCTCGATTGCTTGCCTATGATTGCTTTCTGTCTCACCACCCTGAGTTTGTTGGCAAGGTTTCCCTTATCTTGGTGGCTGTGCCTTCACGAACAAAAGTACCTGAATATGCCTCCTTGAAACGAGAACTCGATCGGATGGTGGGGCTTATTAATGGAAAGTATGGTTCCTTGGAATGGACTCCCGTGGTTTATATGTATGATTCTTTGCCTTTTGAAAAGCTTTTGGGATTGTACTCTGCTGCAGATGTTGCTTTGGTCACACCCGAGAGAGATGGGATGAATCTTATTGCTAAGGAATTTGTTGCAAGTCGAGAGCGCAATAAAGGTGTACTTATTCTGAGTGAGATGGCAGGGAGTGCGAAAGATCTTGGGGAGGCATTATTGGTGAATCCTCATAACCTACAGGAGGTTGCGGATGCATTGTATACTGCACTTACGATGCCGGTACAGGAACAGATTGCTGGAATGAGCGTCATGAGAAAACGCCTTGAACGATTTACCTCTCAACGATGGGCTGAACAGTTTTTGGCAGGTTTGAATGGTGCAAAAGCGGAGCAGGCCTCTTTGTCCTCTTTGTTATTGAGTCCAGAGAAAGAATTGCAGCTGATTACTGATTTTCGGTCATCGCAGAATCGATTGGTGATTCTCGATTATGACGGTACGTTGGTTCCTTTTTCAAAAGATCCCCTCCTTGCTACACCTGACGCTGAGTTGATTACCCTTTTGAAATCGTTGCGCTCAACTGCTACGGTCGTCTTGATTAGTGGGAGAGATAGGAACTTCTTAGATGAACATTTTGGTAAGATGGGTGTTGCACTTATTGCTGAACATGGAGCCTGGACTAAGAAACCTGATGGTTCTTGGGAGTGTTTTTCGTCTCGTTCAGATGATTGGAAGGATTTTGTTCGTGGACTTCTTCAAGGTTATTGTGATCGAACTCCTGGTTCGTTTATTGAGGAGAAGCACTTTTCCCTAGCCTGGCATTATCGTGAGGTGGATTCTGGACTTGCTTCGGTACGGTTGGCAGCGTTGAAGGCTTTGTTGTTGGCACTTCTTAGTAATTTTGATCTGCAGTTGCTTGAGGGAAATCGCGTGCTTGAAATTAAACCGTCTGGTATTCATAAGGGTCAGGCCCTCGAACCGTGGCTTTCTGGAGATCCCGAATTTATCCTTGCGCTTGGCGATGACGCTACGGATGAGGATGTTTTTGAACAGGTTCCGGAGCGTGCATATACTATTAAGGTGCGCCCTGGACAGTCTAAGGCTCGTTATCGTGTTGTTAACTATGTTGATGTCCTGTCGTTGTTGCACAAGCTGTTGTGATTTCCGCAATATTATTAAAGTCGCTTTGCTGATTTTTTGTTATGGGCTTGGACTATGGGATTATTGGTAATTGTAAGACTGCTGCTTTGATTAGCAGGGAGGGGAGTATTGATTGGTGTTGTTTTCCCCGATTTGATAGCCCTAGTGTTTTTGCCAAGCTTTTGGATGAGGAAAAGGGAGGTCACTTTTCTTTAACTCCTGTGCATGCCTATACGGCTAGTCAGTCATATGTTGCGGAGACGAATGTATTGAAGACCAGTTTTACGTGTAGAGATGGTACTTTCTCGGTGATTGATTTCTTTTGTCGCTACCGGAAAAAGGGGAAGTTGATGAGAGATAATAAAATCTACCGTTTGATTGAGGTTCATTCAGGAAAACCGCAGGTGATGGTTGGTTTTAGTCCACGCCTTGATTATGCGCGAGGAAAGACTGCCTTTAAACATGAGCGAGGACATATTGTTGCACGGCATGCTCGAGGATTCTTGTCCTTATGCTCGAGTTTTGATGAACAAGAAATATTAGAGGGTAAACCGGTTACGTTGACGGATGATTCTTACTTTATTGTGGGACTGGGAGAGCATGTCTCGCAGACGGGGTTGCCGTATATTAAGAGGAATTTACGCCTTACTCTTGCGTACTGGCAGGATTTTGTTGACAGAGCTACATGGCCTACGTTACAACGGGATGCTGCTATCCGCTCGGCATTGGCGCTTAAGTTGCTTACGTATGACCGGAGTGGTGCAATCGTCGCGGCAGCAACTACTTCGCTTCCCGAAGTTGTCGGATCGTCGAGGACGTATGATTATCGGTACTGTTGGTTGAGGGATAGTTCGTTTACTATCAATGCTTTTACTCGGATTTGTCATTTTGATGAGGCCCAGGATTATATGCGCTTTTTGAGAAAGGTGGCGCTGCCCCTCCTCAAGGGATCTGACATGGCGGACCTGCACATCATGTATGGGGTTGAGGGTGAGCGGGATCTTCGGGAGCGAACACTTAATCATTTAGCAGGGTATATGCACTCGAAGCCGGTGCGCATAGGGAATTCAGCCTATAAGCAGAGTCAGATAGATGTTCCGGGGGAGGTTATTGATACGATTCATAAATTTTATGTCCATTATACCTATGTCAAGAAGCTTGATGCTGCGGCATGGAAACTTGTCCGACGACTTGTGGCGTATGTTATTCGCCATTGGAGGGATACCGACCAAGGCATTTGGGAATTTAGAGGGAAGAAGAAGCATTTTACGCATTCTAAATTGATGTGTTGGGTTGCGTTAGAGAAGGCAATTGAGCTGGGTTTGTTTTTCAAGAAGAAAGCTCCTTTTGATGATTGGAAACGTCATCGTGACGAGATCAAGGAGAGCATTCTGAAGAAAGCTTGGAGTGTTAGGAAGAAAGCCTTTACTATGTCTTACGGTAGTGAGAGTTTGGATGCGAGTGTGTTGTTGATGCCTTACTATGGCTTTTTGGATGCAAAGGATAAGCGCATGAAATCTACGATAGATGCGATTGAAAAAGAGCTCTGTAAGAAAGGATTGGTGATGCGCTATACTATAAAAGATGACTTTGGAAAGCCGGTGAATTCATTTTCTGTCTGTACGTTCTGGTTCATTGATGCTTTGTATCGTTCGGGGCAGAAGAAGAAAGCTGAACGGTATTTTAATTCAGTCATCCAATATTCTAACCATCTTGGATTATTTTCGGAGGATATTGATCTGGCAACCGGTGAATTAGTAGGTAATTTTCCGCAGGCATATACTCATCTTTCTTTGTTGACGACTGCTATTTTGTTAAGTGGACAGGGTGCTCGGCGTCCGGTGTGTTTGCCACGAATCAAAACGTAGATGCCTGGTGCAATGGTTATTTGTATTTGTAAAGCAAATATTATTATAGGATGATTGCAGATATGGACTTATGGCTCTTCTTGTAGGGGATATTGGCGGTACGAATGCGCGCTTTGGTATTTATGACCATGGATTGAAAAAGGTTCGCTCGATGTGTACGCCCTGTAGTAGCGATTTTATTTCTTTGTTGAAAGAGTATCTTACCTCTGTTTCTGCTACTCAGTGTTGTTTGGCGGTTGCTGGGCCTGTTGTGCGCAATCGTGTTGAGATGACGAATGCTGATCTTGTGGTTGATGCTCATGAAATTATGCGGAGAACTGGTCTAAAAGACGTGGTGTTGCTGAATGATTTTGCCTCTCTCGGTTTTGGGGTGAATCTGTTAAGGGATAGGGATGTACATGTCATCCAGAAGGGAGTTCAGGTGAGGCATGGTACCAAAGCGGTGATGGGGGCTGGTACTGGTCTTGGAAAGAGCATTCTGACTTACTCGTCTGGTAGGTATGTTCCGTTAGCTTCTGAGGGAGGGCATGCAGATCTTGTTTTAGATCATTCAAAGATTCGTGCTTTTCTAATGAAGAGAAAGAAGAGAGAGTTAGTGTACGAGGATGTGTTAAGTGGTAAGGGTCTTTCTTTAATATTTGAATTTTTTTCTGGCAAAAAGGTAGATGCTTCCGAGGTTTTTTCCTTTCGTAAGAGTGCTGCAGGTAAGAAGACGGTTGCTCTTTTTGTTTCCGTGTATGCTCGGGCATGTAGAAATTTCGCCTTGGAAACCTTATGTACGGGTGGATTGTATCTTGCTGGAGGGATAGCTGTGAAACATCCTTGGTTGTTTGGAGCTGACTTCAAGAAAGAGTTTCGACGCGGCCCATTACAAAAGACCCTGCGGTCGATTCCAATATACCTCATTAGGAATGAACATGTAGGGCTACTGGGAGCTTCGGTTGCCTATTCTCATTTTCGTTAATTATTTATATCTGGTTTTTGTTTTGTAGCTATATAAAGTTAGGTGGATTTTTATAGCGAAACGTATTCTTGAGAGTATGGTTCCTGAACAGAGCACAACTCCCATCCTGCTGGTAGGAGGAATTCCTTACTCTGGTAAGAGTAGTCTGGTGCGAGAGCTCTCTTCAAAGCACCCTGATCGGTATCTCCCTCTTGTCGTTGACGATTTGCATGATAGGGTGGAGAATGATCCTAATCTGTTTTTTACGGCTCTTGCGAGTTTCTATCCTCAGATGATTACGAACTGCGGGATGGATATCTCTCAGTTGGATTCGTATGACTTGGGAGCTAAGTACAAAGCGTTACAGTCGGAATTCTCTAGGCAGGGTCCTCAGATTTGGATGATTATGCTTCAACAGGTTGTGAGTTCACATATTGTTGATCGTCTCGCTGATGACTCGGATAAAACTCCCGTAATTGAAACGCTGTTGCTCAATAAAGTAATGAGGCAAGCCTTATTTTCTTCTTATCTTGAAATGATCGAGGTCAAAGATTCTTCATTTGATCTTCTAGCATCTCCAAAAACGTTGGTATATCTTGATCCCGGGCTAGATGTTTCACTTGATAGATATAATTCGAATCCTGAACGTCCTATGGTGAATGATCAGGTTATCGAGCTAACTCATAGTCAACAGGAACTTCCCGTTGCGTCTGAATTACCGAATTTGGAAGTAGTTATCCCCCATTCCGAATCTGAGATTGCCGATTTTATTGCAAAGGCTTAAATTCTTGCACACGTATCAGTTTTCATGATTACTAGAGCAACTTCTCAAAAGGAAATACTTTCATTGGCGCCTGCTTGTAAATGTTCAGCTTGCTCGCATGGTTGTTCTATGGGTTCTGGGTTCTTGGCGGATGCTGATGTACAACCGATGGCTGCTTTTTTGAAGGTTTCTGAGGAGGAGTTGAAGAAAAAACATTTGGAAGAAGTTGAGTTGTTTCATCTTCAGAAATTTCGTCCCAAATTGATTCGTGCTGATAATAAGCCGTATGGTGTTTGTAGTTTTTTTGTTGAGGGTAAATGCAGTGTGCATGTGGTGAAGCCGTTGCATTGTAAGATTTCTATGAGTTGTAAGGAGTATGGTGAGAAGTTGAACTTGTGGTTTTTGCTGAATCATATGATTGATGTTGATGATGCGGAATCTGTTAGGCAGTATGCGTCTTATTTGAAGTCGGGTGGTAAGACGATTGCTGGTGGTGCATTAGAGGAATTGGTTCCGGATGCTGAGAAGTTGAAAAAGATTCTTTCTTACGAAGTTTTGTGACTCAGGGTTTGTTTTGAGGGTGAAAGAGAACTTATAAATAGAGTTGGTGCGTTTATTGGGGTATGAACAAACAAATAGCTCTTTCGGTTTTGTTGTTGGTATTCTTGTATGGGTGTACTAGTCAGGAGCCTGTTTCGTCAGCTGAGCGTGTGGTAGAGAGTAGCGATGCGGGTAGTGCTGTTGGGGAGTTGAAAACGGTTACCGATAAGATTTGGGTTACCGATGCTGGAGTGAAATTTATTGTTAATCCTGATAAGATTCGGAGTGGTGGACCTCCTAAAGGAGGGATTGGGGTGGATAGAGGCATTCCTGCTTTAGATATTGATAATTTGAACTTTGTTTCGGTTGCGGATGCATCGGCATTTATTGGGGATACTGAATTAGTATTAGTTGTTATCAATAACGGTGAGAAGAAAGTATATCCCTTGCAGATTATGGTGTGGCACGAGATTGCTAACGATATTATTGGTGGGGATCCGATTGCGGTGACGTATTGTCCTCTTTGTGGAAGCGGTATTGCGTATGATAGACGGATTGTTGTTGATGGAGAGATTACGGTTGCTCGGTTTGGGACGTCAGGTAAGTTGTATAACTCGAATTTGGTGATGTATGACGATGTTACGGATACCTACTGGCAGCAGATTGATGGGAAGGCGATTGTTGGAGACTTGGTGGGAACTGAATTAACTGAGGTTTCTGTGGATACGGTGGTTTGGAGAGATTTTAAGTCATTGCATGCCGATGCTTTGGTGTTGAATCAGGATACGGGTATGTCGAGAGCCTATGGTCGAGATCCGTATGGTTCGTATTATGAGGATAGCTTTTTGTTCTTTTCGGTTGAGGAGGAAGATGATCGAATTCATGCGAAGACGGTGGTGTTTGGGATTGAAGTTAAAGGAACGTATAAGGCGTATCAGGAGAAGGATTTGATTGCTGAATCGGTGATTTCAGATACGGTGGGGGGTGTGGGTGTTACCTTAACACGAGACGCTGCTGGGATTATTACGATTGTTGATGATGTAGGTAATGAAATTGTTAAAGAAAGAGATTTCTGGTTCGCGTGGTATGCGTTCCATCCTTCGACAGGACTTTATGGTGTGGCAGAGTAGTAAAGCAGACCACGTGTCCCGAACGAAGTGAGGATATGCGTGGTATGCGTTTCATCCTTCGATAGAATTGTATGAATAGTATCAAAAGTTAGTTTTTCCTCTTTTCACAAGTTTTAAAAAGGAACTATGTTTCTAGGGTTTTGGGGGTTTAAGTGATTAATCCAAATAAGCAGAAACGATTAGATGAAGAGGATAGAGCTCTGCAGGGTGAGCGAGAGGATCAGCATACTTCTATTGATGCGGGTCGGGCTTCGAGTAAGAAAAAGACTAAGGTGATTATTACTAGTATTCTTATTGGTTTGATTATTATTATTGGCTTGCCTCTTACGATTCGGGCGATGACACCGGGTAAATGGGATGGTTTTGCTCAGTGTTTGACGGAAAAGGGCGTTGTTATGCAGGGAGAGGATTGGTGCCAGTATACGAATGCTCAAAAAGGGATGTTTGGAAAATCGTTTAAGTATGTCACTTATCAGATAAAGGAAGATTTAGTTTATAGGCCTACGTGGATTATTGATGGAAAAAAGTATGAAAAGGTGCAGTCGTTTGAGCGTTTGCGTGATTTGACTGGATGTGACTTTCAAAAATGAGGTGTGAAGGATGAGAAAAATATTACTGGGAATGATTTTGATACTGGCATTAGTTGTTGCTGGATGTGGAGGGAGTGGGGTTGTTGTTACGCCCCATGATGACACGAATGCAGATGGGCATCATGAGGATGAAGCGGAGGCAGATTATGTTGATGCTGTTCCTGAACCTGTTGATGTTATTGAAACGGTTGAAGAGGTGGCTCCGGAAGTTGAAGATGTTACTCCGCCAGCACCCCCTGAATCAAATGTTAAATCATTTACGGTGGAGGCAAAGAAGTTTGAATTTATTCCTTCAACCATTACGGTGAATGAGGGCGATACGGTTAAGTTAGCCGTTACGAGTTCGGATGTTGATCACGGATTCGCTCTCCCTACATTTGGCGTTAGAGAGTTTTTAGCACCGGGCAATACGGTGAACATTGAATTTGTTGCTGACAAAAAGGGGACGTTTGACTTCTTTTGTTCTGTAAGCTGTGGATCTGGGCATGGTGGCATGCGCGGAAAGCTGGTGGTGGAATAGATGGATTTTGATAGATATAAAGCTTGGAGTGCTCCGGTCCTGAGAATTGGACTGGCACTGGTTGTTTTATGGTTTGGATTGAATCAGATCTTTGATAGTGCGTCTTGGATGGGATATCTTCCTGGGTTTGTGTTTAACTTGCCTATTAGTGCTGAACTGTTCGTATTGTTGAACGGGATTGCTGAAGTTGTTCTAGGCGGGTTGTTGTTGGTTGGTTTGTTTACTCGATTAGCTTCTGGTTTGTTGTTCCTGCATTTGTTCGGTATTAGCGTATCGTTAGGATATAACGATGTGATGATTCGTGATTTGGGACTGTCGATTGCAATGCTCTCTGTTTTTTTACGGGGTGGTGCGGATGCGAAAACAATAGATGCTAAGAGAAGTCTTACAACGGAACTAGGATCTGATTGATTGCGATCTGGTAATAGGCTACATAGAATCCTGCTACAATTATTAGGATTGCTGAGATAATTCTTAGGTAGGGAAATATTTTTGCTACTTTCTTTAAGAGGGCGGTGCTGCTGGTGGCGGTAGGGTGAAGGTTGATGCAATCTTGGGTAGTGTTGCTACTATTGTGATGAGCATCATTCCTGCTGCTACGTATGCAGATTGTCTTGCGTACTTGTCTGTGAAAAAGGAGATTGCCATCGCAATTTGGATGATTCCTAGTATCGCAATCAGTATTGATGAAAATCCTATTCCGTAGAACATTTTGTAGGGTCCTTCTATAAACCAGGTTCCCTTGGTTAGTTTTAGTAGTCCGAACACTAGGAAAAAGATTCCTAATCCGATTCTACTCATTAATTCACTGTTTTTTAGATTCATGGTATCACCTTTTAGATTTATATTATGTTTGTAGTTGTGGAAAATTGTTATAATAATTACTTTTGACTGTCAAAGTAAATTATTGATGAAAGGAGATTACTTTTCTGGAGAACTTAGTTTACTGATTGGGAACTATTGTCTGCCTTTTGATCTTTTTAACTTTTCTCTTACTTCTGCTGCGTATTCGTTTACTTGTTCTCTAGTCATGATTACGCCCTCGTTTTCGTATGCACATAAGTCTCCTAAATTCTTTTCTTCAGTTAAAATAGTTGTGTCTGGGTCGTCTAGGCGGATGGGTTCTTTAATCTCAAATACCTCTTCGGATGTTTTTTTGTGTTTGTATTTTGAGGGGTCATGAAGTAGGATCATGCGTGCTTTAGAACCGTATGTTACTGCATATTCAAGTGCATATCCTAGAGCATCCAGCCATCTGATGGTATATCGGCCTACGTCAATATATTCATTCTGTCTGTCTGGATGTATTAATCTATCGAAGCCTTCTTGGGTGACTCCCCTGAAGAGTATTTCTGGTTGCATGATTATTTCTATAGGCATACTGGTTTAGAATGGGATTTTGTTTAAAAAGAAGGTTGATTGTGAGTGGATTATCTTCATCATCAAGACTGAAGTGAAAGTTTAAATACTTGTTTGTATACAGTTAAGATAATTATGCAGCATGCGACAGTTGGAACGGAGGATACTGTGCTTAGTTCTGTTATTAGACAATTACAAGGAGTATATCCTACTGTTAAGGTGAGGGGTAGTCGTGATGGAGCTTCATCGGGAATAACTATATCAGATAGTGGATTGGCTAAGATTATGGGTGAAGCGTATCCTGGATCGGAAAACGATGCATTTGCAGCTATTAGTACCACTCATGCCGGAGGGGAGGTTATGGCTTTTCAACAATTTGGTTTTGGTAATCAGCTTGATGTGGCGGGTCAAAATGTGTCCGATTATGCTCCTCCTCCTGGGGTTGAGCGGATTGCGGATGAGTTCGGTGTGTTATTAGGTTTTGAGGTGGACCACACCGTTAAGGATTCTCGGTATATCTCTAGTATTGTCGGTCGCGTTGAAACCTCTGCTGAATATCATACTCTATTGGCCAACCTTCTGATGTATGAGGCTTTTGGTAGAAATGTGGTTCCTCATAGACTTAGGGATTGAATTGTGCGTTAAAGGCAATGTTAACTATTCCCAATCAGTCTTCGGCCTTTCTCGGTGAGTTTGAGGGATTTGAAGCGGCCTCGTTGTTCTACTTCTGCTAGATGCTTGGAGGTTAGGGTTGCTATTCTTGCTCTAGTGGTGGGCTTGGTGATGTTGCAGCGTTTGGTTATGTCTTTGAAGGAGATTAGTTTGTTTTGCTGGTTTTGTTCGTTGATGTATTCTAGGATTTCCATTTCTTGAGGTAGGAGATTCTCTTTTGCTTTCATCTCCTCGGATGATTCTGCTTCGGGTTTACCTTGCTCATCTAATGTTATGCCCATCTTATCTAGGGTTACGTTGACCTCTTGTAGTTGGGAGGTAACATTCTCTTTTGAGCGGTAGAGAGAGAATAGGAAGAGGGTTACTGCTACACCGATTGCTAGGACAAACACCAAACTATAGAGGTTTCTCTTTTGAAAGGTGTTGAGGTCTTGGGCTACTGATTGGATGGGTGTATAGAATGCTAGGCGCCATTTTTCCTTGCCTACAACAAAATCTGAACTTGTTAGGATGATCTCTCCTAGTTTGTCTGTTTTTGCTTTCATGGAGATGATTCTGTCTTCTTTGGGTAGGGCGCGAGCTAGGATGGAGACATTGAACTGTTCTTCATCGGTTAGGATGATTTCATTACTTTCGAGGTTGGTTAAGAAAAACTTTCTTCCATTTGTATTTAATACAGGATAGATATGGTCTTCAAAGAGTTCATTGATGTTTATTGTTGTTATTAACACTCCCTGAAAAGATTCTTGAGAGCCATAGGTTGCATAGATGGGAGCAGTTATGGTCAATTGTTGCGAGCTTCCTATGCTTTCTATTCCTGTAATATAGGGATTTCTTGTTTGCTTCGGTATTGCGAAATAATCCTTGTTCTGAATGTTTAAACCTGCAAGATAGCTGATTTGGGGAGAGGAGCATGCAATTACTTCGCCATTGCTATTCGCTTTAGCTAATGTGGAGATGGCTGGTGAGATTCTTTCGTGAATTGTTGTTGAAGAACAGCGTTCTGGAGATAGTCCTGAAGTTTCTGCAACTTTGCTTAAGGTATCGAGTTCATCGGTTGCCTGGAAGATATGTGATTCTATTTCTTGTGCTGCTCTGGTTGTTTCCACTTTTTGGGTCTCTTGAATTTGGTTGATGATTGTTTCTTGTACATTTGCAAAGGAAAGGAAATTGGCTAGGATAATAGCTGCTACGATGAATAATCCCCCTAATACTACGGCAAACAGCCTATTTTCTTTCCCTATCTTTGCACTCATGAAATGTCGAAAACGGGCTTTTTCTTATATATTTTCCCTATTCTTTCCCTATTATTGCATCTTATTTATATATGGGGTAAGACCTATGAAACTTTGTTGGGGGAGAGATCCCAGGAGGAAACATGGAAAGAAAAATTACGATGTTGAAGCCGATTAAAAAATCGGAAAAGGTGTTTACGACGCCCGTTGTTATCATTGGAAGTTTATTATTAGCGGTTTTATTTGTTAACCAGTTCCAGATTATGGGATTAACTGGAAAGGCAGGTATGGTCTTAAGGGGTAGTTCCTCACATGTTAATTTATTTGCTGGTGGAGGAGATTTGAGTAATGTGGATGTTGAAAGCTTGCAAAGTACTGCACAAACTATTGCGGCGGTGTTTGATTTAGAAGGTAAGAATGGGGATGAGGTTATGGCTATGATGTTCCCTACCGGAACTCCTGAATATGGAGAGCAATTAGGGGTTAGTTTTGATGATCCGGTTAATTCATTAGACACATTGGCTAAAATGCATAGGCCCTTATCGGCTGAGGTGCAGCAGGCTGATCCTGAGGCGTTTGCACGCTTTGCTCATTTGGCGAGCACCCCTAAAGGAATTTCATGTGAGTATTGTTGCGGAGTAGGGCCGATTGGTGCTGATGCAAATGGCAATTCGCGCTGTGGCTGTGCACACAATCCTGGCGTATTGAGTGTTGCATTGTATTTGAGTGCGTATTCTGACTATAATGATGCAGAAATATTGAGAGAGGTTATGAAGTGGAAAACATTGTGGTTCCCAAAGAACATGATTGAGTTAGGAAGTCAAATAGCGGGCGGCGATAGTGCCGTGTTGCATGAATTACCAGGAATGGTAGGAGGATGTTAAGATGAAACAAACAACGGTATTTGCATTGGTATTAGGATTTTTACTACTGATATCAGTAGTACAGGCATTTCAGCTGAGTGCCTTAAAACACGATCTGGCTGAGGGTGAAATGACCATAGGTAGTACGAGTGCCCGCACTTCGACTGCTACGTCAGCTCCTGCTTCCTCTGGAAGCACGGGGTCTTTGCCCTCAAGTATCCAGAATCTCCCAACAATGGTGGGGGGCTGCTAAGCAGTCCTTCACTCTTTCTTTAAGGGGTGATTCGATGTGAAAAGGGGTGTCTTACTTGTTTTTTTTACGTTGATTATGGCTTCGTTGAGCTATGGTCACGGGTTTGTGTTGTATGATGTGGATGTGGATTATGATAAGCCGCTAGAGGAAGGTATTACTCAAGCTGCGCAGGAGTTTCTAGGGTTGTATGAGGAACCTAAGGGCTTTGATTACTTTAATGAGATGTTGATTGTTAAATTTGATAGGCAATTGGAGTTATCTGTAGCGATTCATCCGTTGGACTTTTCTGTTGTTGGATTTAGAGATGATAGTCTGGTTCAGAGAGGTAAGAAGGCTGTTAAAAGTGAGGCCGAGATGAAGAAGATTGCTGAAGGTCAGCTAGAGAAGTTGCCTTCTTCGTACCGATCTCAATTGAGATATGGTGGTGTTACAAAACTGTATCAGGGAACTTCTCAGTTTTTCTGGTATCGATATATAGGAGAAATAGCATTCTTACAGGAACGTTTTGAGGTTGAGGTTGATCCGGTTAAAGGTGAAATAGTATATTGGATGGCACATAACTTCTTTTATCCGGCTGAGGCTATTACGGTGAACCCTGCTTTCTCAAAAGAGGTTGCACAGGAAGCAGCTAATATGTATATGAACGCTGAAAGCACTGATGAAGAACCGATGTTGACTATTATCAAGAATTATCCGGTGTGGTTGGTGAAGATTAAGAAATTGTATCCTTTATTTGTGGGGTTAGATGCTACGGATGGTCGCATTATCTTTACCGGTGGGTTGAAAGGGGAATTGCCTGAAGATTATTCGTATAATTCGGCTGAGGTTGTTGAAACTTCTTTGATACAGGATATTTATGGGGGTGAATATTGATGTTTGAGAAAATAAAAGGGGTTACGTTGTTGATGTTATTGGTACCGATGTTTTTGTTTGGTTGTTCAGGTGGTGGCGATGTTGTAAAAGCTGAGAAGCTTGTTGGTTACAATACTGAGAGATTTGCGGATATGGAGGCTACTGGTGAACTTATTAATGGGGTGAGGGTTATTGAAATTAGTGCTTTTCAGTTTGATTTTGCTCCTGAATTGATTATTGTAAATAAAGGGGAGAAGGTGAAATTGATTGTTACGGCAGAGGATGTGCCTCATGGTTTTGAAATTGAAGGTTTTGACATACCTGGATATGATATTAATACTAAGATTAGACTGGGAATGCCTTTAGAGCTTGAATTTGTAGCAGATGAGAAAGGGGTATGGGAATTTATCTGCACGATTTTCTGTGGGTTCGGGCATAGTGATATGACGGGGACGTTTGTGATACGATGAGGAAAATACTATTATTAGTAGGATTGTTGTTTTTGGTTGGATGTGGTTCAAACATTACCGGAAATGCGGTTGCGGATAGTCCGATGGATGTGTTTGCTTCTTGTGTTACTGAAAGTGGAGCTACGTTCTTCGGAGCGTATTGGTGTTCTCATTGTAATGCCCAGAAGGGGTTGTTTGAGGATTCTATGGATTTCGTGAATTATGTTGAATGTTCGCTGCCGAAAAGGGCTGGGGAGACAGAAGTTTGTAAGCAGGCGAATATTCAATCGTATCCTACTTGGGAATTTTCAGATGGAAGTAGGGTTACTGGGGTGCAGTCATTGCAGACGTTAGCTGATAAGACAGGCTGTGCATTACCATAATGAAGATACACAAAGGACGGCTTTTGTTATTAGTTTTGTTTAGTTTGGCTACTTTTGTTTCTGCTGAGATTCCGATAGGATTGCAGAGGATTATTGATTATAATAATAATATCACCATTGATTTTGCTGCTCGGGCTTCGTTCTTCATCGCTTTTGTTGCTGGGATGCTTGGGATGTTATCGCCTTGCATTTTGCCTTTCATTCCTGCTTACTTTTCGTATACGTTCAAAGAGAAAAAGAACATTACGTTGATGACTTTGGTTTTTGGTTCTGGGTTTAGTTTGGTTTTTGTTGCTATGGGGATTATAGCTGGGTTTGCTGGGGAGAGAGCTATGACGGTTGCTCAGCCGGGATGGATTGTTACTCTTGCTGGTGCTTTTCTCATCTTTATGGGGGTGTTGTCGTTATTAGGAAAAGGTTTTGGTTCGTTTTTCCATAAAGCTCGGCATTTCTCAAATGATCTCTGGGGAATCTTTCTGTTAGGTGTGTTCTTTGCTTTAGGTTGGAGTGCGTGTTTAGGTCCTATCTTGGCTTCGATATTGGGTATTGGTGCTTTGATGGGTAATCCGGTTCATTCTGGGTATTTGCTGTTTGCTTATTCCTTAGGTAATTTAGTTCCTTTGTTTGTATTGTCTTTGGTCTGGGATAAATTTAATCTTGGGAGGAGTAGATTTGTTCGTGGAAGGACGTTTCATTTTGGTTCTTTTCAGGTTCATTCGACTAATCTGATCTCTGGTTTGTTGTTTGTTGTTTTGGGAGCGATTATCATTATTTTCCAAGGTACCACTGTCTTTAACACGTGGGATATTTTCAATACAAGAGATTTCTATTATGCTTTCCAGGGTTCGTTGCTTGATTGGCAGTTTAGCAATATTCTTGGTATTGTTGTTTTTTTGGTTTTGCTGGTTGTTGTAGGTTACTTTGTTCGGAAGGAATGGAAACTGAAGAACTGATTTAGCAAGGGCTTTGATTGAAAAGCTTTTTAAAGTTCCTTTCTAAAGGTAGGTGTATGGTGCTTGGATATTTGCTTGCTTTTGTATTGGGAATTGTAGATTTTGTTACTGAGGAGATGTTTAGGATCCCCGATGGCAAGAAGATGCGCTTTATTTCGTTTGCAGCGGGTGTTTCGGTTTCGTATTTGTTCTTGATTTTGTTGCCGGAGATTTATATCGGGGCTAGTAGTTTGAATCCGTTGTTGTTCTTTCCTTTATTGTTTGGATTTGCTGTGTTTCATTTGGTTGAGAAGTATATTCGGCAGCGGAATGGTACGCGGTCGTATACGCGATTGCATGGGCAGGTGCATTTAGTTACTTCCTTCTTCTATTCGTTGGTTGTGGGTTTTGTTTTGATTAATTTGGTGGAGCGGGATGTGTTGCAGGGTATTTTGTTATTTGTTCCGTTAACGTTTCACATCGCTATTGATAGTCTGCCGAAGAAGATGACTAAACACTACCTTCAGAAGGCTTTTTTTTCTAGTGCTCCTTTTATCGGTGCTTTGCTGGGAACGATTGTTGAGACTACTGAATTTATGAATATCTCTTTGCTGGGTATTGTTGGAGGCGCACTCTTGTATATGGTGGTTCGAGAGAGCTTGCCACGAGAACGAGAGGGTCACCCTATGTATTTCTTGATTGGAATGTTCTTATTCGTAGACTTAGTATTGATTTTGTGGAACACAATAGGATTCTAGTTGACTGCTTATAGCTTCAAAACTCTTGCTTCGTATTCTGTATGCTCGGCGTTCCCGTGATTTGAAGCGAGCGAGAAGCTCCTTCTCGCAGCAGCAGCGACCCCTCGCGACGAGCTCGACTTTGAAATTGATAGAGTTTTGACCTTATGCTGTTAGCAGTCAGAAGTCTAATTAAAAGATTTTCCGCAGCCGCAGTTTTGTGATGCGTTTGGATTGGTTATTTTGAAACCTGCTCCCTCTAATGCATCTACATACTCGATTTTTGATCCTTTAATCATTTCAAATGATTCGGGATCCATGAAGAATTTAGTACCTTTAATTTCGAATTCTCTGTCGTCTTTGTTTTTCTCTGTTGCAAATTCGAATCCGTATTGGAATCCGGAACATCCACCGGCCATGACGCTGATTCTTAGACCGATATAATCTTCTTTTTGCTTTTCGATGAGTTCTTTTACTTTATCGGCCGCGTCTTGAGTGATATTAACGGAATCTTCGGTTGAAGTTGCTTTGAAATCGGGTTTTGGTTCTATGTCTTTTACTGATTCGTTTAATCTCCCCACTACTTTTTCTATCTCTTCGGGAGATATTCCGTGGCCTGCGAGGCCTTGCTCGATGGTTTCATGAGTAGCTGCCCCACATCCTACGCAGTGAACTCCTTCTTTCGTTAGTTGTTCAGCAGCTTTGGGATATTTTAGGACAATCTCTCCAATAAGCATGTCTTTGCTGATTTTTGGTTCTAGTTTGGTTTCCATCTTAACGATTGTTAACTGTGATTTCTATAAAAAGGTTAGCTTTTCTTGATGTGTGGTGATAACGCTGAGGCATGGCGGAACTCACCTACGGTAATCGTATAGTAAATCTTATATATGTTTGAGATCTGATAAGGGTATGGTTAGTGCAGCAGTCATGAAGTTAATTCTCAAAGCTCAACGGAATGAGTTGAGTGAGTATCAGGTGTATACTAACCTGGCTAAGCGTACTCGTAATGCTAAAAATAAGAAATTGCTTGAACATTTGGCAAAAGATGAGATGCTGCACCATGACTTTTGGAAAAAGTTTTCTAAACAGGAGGTTGAGCCTAGTCATCTGAAAGTATTTTGGTATTCCTTCTTGATTCGTTGTTTTGGGTTACTCTTTGGGATTAAATTGATGGAGAAAAAAGAGGATTTAACTGAAAAAGAATGTAATACCATTTATGATGCGATTCCTGCTGCTAAAAAGATTGAGGAGAATGAGGCTGGTCATGAGGCTCGGTTGATTCGGTTGCTTTCTGATAAGGCTAAACTGTATGCGGGCTCTATTGTGCTAGGGTTGAATGATGCTCTTGTTGAATTGACGGGTGCCTTAGCAGGATTGACCTTGGCGTTTCAGAAAACTACGTTAGTGGCTATAGCTGGGTTGATAACGGGAATTGCGGCTGCTTTTTCGATGGCTGCTTCCGAGTATTTGTCAATAAAGGCGGAAGGTTCGAAGAAACCTCCCTTTACAGCTGCCTGGTATACTGGAATTGCTTATCTTATTACGGTATTCTTCTTGGTGTTTCCTTACTTTGTTTTATCAAATCCATTCTTTGCTTTATTGTGGACGATTACTAATGCGTTGATTGTGATTTTAGTATTTACATTCTATATCTCTATTGTGCAGGAGGTTTCGTTTGCACATAAGTTCTTTGAGATGGCTGGATTGAGCTTAGGGGTTGCTTTGATTACGTTCGGAATTGGTTTCTTTATTAGAATTTTCTTTAATATTGATTTGTTGTGAGGTTGGTAGATACCTATAGATGTTTTGGTTGTGGTACGAAGAATCCGATAGGGTTACAGCTGGATTTTTATCTTTTCGGCACCTTTCTGAAATAGTCTCCAAATTTCTGGTCATCTCTGAATCCTGGTCGCATCTCGGATAGGATCTCCTGCATTTTGTCGGCATAGCTCCAGAATAGTTGGAGATGGTCTGTTCGGGTCTCCCTATCATAGCTACCGATATCGTTGAATGAATTCACAAACGCAGTTATGAAGTTTATGCACGAGTCCGGATGGGTTACAATGTCTGACTTGGCAGCTTCAAAGAGGGTTGTTCCAGTATAGCCGCACTGTTCGGGTCCATAGTTGAAGAAATATTCTATTGCTTCGCGGACTTCCCCCCAATTCCTAAGTGCATGAGGTACTACTTGCCTAATGCTCTCAAGTTGTGGATCTATAGCCCATGGTACATCCCCCCGTAGGTCTTCCCAGAATGCCTCCATATGGGATGACCTCTCCTCTAAGGATGGTTGTTGTTTTACTTGCCTTATCTTGTACGGCCCTCTGAGTTTCCAGATCATTGATCCAGAATGCTGCATCTTTAAGATCTCCTGCGTTCAGATTTCTTAATACCTCGTGCTCGATCTCGTCAATTTGTGCTTTGTGCACACCTAGTACCTTACTAAATTCGGACATTTAACATCACCGTTATTGACTTTAGAAGAATTGCTATATAAGGTTTTCTGTGTTGCAGTTAGATTAAGCTGAGGAAATATTCATGGATTCTTTTGTCTCCTGCTAGCTCGGGGTGGAAGGTGCAGGCTAGGAGGTTGCCTTGTTGGACTAAGACTGGATGGTTATTGTGTTGAGCTAGGATTGTGCAATTGGCTTTTTTAATAACTGGGGCACGGATGAAGATTGCGTTTAGTGGTTGCTTGCCGATGGTGTTCTCTGCATGTATTGTGGTTTCGAAGCTTTGCAGTTGGCGTCCGTAGTCATTTCTCTTGATGGTGATGTCCAGGAGGTTTAGTGTTTGGATTGTGTTGGGGATTACTTGCTTTGCTAGTACTATTGCTCCTGCGCAGGTTCCGAAAATGGGCATACCATCGTGATGTAATGCGAGAATTTTCTTGTCTAATTGTTGTTCGAAAAGGAGTTTTGTTATGGTTGTGGATTCTCCACCGGGGATGATTAATGCATCTATGTTGTCTAAGTCTTCCTCTGTTTTAATTTCAACGGGTGTTGCTTTGAGCTGTTTCAGAATGTTTGCGTGCTCGCGAACGTTGCCTTGGAGGGCTAGAATTCCTATGTTCACGTTACCACCCACGGTCTTGGAGTTTTACTTCTAGTTTTTCTATCTCAATGCCTTTCATAGGAGTTCCTAGATTTTCAGAATATTTTGCTATTTTTTTTGGATTATCGTAATGGGTGGTGGCTAAAACAATAGCTTCGGCTACTTTTTTTGGATTCTTGGCTTTGAAGATGCCGGAACCTACGAAGACTCCATCACAACCGAGCTGCATCATTAAGGATGCATCGGCCGGAGTTGCGATTCCGCCGGCTGCGAAATTTACTACCGGTAGTTTCTGTAGTTTTTTTACTCTGATGAGCAGATTTAGGGGTACTCGATAGTGTTTTGCTGCTTTTTGTAGTTGGGTTGTTGAAAGGTGCTTGAGATGCTGTATTTCGGCTGTTATCTTGCGCATGTGCTTTACGGCTTCTACAACGTTGCCGGTTCCTGCTTCTCCTTTGGTGCGAATCATTGCGGCTCCTTCGTGGATTCTTCTTAATGCCTCTCCTAGACCGGTTGCGCCGCATACGAAAGGGACTTTGAAGTCTGCTTTAGGAACGTGGAACTTGTTGTCGGCTGGTGTTAATACCTCAGATTCGTCGATGTAGTCTATTTCTAACGCTTCTAGAATTTGGGCTTCTGCTAGATGGCCAATACGGCACTTAGCCATGACGGGGATGGAGACTGCTTTTTGGATGCCTTTAATCATTTGAGGATCGGACATTCTTGCAACTCCGCCATCTTTTCTGATGTCGCTTGGGACACGCTCTAGGGCCATGACTGCTACTGCGCCTGCTTGTTCTGCTATTTTGGCTTGCGCTGGCGTAACGACATCCATGATGACTCCGCCCTTGAGCATTTCTGCTAGGCCTGCTTTAACGGTAAAGGTAGATGTTTCCATGATAAAGAGAGGTAATCGTGGTTTTATAAAGATTATTGGGGTAGAGTTTAGTGTAATCCGACCTGGTAATAATAGATTAAGAATATTCCTAGGAGAATCATGACGATTCCTGCTATGAGTCGCATCCATTTTTTCTTTTTCTGCTTCCATTCTTTCATGGCTCCTACGTTCACTCCATAATATGCTAGCATGGAGATGATTACTAGAGGTAGGATGAAGATGAGGTTATAGATTACAAGATAGACTGCATCTAGCATGGAGAATTGCTTTGCAAGCATGGTGGTTATGGCTAGATAGGGGCCGCCGGTACAGGGTAGTTCGACCATTGCTACGAGCGCTCCGAGCACTACTGCGCCTGATGTGGTGACATGGGCTATTCTTTCTTGGATGGGCTTGATGTACTTCTTGGGAATTGCCAATGAGAAACCGCGACCATACCAGAAGAAGTCTTTTATTTCAATGAACCCTGCAAGAATGACTAGAATGCCAACAAACGTACCTACAATGGTGGCGAAACCGAGACCGATGAGGATATGTTGGAACCAGATTAATCCAAAGCCGGAAAGGATGTATACGAGAAAGACTACTCCGATATAGGTTGCTGCTATCTTCACCATAACCGCTTTTTCTTTCGCGTGTTTGAGGAGTACGCCCAGTAATAAGAGGATAACTCCAATAGCACAGGGATTAATAGAATCGACGAGTGCGGTTGTTATGACAATAGGCAGGGTTACTTCCATTTTACGGTAGTGTACAACCAGAAAATGCTGCTAGATCCTCGAGTTTCATGTAGCCCTCTTTTCTTTGTTCTTCTCCATCACTTACTCTAGTCCAGGTGGGCGTTGCTAGAATTTCTTCTTCTACACAAAGTTCTGCTTGTGAATCTGGAGCATTGGGATTGCATTCTATTTCGTTGATAAATCTATAGGCTGGGCCTATGAGCTTTTTTTGCTTTGCGCAGATAGAACAGGTGATGGAGCCGTATATTTTTACTCCGTTAGCGGTTAGGCATTGCGCAAAGGGGTCTAAGGGAGTAGGTTCAATTATTTCTTCTGGGGCGCAGCTTACTATGAGCATCGCTACAATAAAAAGAAAAAGAAAAAAAGGGGTTTTCATTAGCAGCCGAGTCCTCCTTCAATGGGGCATGCAGCTCCTGTGAAGTCTGCTTCAAAGACGCCTGGTTCGGGTCCGGAGGTTACGTAATCCTCTACATTTGTGGTGTTCCACTCGTGCGGATGATTCCAGAGGGTCCAGAAATATCTCCATTCATTCCATCCTACGCCTAGGCTTTTTACATAGATGCCCTTGTCGGCAAGGATCTTTCCTACTTTTCTTCCGGTCATACAGGGTATGCTGTAGCAGTAGACGATGAGGTCTTTTTCTGGGTTTGCTTCGTGGAGTGCTTTTACTGACTCGGTAATTCGGTCAATTGCGCCGTAGTCGGAATGATCACGATCTTTGTAGGCGGGGACATTTACTGCACCGATAACGTGTTCCTCTAGGTATTCTTCCTCGCTTCTTAGGTCGATGAGGATAAAGCTCTCATCTCCTTTTGCCATTCCCTTCCGGATGTGGTGTGGGGATACGGAGGTTGCTACTTCTACATCGTAGAATTCCTTAATTAATTGCTCTTGTGAACTTTCTGATTCTTGTGGGCTGTCTGTAAGGATGTTTCCTAACGTGCCCCCTATGAATCCGAAAATCAATGCAAGAATGATGGTATTTTTGTTACTTTGTTTCATGAAATCACCTCTCCTTCTCATTTTATTCTTTGTTCTTTTAAAGATATCGGTGTTTTCTATTTAGGGAAGGTTTAAATAGCATTTTTGCTTCAGATTGATTATGAGGATTGCTTTCTTTGAACTTGAGGGATGGCAGAAAAAGATAGTTACTAAATCGTTGAAGGGCCATTCTTTATTGTTCTTTGATGAGGCGTTAACGGATAAACATGTTGCTCGGTTGAAGGGGGTTGAGGTGTTGGTGGTGTTTATTTATTCTCAGGTTACTGCAAAGATTGTAGATTCCCTGGTGAAATTGAAGTTTGTTGCGACGATGTCTACGGGGTACGATCATGTGGATGTTGCAGCCTGTAAGAAGAAAAAGGTTCTTGTGTGTAATGTACCTACGTATGGAGAGAATACGGTGGCAGAGCATGCGTTTGCTTTGATTCTTGCTTTATCACGACGAGTGTATCCTTCGATTAAACGAACTCATGAGCAGCATTCGTTTGTGACTGATGCTTCTCTACGTGGATTTGATTTGAAGGGTCAAACGTTGGGGTTGATAGGGTGTGGGAACATTGGAAAGCATGTTGCTCGTATTGCAATTGGTTTTGAGATGAAGGTTTTGGTTTTTGATTTGAATCGCGATGAAAAGCTTGCTAAGAAAATTGGTTTTCGGTATGGTTCTTTTTCTCAGCTGTTGAAGAACTCTGATATTCTTTCGTTGCATGTTCCGTATAATAAGAAAACTCATCATTTGATTGATGGTACTGCTATTGCTTCGATGAAGAAAGGGGTTTATATTGTGAATACTGCTCGAGGTGCGGTTATTGATACGCATGCTCTGGTGAAGGGGTTGCGTTCTGGTCAGGTTGCTGGTGCGGGATTGGATGTGTTGGAGGAGGAGTGTGCGGTAAAAGAAGAGGTTGCGCTGTTGAATGATGCGTTTAAGAAGACGTGTAACATGGCTACTATCTTGGAGAATCATTTATTGATGAAGATGGAGAATGTGATTATTACTCCCCATAATGCGTTTAATTCTTCTGAGGCTTTACTTCGAATATTGGAGACTACTCTGGAGAATATTAAGGATAAGGGTAGGAAGAATAGCGTCTCATGAAATCTTGCTGTGATGTGGGTGAGGCGAGGAAGGTTTGGTACACGGATAAGCTCTTCTTGATTGCATTGGTTGGTTCTGTGATTATGGGTTTTGCTGCGTTTGTGCCATTGTTACGTCCTATGTTTGATGTGTTCTTGGAGTATGTGGGCATTATTTGGTGGGCGGTGCTGCTTGGTTTGTTTCTCGGGGGGATTATGGATTATTTTGTGCCGCAGGAGTATGTTTCTAAGATGCTGGCGCAGAAGAAGAAGAGAACGATCTTCAATGCGGTGGGTTTAGGTTTTTTGATGTCGGTATGCAGTCATGGGATACTTGCGATTGCGATTCAGTTGTATAAGAAAGGTGCTTCGGCGCCGGCTGTTGTTGCTTTTTTATTAGCTGCGCCTTGGGCTAATATAACGATAACCATCATGTTGTTTGGTTTTTTTGGGGTGAAGGCGCTGTTTATTATTCTCTCTGCGATCTTGATTGCAATTATTACTGGGTTCGTTTTTCAGTTCTTGGATAGTAAGGAGATGATTGAAAGAAATCCTATTTCTGTTTCTACTGCTACCTTTTCTATTCGAGGCGATGTTAAGAGGCGATGGAAAAAGTTTAGGTTTTCTGTGGATTCGGTTTTGCAGTCTATAAAAGGTATTGGACGTGGCGCTGTAAGTTTATCACAAATGGTGTTATGGTGGATCTTGATTGGGGTATTCTTGGCTTCGGCTGCCGGTGCATTTATTCCGGTTGATTTCTTTAGGCAGTATATGGGTGCTACTTTATTGGGGATGTTGGTTACGTTATTGATTGCTACCGTTATGGAGGTTTGTTCAGAAGGTACTTCGCCTATGGCGTTTGAGATCTTTCGTCAGACTGGAGCACTAGGGAATAGTTTTATCTTTTTGATGGCGGGCGTTGCTACCGATATGACGGAGATTGGCTTGATTTGGAAGAATATTGGTCGGAAAACAGCTCTCTGGTTGCCTTTGGTGACGGTGCCGCAGGTGATTGTTGTTGGGTATTTTCTTAATGTATTGTTGTGATATCTCTCGCCATAAACCTTAAATAACTTAGTTTCTTGAAATTGAGTATGAGAATACGAAAAGCTACTGTTGAGGATGCGAGAACTATCAGTAGGATTCATTCTGACACGATACGGTATGTTAATAGTAGGGATTACACTCCAAAACAGATTAGGGAATGGATTCCGATCAATAGGACTGCGAGAATTCGGAAATTGTTGAAAGAGGGGAAGCTTTATTTCTTGCTTATTGACAAGGATGTTGTGGGAGTTAGTTCTTTGATGTTAGAGGAATCTGAACTGGGTTCGTTGTACATTAAACATACTGCTCATGGTAAGGGGTATGGGAGTAGGTTGTTGAGGTATGTTGAAGGGTATGCTAAGCGGCATGGCGTTAATCGTTTGCGGTTGCATTCTACCACTACTGCTTATTCGTTCTATAAGAATAAAGGGTATACTCGAATTAGAAAAAGTTCTCATCGGATGGGTTGTGCAGATATTTCTTGTATATTGATGACGAAAAGGCTTTGAGTTTGCAAGAATTAAATCTCAAATCCATACTTACCGTACATGGGGGTGAAGACGAACTGGCCTAGGAATTCTAATGCTAAGGAGCCGTCGTCTCGTTTGATGCCTCTTACCATCTCTTGTTCTGTTATGGATCCAACGGGGCCCACTATTACTCCATTGGGTTTTAGTTGGTCTAGGAGTTCTTTTGGGAATTCTTTGCAGGCTGCGGTTATTATTATTTTATCGTAGGGTGCTTTTTCTTCTAAGCCGCGAGAGCCGTCTTCTTCGTGGACTTCGATGTTTTTTATGTTTGCTTTCTCGAAGTTTGCTTTTGAGAAATGGACTAGTTCGGGGATGACTTCGGTTGAGATGACTTTGCCTTTCGGTCCTACGATCTTTGCGATGATTGCTGCCTGGTAGCCGGATCCGGTTCCTACTTCAAAGACTTTTTCTCCGGGTTCTAGTTCTAATGCACTGGTCATTATCATTACCGTGGTGGGTTGGGAGATGGTTTTGCCTCTTAAGATAGGTAACGGCCGGTCTTCATAGGCGTGGGTTTTAATCTTTTCTGGGATAAAGAGGTTTCTATCTACTTGTTCGAATGCTTTTAATTCGCGTTCATTGAACTTATAGTTTTTACTCCAGAAATCTACTAGCAGCTCTTTTGGCTGAGACATAGGGTCTTTAGAGGGAAATTGCTATATAAACTATTCGGTTGTGTGTTTATTGCTTATCGAAGAAGTCTTGGATGCCTTTTTTGTAGTCGCCTAGGACTTGGACGTTGTATTCTTCGGGAAAGCACTCTTTATACATCGGTAATTGGTAGCGCTCGTCTAGGAAGATGATTGCTCCGCGGTCTTGTTGGGATCTTATGCATCTGCCGGCATTTTGGAGGGTTTTGATCATTGCTGGGAAAATATATCCATATTGTAGGCCGCGACCATACTTGTCTTGGTAGTAGGACATGACCTCTTTGACTTCTAAACTGGGTTTTTCTAGTGGGATGCCTACTACTATTACACATTTTAGGAGATCTCCGGGTAGATCTATTCCTTCGCCGAACGATCCTGCCGCTACTGCTAGAAGTGCAGCCCCTAATGCTTTGTGTTCCTTGAATCTGGTCAGGATATGTTGTTTGTCTTCTTTTGATAGGCCTTGGCGTTCGATCATGGTCTCTTTTTGACACCATTCCTGGAAGAAAGGGTAGACGCTATTGCGAACTGCGTAGCTGGGGAAGAAGATTAAGGTGTTGCCGGGGACGGTATTTGCGATATCTGCTGTGATTTTTCCCATCTTTTCGAATTCTGCTGGAGATCTTCTCGCGTATTTTGTCGTGGTATGAGGTATGGTGATTGCTAGGCGGTTTTCTTGTGAGAATGGGGAAGGATATTGCTTTTCTCTGGCTTGAGGGAATCCTAGAATATCGGAATACATCTCGGTGGGGGTGATGGTGCCGGACATGCAGATGATGGAGTGGGCGCGTTCGATGACTTCCTTCGTTACGATGGAGGGATCGATGCACTTGTAGCTGAGTTGGAGGGTGTTTTGATCGTAGCCTTGCTTTTGTTGGATGATTCGAGTAAATCCATGGTCTTGGCCGTCCCACGCCTCTAGAAAGGATGCGATGGAACCGATGTAGCTGTTTTTCTGCTTCTTTCTGATTTCGTCGGCAACATCGTGGAGGGTAGCGATAAGGGATTGATAGTCTTCGTGTTCGGTGATGGGTTTTTGGAAGTCTTCTTTGTCTACTAGTGATTCTTCCTTGTCTTCTAGGACTTTTGCTGTTTGGTTTAAGGCATCCTTGACGCGATTGATGAGTTGTTCGGGTTCTTCTAGGAAATATTTCTGGGCTTCTTTGATGGCTCGGTCGATCATGGCGTTGGTGAGGTTGTGTGAGAGTAATTCTCGGCAGCGCTTGGGGAGGTTGTGGCCTTCATCAACGATGATTATGGATTTTTCTAGGTCTGCTTCTATCTTATTCATGAAGGTGTCTCGAATTTGAGGGTGGAACATGTAAAAATAGTCTGCAATGATGACGTCTGCCTTTTTTGAGAGTAATTCTGCAGTGTAATACGAGCATAACTTATTCTTTTTGCAGTGTTCGATGACTTCCTCTACGTGCATCGGGCTTTGGATGCCTAATTGGTGAAGTGCTGATTCTGCCTGCAGGGTGGGAATGCCGGCTGGCTTTTTGGTGTTGTTGTAGAAGTCGCACTGGTTTTCCTCTCTTAGCTTTTTACAATAGTCCTGGAAATCGTTGCTGTATAAGGCGCCGGCATTCGGTTGGGAGCACATCCACTGCTTTCCTATGAGGTCGGCGCAGGTTATTGTTGTTCCATGCTTGTTTTTGATTGCTTTGAGCGTTTCGATGGCGATATGGTGTTGGGTGTGTCTTGAGGTTAGGAAAAAGATTCTCAATCCGTTCTTTTTTGCGTATTCTAAGGCGGGTGCTAAAGAAGCTGCCGTTTTGCCGAGTCCGGTTGGGGCGTGGGCGATGAGATGTTGCTTTGCTTCTATTGCCGACTTAACGTCATCCATCATGTCGGACTGTATCGGTCTAATTTCGTCGAAAGGGAATAAAGAATGTTCCATGGTTTTGGGAATGGGGGGTGTTATTTATAGTTTATTAAGTAAGATTTAAAAGTGTGGTTAGCTTACCCCGTAGTATGAAGCTACGCTGGGGGGTGTGCGTTACTCTTTTTGTTCTAGTTTTTTTTCTGGTAGGGTGTGAGAATAGTACGGATGTTGTGGTTCGGACAGGTGCTGTTGGGAATGTTATCGTGGATACGGTTGTTGATGATGTTGTAGAAGTCGTTGAAGATTCACCTGATGAAATCGAAGCGGTCGAGAATGTCAGCGAGGATGTTGTCGAGAATGCTACTGCTGGGGAAACACACATCGTGAGAATAGAGGCTTTGCGCTTGAAACCGGATACGTTGACGATTTCTGTTGGAGATACGGTTATTTGGAAGAATAATGATCAGTTTAAGGTTGGTGGAGTATTTCACCGGTTGATTTCTTATAAAAAGGAATTTAGAAGTGAACGGTTTTTTAGAGGGGAGCAGTTTGAACATACATTTGAGAAGGCTGGCACGTTCGTGTATACTGATCTCATTTTTACTGATAGAGAATCCATGCGCGGCGAGATTATTGTTGAGGAATAATACTAAGTTTTAAATAATCTCTTTTTATTATGGTCTTATGGATAAGCGTCAGGTACGCGTTTTTAAAAGAGAGATGATGGCGCTTTATCGGGTGACTTCTGGTATAGCGAAAGCGCGGAAAAAGCGGGTTGCGGGTTTGCAGGCATACATCGCGGTTTTCAAGAAAATTCTTTCGAAAGCTAACAGTAAGTATCGAGATGTTTTGTTTACGTTGAGTGATGCTGGTCTTTTGAGTATTGCGATTAAGGCGAAGAATGTGAAAGAGGTGTTTGAGGAAGCTATGAAGGTGGATGGGGTGACGGGATTAGGCGTTGCTCGATTTGATAGTGCTTCGGTTGAACAGAATGAAGGTTTTTCGGCATTGGTTGAGCAGATCAAGGATGCGGCGTATATCTCGTACAAGCGTGGACAGAATGGGAGTAGCACGGTGTTGTTGCAGAAATCCAGTAAGCGTGGACAGGTTACGATTGAATTTGAACCGGATGAGGAGAATCATCCCGGTATTGTGTTATTGGCGGAGTATGCGTTGCGCTCGGTGAAGGGAGATGCTCCCTTATTAGAACATCTGCAGAGTATTGGATTTATTGATGATCCGGATACGTATGGTGCACGTGAATGGAAAAAAGGCTTTGACCCGAGGATTGATGATATCTAGATGGTGGTAGGATTACTCTTTTTTATGTTGGCCGGGATTGTTGGATTGTATTTGGGATCCGGTTATTTGGTGGACGGAGCTAAACATATTGCGCGTTTGTTGCATATGTCGGATACGCTTGTGGGATTGACTATTATTTCGATTGGGACGTCGATTCCGGAGATTATGACTAATTTATCATCTGGATTGAAGGTGCGTGCTGGGATTGAGGCGAGTGGTATTGCGATTGGCACGAATGTGGGGAGTGATATTACGCAGATTACGTTTATTCTTGGGTTGACTGCATTATTGGGTGTTTTGTATGCGAATAAATCTTTATTTACGCGAGATGGTCCGATGGTGATTTTTGCTCTTGCATTATTGTATGTGTTTAGTCGTACGGGTAACCTCTTTGAGTTTTGGGAGGGCTTGGTGATGGTTTTATTGTATCTTGTGTATTTGGGATTGCTTACACGGGATAGTAGCTTGGTTAGAGAGACTAAAAAAGAGATTGAGGCTGCAAATGGACATAATGGAAGTATACGTCCTTATCTCACTCATGGTGGGCTTTGTTTGCTTGGATTTGGTGTTTTGTTTGTGTCTACGGAGCTTGTTGTAGAGAGTGCGATTCAGCTCGCTTGGTATTGGGGCGTTGCCCAGAGTTTTATTGGTGTGTTGATTGTGGGTGTTGGGACTGGATTGCCTGAATTGAGTACCTCGGTGCGTGCTGCTTTACAAAAGGCGCATGGAATTTCGTTGGGGACGATTGTTGGCAGTAATATTACGAATCCGATGCTTGCTCTTGGAATAGGTGCGATGGCTTCTGGCACTGGTTTATTGGTGCATCCGGATTTGCTGAATTTTGATATTCCTTACCTGTTCTTTGTTACGTTACTTGCCTTAGGGTTGATCTGGCACAAGGGTAAGATCGGAAAAGGGGAGATGTGGAAGGGAGTTTTATTGATTGCTCTGTATGGGTTATTTGTGCTCTTGAAGATTAGTCGTTTTGCTTAATTTTTAGTGCTTTTTCTCTTTTCTTTGATTTAGCTGTTCTTATTAGATAAGAAGTCCTTATGTGTATTTTGCTTATTTCTGCCTATTTATGCTTAATTATTAGGAATATTTATAAACAAATCTTATTAATTAGGAAGTGTGGATTCGGGTAAACCGAAAAAAGAGGCTATTGAGGTACTTTGTTCTAGGTTACGAAAGATGCTTATTGACGAGACTGCGTCGTTAGAGTCGGATATTCCTGTTTCTGTGTTTAGGAAGGAATTGGGGATGCAGGAGGCGGTGTGTCGCTCTTTAGTTAAGAAAGGTAAATCGTTTGGTGAAATTTCTACGATTGTTAAGCGTGATTACAAGACGGTGTGGACGGCGAATAAGAATGCCAGGGTGAAGGATGGCAGTGTGAAGTATGCCAAGGTGAAGGATGGCAGTGTGAAGTATGCCAAGGTGAAGGATGGCAGATAAGGTGCGTGATCGTCAGATAGCGGCGATTGATGTCTTACTGGGGAAGCTTAAGGAGCAGTTGATTGAGCATCCCGAATTACTTTCTGAATTAGTTGGTAGCAATGAGAAGAGCGTTCCTGTTTCTGTGTTTAGGAAGGAATTGGGGATGCAGGAGGCGGTGTGTCTGTACTTACGTGATGAACAGGGACTGACGTTTGCGGAGATGGCAAAGGTGCTGCACCGAGATTACAAGACGGTGTGGACGGCATATAGTAAGGCGAAGAAAAAGGTGAGGCATGTCAGATAGCTATCGGATGAAGAATGTAGATTCGTGTAGCTTGGCTGATATGCGGAAGGCGATCGGTAAGGATATTACTAGTATTGAGCGCGAGTATCGGAACCGGGAGATAACTCCGCATACCTATCGCACGTTGATGCGGGAGCAGGTGTATGATCGTTCTCGATTGGAGTGGAAGCAGTTGTTTGCGAGTAGATTGAAGAGAGAGCAAAAACAGGAGGTTGCTCGGATTGTTCCCATCTTATTAGTGATGATTGCTTTGAGTCTGTTTGCTTTTGTGACTCCGTTTGTTGGTTTTGTAACCATAAGTGAGCAGGTTGGATTTGAGGAGGCAATTGGAGAGCGGTTTAGTGGTAATGCTAGTTATGCGTTTGAGTTGCTGCATTCGGGAAGCTTGAGTAGTTTGAGTTTGAGTGGAAGCTTGAGTCAGGAGGGTATTGCACGAGTGTATGCAGACCTAGGCAATAGCTCGTATCTGGTCTATGATAGTGCGCAAGCTGGTTTAGCGTTAATTACTGGCTTGGTTGTTGCCGAGGATAATGTCTCGGTAGAGGGGAATGATTCTGTGGTGGTGGAGAATGCTTCGCTGGATGTTAGTTTGCTTGTGCCCGATAGTCTAGTGGCGCATACGGATGAATTCTTGGAGTACTCTGTTGCTACTACAAGTGTGGTGGATGAGGAAAGATTATGTAGTGTGTGGAGTGTTAATAGTAAGGCGGTTGCCTGTCAGGGAGCGGTTGATTGTTGTGGCTTTATTGGTCTTGAGGGAAGGGGAACATGGGATGCTCCGTTCTATCTGACTGCGGATAGATATGTGTTGGATGATGTTAATACGATTGGTGCGCGATTGGTGCATTATGCTCTGGATCTTGAGGAAGTTACAAGCGATATTCGGTATTCTGCTGTTGTGGAAAGCACGGCTGAATTTATTGAACGTAGAATTTCCTTTACGGATAGATGTATTGAGAGTTGCTTGCTCTCGGTTAATGCTAGCGAGATTAACTTTAGGGTTGAGGTGGATGCTGGTACTTTAGATTTGGACTCGGTACAGTATTCGGTGCTGCAGGAATTCACCATTAGTCGGAACGCTCCGGTACTGGTACAGAACTTCTCGAACAAGACGTGGTTTGTTGGCGATACTCAGTACATTGTGTTGTCAGATTACTTTACGGATGCGGATGGAGATGCTTTGAATTATTCTGTAGATGTAGATGGGGTTGTGGATGCTCGTGTTGATGATGGATTGGTTACGGTGGTTGCTGATGAGATTGGCAAAGGTGCATTGTTCTTTACGGCGACTGATGGTCATTATTCTGCTACTTCCCCTGTTGTGTGGATTGATGTGGTTGAAAAACCTGCAAGTATGGATGAGGTTTTGGTAGAGGTTGTTACGGATGTCCCTCGAGTTAGATTGAATGAGCCAGTGCGTTGGGTGACTGTCGTGAATGCATCGGACTTGGCGCTTAACTTGAGCGTCAACATTAGTTCGAACATTTTGAATATTTCGGTGGTTGATCTTGAGGATAATGCGAGCTTGGATGCAGTTGTTAGGGATGAGGGTCGTGTCAAGAATTTGAGCGTGTTCCGGGCTGAGAAGCGGATTGATCATATTGAAAAGATAGAGGATCGATTGGCTGGTGAGAAATTGGAGATTATTAGGGATGATCCGACTGCGATTGGGTCGGTTGGAGACATTAATCGTGAGTTGCTTGCGTTGAGGAATGAGCGGAATGAGTTGACTGGGTTTGTTGTTGCAAGTACGGTGGGTGATGGGTTGTTGCCTAGGTTCTTCGCGTGGTTGAAAGAGGTTGCAATTACTGGATTTGTGGTAGCTGACAACTCGGATGAATCTGATGTGGCTGAAATTATTATTGGTGAGGTTGCTCAGGTGGTTGCTATTGAATATTACACTGAGGCTCCGACTGCAAAAGAGAGGATGTTGACGAACACTACGAAGGAGGTCGTGATTAGTTCGGATGTGCATTATGAGAACATTTTGGCTTACTCTAGCTTGCCAGAGGAAATAGAGGAAGGGAATATCAAATTGGAGTGGATTACTGATGGTGGGAGAGAGGAGGTTAGCTTTGTTGCGGTTGATAGAAATGCGAATGGATTGGTGGATGAGATTGAATGGGTTGTGCCACACCTGTCGAATCAGACGTATGAGATTAGTTTGACGATACTCAATGTACAGAGCTATCCTGCATTAGGTGGGGAGTGGACGGTTAAGTTTGAAACTAGTGGTAATGCGAACTTGACGATCTTTACGGTTAATGGTACGCGGTATCGGGAGATGACGGATGACAATCCTTATACTTCTGATGATTTGAAATTGAAGACGTTGAGATGTGGGGAGGATGTGTTGTTCGATCGGATCAATAATTTCTCGTCTGCAAATAGTTACTTGTTGTTGGAGAATGGTAGTTTAGTGACGTTGGCTGATTCGGTAGATAGGGTGTATGCGGTTGCAGGGTACTCGTTCCTAGATTATTCGTGTAACGCTACTGCGCGGCATACGGTTGATGTGATTACTGCTGGCCGGCATTACCAGAATATTATGTTTGGCAATATTACGTCGATGGCGCAGAATAGTGCTAGTGGGATTGCTTGTAGGTTGAGTATCGGAGGAAATTGGGGAGAGGGATGTTATGAAAATACCTCGATGAGTGGCGATCCGAATTCGACTAATACCTGTATTGATCTGAGTGCAGATAACCAGATTAGTACTGCGGATAGATGTCACAATAACACTGAATGTATTGATCATATCGGGGCGAGTTGTGATTTTTATGATATTGGAGGTCCTAATACGGTAAAAGGTGTTTGTGCTCGGGATTCGGCTACTGCGGCGCAATGTAGCGAGAATGCTGTATCAGGAGAATATAATACTAATTTGACTGGAGGTACCGCGGTTAATTTCCACTCAGGCAATGAAAATGGTACGTGTGGCGATGGAAATGAAGGGATGGTTTGTGCAGACTCTACTGCGCATGGTTACCAGCCTAACGGTACGGGTATCTGTGAGAATTCGGTTTGTACGGTGGCTAGCTCATTATATATGAGTTGTAAGTTGGAGGCGTGTGCGGTGAGTGATATTACCATTGCTAACTTGGTGAGTGATTGTAGCGGTCTTGGAGGGATTTCGTGTGATAGTAGTGTGAATGGAAGTGGTTTCATCCAGGATGGACAGTGTGATGGATCTAGTTGTAAGACTTCGGGGCATTTGTGTAATTCGACAGGGGCTATCACTGCGGATGGGTGTTCTGGTGGTTGTAGTGAGGGCGATCCGTGTGACGCTACCTTGAATAATGGGGACTTTGATCCTACGTATGGTACCTGCTCCAGCGGTTCTTGTGTTGTTTCCGGAAGCAATATTGCTCCTACGCTTGCTAATGTTACTTTGAATAATACCATTACTATTACAACGCATGATGACTTGTATGGGAATGCAACATTTACGGATGCTAATGGAGATAATGGAAGTGTGCATTTCACCTGGTATCTGAACAATGTTCCTATCTATAATGAGACTATCCATCGTGTCTTGAGCGATACTATTGCTCGATCGAACTTGTCGCGTACCAATTTGACGAAAGGACAGGTCATTAACTTCTCGGTGTATGCTAATGATAGTTCTACAAATACAGATGTTTCGAATAGTCAGAGTTTGACGGTTGCGAATGGTCCTCCGGTTGTGACTGCGCCATTCCTCAATACTTCATCGACTATCTCTCGTTCGAATGTGACTGCGAACACGACGTATACAGATATTGATGGGGACGTGGGGAACGTTACTATGTATCTTCTCAGTGCTGGTGCTCTTGTAGAGAATAGGACGGTCTTTAACGTGGTGTCGGGGAGTGTGGTGGTGGTTAACTTTACGTACGGTACCTATATGAAGGCTAGTACCATAGTTTCGTTTGCGTATGCTACTGATGTGGCTAGTGGTATTTCTACGGCTATCGAGGGTAGTAATGCTACTGTGGTGAATACGCCTTCTAATGTGAGTGTACCTGGAATTAACAATAGTGCTCCTAATTCGAATGATCATTTGTATGTGGAGGCGAACTTTTCCGATTATGATGCCGGTGATACGGGTACGGCTACCCTCTATTGGAAGATCAATAATGTTGTCGTGAGGTCGGAGCAATTCCTTTCCTTAGATGGAAATGGTGCGAATATATTCTCTACTCTTACTACTGGAGGGTTCAAGAAGAATGATAAGATTAATGTGACGGTGGTGGCTAATGATACTGAGGACAATACTACGATTACTAGTCTGACGTTGACGGTTGCGAATGGTCCTCCTCTGGTAAATAATATTTCATTCTCGTTTGCGGATTATCCTATGAATACATTTAACTCCTCTGAGAATGTCTCCCTCAATGCGACGTTCTTTGATAATGATGGGGATAATGGAAGTTTGACGTTTACCTGGTATCTGAATGCTACTGCAATCTTTAATCAGAGCTTTTACAACCTTACAAATGGGACGCGGGTGATGTCTAACCTTACTATTGGCAATTACACTCGGAATGCTGAGATTAATGTGACTATTGTTGCGAATGATACGGATGGTGCACTCTCGGATACGTACTGGAGTGATGATACTACCATTACGAATGGATATCCCTCTGTAGGCACTCCCTTATTGAATAACACGCAGGTGAAGGCGAAGGATGTTGTTGGTGCTAACGTAACTACTACGGATCCGGATGGAGATATATCGAATGTTAACTTTATTCTCTATGTTAATGAGGCAGCCTACTTTGAAACGGCAACTCGTATTTTGACTGGCGGTACTGCTATAGCTAACTTTACCGGTTCACTCTACTCCCGAGGTGATGTGCTGCGTGTTGGTGCTTTTGCCACAGATAGTCAGGAAGGAGTTTCTCCAGAGATTTCAAGTGTCAATATTACAGTGGTGAATAGTCCTCCGTTTGCGGATAATGTGACGTTGAATGACTCGAATGTGAGGTCGGTAGATGATCTTTGGGTACAGGCGAATTACTCGGATGATGATGGAGATGGCGGAAGTATTACCTTTACCTGGTATGTGAATAGTATTCCGGTGTTTAATGAGACGTTTGATTCGTTGACACAGAGTAGCTTTGCTATTAGTGGTACGTTTAATGCGGAGAATTTCTCGAAGGGAGATCTGGTTAATGTTTCGGCGACGGCTGACGATACGTTTGATAATGGGACGCCAGCATTTAGTGAGACGTTGACGATCTTGAATAGTCCTCCTTTTGTAAATAACAGTTTGCTAACGCTTAGTGTAGGGGAGAATACTGCTAAATCTATTACCTTGACACAGTATTACGCGGATCCGGATGGTGATGTGCTGTCGTTCAATATTACAGGCAATAGTTCGAGCACGGTGAGTGTGGTGATTAATCAGACTACCTCGATTGCTACCTTTACTCCTGCTTTAGATTATACTGATGCTGTCTTTATGACGGTAACGTTCAATGATTCTGAATATAACTTATCGGAGGAGATTTATGTTGACGTGGGTGCTTCCTTGTACTGTGGAGATGGATACTGTGGTGCGAGTGAGGCGACGAGTTGTAAGGCTGATTGTGATTGGTGTGGAGATGGTTCCTGTAATGGTGCTGAGACGTGTAGTGGTTGTGGAACGGATTGTGGAAGTTGTCCTATAGCATATAGTGCTGCTCCCGCTCCTGCTGCGGCTGCAGCACCTGCGGCTGCTGCGGCTGCTGCGGCTGCATCGATTTCGTTGGCGTCGCCGGGATCTCGATACGGCCTTGAATTGAGTGCTGCAACCTTGCCGTGTAGGCGTGTTTCGGGAGGCAAAGGGAGCGATATTAGTATCCTCCAATCTATTGTTGAAGAGACTGATGTTCCTCTTGGTTATCAGGTGGTATTGGATCCGTTCCGCATTCAGTGTGCTGGGCATGAGATTGATTTCACGGTCAGTATTCCGGAACAGTTTGTGAACTTGACGATGCTCAGATGTACGGGCGATGTGTGTGTTCCTTCGCTGATTAATTTGACCTCTCGGTTAGAGTGCTTTGACTCGGAGACGGGTAAGTTTAAGCGTTCGGAATTGGAAGAGGAAACCGTAGATGTGAATCTGAGCGAGGGCAATGTTACGGTTGACGGGGTTGAATTTGTTGCTCGAAATGAAACTGTTGAGGAGGCAAAGAATGAGTTCCTGAAAATTATTGGTAGTCCTTCGCATCTACGGATCGAGGATACGAGCACGAGTACGTTGACTTTGTCGTATTTGGAGGAGCAAACTAAGAATATTGATGTTGAGGGATTGCAGATCTTTGCTCGTGCTAACGATGAATGGAATCCGTTGGGCGGGGTAATAGATCAGGATGCACTAACGGTCACGGCTGAAATTGAGGATATTGAACAGTATCTGGACAATGAAAGCGTAGGATTGTTTGCTATTATGGGGTCGATCTGTGAGTTCTGTCTGAATAGTTCGTTCGAGAAGGTGTATAACGGGACGACTAGAGATGCTGTGTTGCTGGTTCACGGATTTACGAGCAGTCCGGATACGTTTGAGGATATCATTGCAGATATTGAGTTGACGGAGCAGCCATTCCAGGCGTGGACGTATGGATATAGTAGTACGCGCCCGATAGCAGATATTACCCAGGACCTGATGGATAGTATTGAGTTGAATGTTGATGAATTTGATAACTTGTACATTGCTGCACACAGTCTAGGGGGGATTGTGGCGCAGAAAACGTTGCATGATGCGTTTGTCGCGAATAATGTTACGCAGAAGTATACCTTTATCCCGAAGGTGAAGAAAGTTATTTTGGCGGGTGTTCCGAATGAGGGGGCTGCCTTCCTCGAAGATTATCTGAAAGTGTATAAGTTCTTGGTGAATAGAGTCAGTAAGTATAACAACCTGTTTAACGTCAATAACCAGCTGATTGATGTGCTGAAAGAGGGGCTTGTTAGTCCGCGATTGCCTGGAGTTGATTATTTCGTTATTGCGGGAACGAATACTCAGCAATTTGGTAATTTGCTCGATATTGAGGCGACAAACCAATCTCATGATGGGTTGGTCACTATTAAGAGTGCGCAGCGGATTGGAGACGAGTATATCAATAATAGATGTACCAATTATTGGGATATTAATGTGACTCACACCGGTTTGATTGATGAGGAGGTCTCACGAAAATTAATTGAGAAGATTATTGCTCGTGAAATTATCGCTTCTGGTGTGGAGACTGCTGTAGGAAATACGTTGTATTATGATCTTCACATTGGTGATTGTTCGAGCAAGGATAGATTTATTTTGGTGGGACAGCGGATTTCGGATGATGCTACCTTTGACGCTACGGGATGTAAGTGTGGAAACGGTGTGTGTGGACAGGGAGAGGATGAATTGAATTGTCCAATCGATTGTTTCGATGGATTCTCGTTTAAATCGATTACTCCCAAACAAGTACTCAGGATCTTGTTGATGATTATCGGTGCATTCTTGCTGAACAAATTGGCATTCTTTGGTTTCGTGCATACCAACAAGAAGTTTGCTCGATTCTTGAAGGTGCACAAGTCTTTGAAGCACTACACGCGGAAAAGGCGTGTTGAAGAGGCTCATGCGTTGTATCGGGAATTGAATAGACATTATGCCACGATTGAATCGGGGAAGCATAACTTCTTTATCAAGCGGTACTTGTGGAAGCGGGTTAAGAGGCATCGTAAACGGGTAATGCGATTTGATCATCCGTTGTTCAAGATGAAGATGCTGCGGAAGACGGTTAGAGGTCATCTGAAGAAAGGTAATGTTAAAGCTGCTCGGAAAGCTCATGATCGGATGCATCGCTTGTATGTTGGACACTTCATGGAGGGTGCTCCTAAGGCACTGTGGAAGAGGCCTTGGCATTATCTGCGCTTGACTTTGCGTCATGTGTTGCATGTGCATGTGCATGCGAAGCATCACTATACTCGAATGCGTGTTCATCGGCATTTGGGGAAGAGAAAGAAGTAGTGCTGTAATTCGTAACTGCTTACGGCTTCAAAACTCTTACTCTTCGGACTGATGGCTCTACGTCCCGTCCTTGAAGCGAGCAAGAAGTGAGCTTCTCGCAACAGCAACAACCCCTGTGACGAGCTTTCTCTCGATATGAGGGAGTTTTGACTTTATGCCGTTAGCAGTTACTGCAATTCTAAAGCTTTAAAAAAGAAGTTTGGTTTTTGGTTGTTGGGAAGGCTAGGCTGGGAGTGTAGCGCTCTTCTGTTACCTTGAACGCGCTTTAGAGGAGTCGAAGCCGGAGAAGCGGCATTGCTTATGCGGTTGGTCTCAACTGTGACGTTGAAACTCTGTCCATAGGGATTAATGCTTTAGTGAACCAGGTGAGATCAGGAATGAAGCAGCCTTAAATTATTGTGTTGATGCTCTGCGGGTAGCGGAGTGGAGAAACTTTTGAGGTTAGCCAGCTGTATAGGTTTGTGCTCATTTTTTGGTGCGCCTTCCCACTTTCTTTTTTGGTTTTTTCTTTTTAGCTTTTGATGGTTTCTTTGGGGCAGTCTTCTTGCGTGGCTGGGGCTTGGTTGTGTGTAGACGGAGCATTTTTCCTTGTTTTTTTGATTTTTGGCTCTTGATATCTAGCTTTACGCTTTTTTCTACTTTACTTTTTATTGAGGATCCTACTTTCTTAAGTTCTGCTTTCTTAAGTTCGGCTGCATAGACTACTACGTCTGCGATTAATGTTAAGATGATGACTACCACTGCTAATTTGACTGGTTTGCTTACGGTGAAGAGGTCATCTTCGGCTACGGCGTGGCCGGTTACACTTGGTTCGGCGATGAGAATGTTAATGGTTACAAACGCTGCTACTATGTTCATAACTAGAAGTGCTTTGTTCATAGGGTGTTATTAGGGAACGGGGTACTTAAAGATATTGATTAGAATGCAGGTAGATAGTATCTTCAGAATTCTTGTTAGATTTCAGAAGGTGAGCCAGTCTTTGTATGTATCGTCTTTTCCTTGTACGATGTTGAGATAGGTGGTGCGGAAGAACTCTGCTTTTTCGTGGGTGTTGAGAATAGTATCATCTATTTGCTTGACGGGGGTTACTTCGGCTGCGGTTCCTACTACAAAGACTTCATCAGCAGCTTTGAGCTCTTCTGGAGTTATGATGCGCTCCTCGGTTTCGATATTGTTGTCTTTAGCTATTTGTAGGATGGTGCTTCTCGTGATTCCTGGGAGGATGGATCCGGTTTTTGCAGTTATTAGCTTGTTGTCTTTCATCATGAAGATGTTCTCGCCTGGTCCTTCCGCTACGTGGCCCTCGTAGTCCAGCATGAGTGCTTCGTCAAAGCCTGCTTTTTTTGCTTCCTGGTGGGCGTAGATGGAGTTGACATAGAATCCGCCTACTTTTGCTTCGGGTTTGAATGATTTTGGATGGAGTCTTATTGTTTCTGCGGTCTTTAGTTTAACTGCTTCATTTCCTAGGTAGGCTCCCCAGGGCCAGACTGCAATCAGTACATTTACGGGTGCTCCTACAGGATCTAGACCCATCTTGCCGTAGCCGTAGAAAATTAAAGGGCGGATGTAGCCTGCCTCTAGCTTATTTACTTTTACCGTTTCTCTAATTGCTTGTTCTATTTCCTCTTTGGAGAACGGTACCTTCATTTGCAGAGTTTCTGCTGACAGAAATAATCTTTCGACGTGTTCTTTAAGTTTGAAAATTGCTGTGCCCTGTTCTGTTTTGTAGCATCTGATTCCTTCGAAGACGCTGCTGCCATAATGAAGGGCGTGAGAAACTGCGTGGATTTTGGCGTCTTGCCAAGGTACTAGCTTTCCGTCCATCCAGATCTTATCTGTTGTTTGCATGTGTTTAGAATTCGAATTTCGTTTAAATAAGTTTGTGTTAGGCTATTGAAAGAATGATGGGAATGGAGATGATGCTGATGAGGGTGCTGACGAAGACTATGGATGCTGCTAGTTCTGCGTCTTGGTGGTATTTCTGGCAGAGAATCATCGACATCATGGCTGAGGGTTGTGCGGCTAGGATGAGTACTATTCCTCGATCGATGCCTTCTAGCCCTAGAAGTGAGGTGATGATGAATGCAAAGGTGAATCCGCCTAGGATTCTTAGGAGTGAGGCGCCTACGGTGGTTTTGAAGGAGGTTATCTTTATTTTTGTTAGGTTGTAGCCGAGAATCATGAGTGCTAAAGGTATTGTGGTGAGTCCGATCATCTCAAGAGGGGTTGCTAGGGTTTTTGGGATGGGGATTTTGTTAATGTTGAGTATTATTCCAAGAACTGCTGCATAGATGAGGGGTAGTTTGAACGCTTCCTTGATGTCTGAATGCTTGCTGATGAGGTAAATACCGACGGTAAATATTAATATTGCGTTGGTGATGTCGTATACTATTGCTCTGGCTAGTCCTTCGTTACCGAAGGCGAAGAGTGCTATAGGAAATCCTAGAAATCCTGTGTTGCCTACGGTTATCGGTAGATAGAGGCCGCGTTTCTTTGATTTTGTTAGTTTGAGTAGGATGAATGTGATGGTTCCCATTCCTAGGATTACTAATAACGATGAAAGTGATATTTTCGCTGCGTTGTTTAGGTCTAGAGTTGATTTTGCTATGGAGAATAGGATGAGGGCTGGTCCTGTGATGTAGATGATGAGATCGGTGAACGGTTCTAGGTTTACTTTCTTTTTCTTTCCTATGAAATACCCTACTGCTATGATGAGAAAGGTCGGTAATAAGGTTTGAGTGATTACATTCATTCTAGATGTTCATACTCTCCATGGGTAAAGAAGCCTAATAATTGTTTTATTCTTGCTATTTTTGGAAAGATGTCTTTTTCTAATGAACTTGATGACTCGAAGAGTTCGAAGACTTCTTTTTTGAAGATGTAGATTCCGGCATTGACGATATTTGATGCGCTTGTTTTTGGTTTTTCTTGGAAATCGATGATTAAGTCGCCGTCAAGGATGGCGTTTCCGTAGGTTGCGGTTTTTGATCTGGTCATTAATCCCATAGATGCTAGTTTGTCGGCTTCTAGATGCTTCTTTATCATTTTGGTGAGGTCGAACTTGTTGTAGGTGTCGCCGGACATTACTAGAAATGCGTCTGGAAGCTGTTCTTTGATTGCAGCTAGGGCTTGGGCGTTGCCTTTTGCTTCTTTTTCTATAATGATGGTTTCGATTTTTGCTTTTTCTGTTTCTAAAAGCAGTTTATTCGTTAGATTTGAGTGTTGGGTTACGATGAGGACTTTTTTTATTCCGTTACTTGCGAAGAATTGGATTTGTTGTTGGAGTAATGTGGTGTTATTGAGGGTTTTTAGTGAGATGTTGTGGTGAGAGCCGCGGATTAGTAAGACGGCTGTGGTGATAGAAGATTCTTTGAGACCTTTTTGGAGGTAATATTCCATTGCTTGGGAACGTGATCGGATAATTGAGCCATCTACTTTGGCATCTATCTGAGTGAGTAGGTTTGGGTTTATGGAGATTGCTATCTTGGTCTTTTTCACTAAAGTATGCAATGGTATACTAGTATAAGTACTTTTGTATCCTCTTTCTAGTGAGGAAAGCTGGTTTAAAGCGTAAGCTTTATATAGTGCATTGAGTGTATGGTATGAATAGTTCATACCAGAAGGTGATAGCATGGATGTCGTTACGAAACACAAAGAAGTTGAAAAAGTATGGGGTAAGGAGATTTGGGTTGTCAACAAAGAGTATTGTGGCAAGATTCTGGAATTGAAGAAAGGATTTAGATGTAGTGTGCATCAGCACAAGAATAAAGATGAGACTTTTTATGTTACTAAAGGTAAAGTATTGATGGAACTGGGCGATGAAACGCAGATTATGGTTCCAGGGCAGTCGTTATTGATTACTCCCAATACAAAGCATCGCTTTACGGGTTTAGAAGACAGTGAAATTTTTGAATTTAGTACGCATCACGAAGATTCTGACTCGTATCGGAGTGTGGATAGTGGTGCTGTTGATCTTTCTACCTTAGACATTCCGGAGGATGCTGAATGAAAACATACTCACTATCGTTCGTAGCCTTCAATTTGAATATCCATTATTTGGGAGGTAGTTCAAAATGAAGGTTCTTATTACGGGTGGAGCTGGTTTTGTTGGCTCTAATATTGTGCATGCATTGAAGGATGAGCATGATGTTACGGTACTAGATAATTTGAGTTCTGGTCATGAGGAAAATCTAGTTGGTTTTGATGGCGGTATTTTGGATATTGATGTTTCGCAGCCGTTTACTTTGGAAGAAGATTTCGATGCCATTATTCATGAGGCTTCGATTACGGATACTACTTTTACTGATGATAAGGAGATGGTGCGTCAGAATGTTTCTGGATTTAGGAATGTTTTGAAGCTTGCGCTTGATAAGAAAGCTAAACTTGTGTATATTAGCTCGGCTGGAGTGTATGGGAACGGGGATGTTCCTATGAAAGAAAGTCAATCTGTTGAACCTTTGAATGCTTACTCTCGGTCGAAAGCTGAAATGGATGCTCTTGCTAAAGAACAGGGTGATGCGTTGATTGTTGTTGGTTTGCGGTACTTTAACGTGTTTGGGATGCGTGAAGCTGGGAAGGGTGCTAGTAGCAGCATGATTTATCAGTGGAGAAAACAAATTCTTGCTGGAGAGGATCCTGGTATTTTTAAGGAAGGAGAACAGAAGCGAGATCATATTTATGTTAAGGATGTTGTTTCAGCTACCGTTAAGGCATTAGATGCTAGTGCATCTGGAATTTATAATGTTGGGACTGGAATTGCGACTCCGTTTGTTGATGTGTTACGCATGGTGCAGTCGGTTTTGGGTAGTTCTAAGCCGGAGAGATGGATTGCTAATCCGTATACTTCGGTATATCAGGTTCATACGCATGCCTCGGTTGATTTGGCTAGTTCAGAGCTCGGATATACTGCTCAATGGAAACTCAAGGAGGCGATTGCGGATTATTTCGCATGGTTAGATGCTCATGAAGCCTAAGTTATTGAAGTTGTTGGAGGGATTCAAGCAGAAAAAGATCCTTGTGATAGGGGATGTTATGCTCGATGCCTATATTTTCGGTGGAGTTACGCGGGTTAGTCCTGAGGCACCGGTGCAGGTTGTTCGCGTTGAGAAGGAGGCTTTCATTCCTGGAGGTGCGGCTAACGTTGCTAGTAATGTTGCTAGTTTAGGTGGTCAGGTTTTTGTTGCCGGTGTTGTTGGTAATGATGGTGCAGGTGTTTCGTTAACTAATGGGATGTTGAAGCGTCGGATCGATACCCATTGTATTGTTCAGGATGCTTCTAAACCTACTACTAAGAAAACGCGGATTATGGCTCAGAATCAGCAGCTGATTCGTTTTGATCATGAGATGGATACCTATCTTACGGCTGATGTTGAGAAATTGTTATTGGATAAGATTAGTCCTTTGTTGAAGGATATTGATGCTATTATTGTTTCTGATTATGCTAAAGGGGTTATTACTGAAAATGTTTTGAAGTCTATTAAGGAGTTGACGGATGCTCCTATTATTGTTGATCCTAAACCTAAACACGCTGCATGGTATGCGGGTGCTCGGTTGATTACTCCAAATATGAAGGAGGCCGAGGAGATGGCCGCTGGAAAGAGTGAGATGGATGCTATTGGTGAGCATTTGGTTAGTACGTTGGGCTCTGATGTGCTTATTACGATGGGAGAGCGGGGAATGGGATTGTTCCAGGCCGATGGCGTGAAATCTGAGATTCCGACGAAGGCTAAAGAGGTGTATGATGTTTCTGGAGCGGGAGATACGGTTGTTGCTACGATGGCTCTTGCGATTAGTGCTGGAGCGACGATGGAGGATGCTGCGTTGCTTGCTAATCACGCTGCTGGGATTGTTGTTGGTAAGATTGGAACTTCATCTTGTAGTCACGATCATTTGAAGGAGGAGATTGAGCATGCATACTGAGAGTAAGGTTACATCGAGAGATGCATTAGTTGCATTAGTTGCAGGTCTTAAATCATCTGGTAAAACGATTGTTACTACGAATGGTACGTTTGATCTATTACATGCAGGTCATGTTGCTTTCTTGGAGGAAGCTAAACGGCAGGGTGATGTGTTGATTGTAGGTGTTAATGTTGATGCCTCTGTTAAGAGGAATAAGGGTTCAAGTAGGCCGGTGAATGCGGATGTTGATCGTGCTAGAGTATTGGCAGGTTTAGGTTGTGTAGATCATGTTACTTTATTTTCAGAGGATACTCCTGATGCGTTACTTTCGGTGTTGAAACCGGACGTTCATGTTAATGGAAGTGATTATGGTGAGGATTGTGTTGAGGCTGCTACGGTTATCAAAAATGGTGGTAAAATTCATGTGGTTACTTTACTTGATGGTTATTCTACTACTTCAATAATTAGGAGGTCCCGGGGTTAGGCGAAGCTTTATATAGCGAATTTTAACCCTCTACAACCATGAAATTAAGCATTATTTTGCCAACGTACAATGAATCAGGTAATGTGATTCCTCTGTATTCTGAGTTGAAATCAGTATTAGATTCGATGAAGCATACGTATGAGATTATCTTTATTGATGATGGTTCTTCGGATGATACGTTCAAGCAGATTATGCAGGTGAAGAAGAAAGATAGCTCTGTTGTAGCGTTGCGGTTTAGACGAAACTTTGGTCAGAGCTCGGCATGGGAGGCTGGCTTTAAAGAAGCTTCAGGTGATGTTATTGTTGTTATGGATAGTGACTTGCAGAATGATCCTAAAGATATTCCTAGAATGTTAGATGCTTTAACTGATAAGTATGATGCTATTAGTGGATGGAGAAAAGATAGGCATGATTCCTTTTCCAAAAGATTCTTTTCTTCGATTGCTAATCCTCTTAGGAGATGGTTGACGGGTGAGAGAATTCATGACTCTGGATGTTCGTTGAAAGTGTATCGTGCTGAAAGTGTTAAGGATATTCGTTTATTTGGAGAGATGCATCGTTACATTACTGCTCTTCTTACTTGGAAGGGCTATAGAGTTGGAGAGATTAAGGTCAATCATCGTGCTCGGAAGCATGGTAAGACTAAATATTCGATGTCTCGTTTGTTTAAGGGCTTTATGGATCTGATTTTGGTGTGGTTCTGGCAGAAATACTCTAATAGGCCCATTCACGTGTTTGGTTTTCTTGGTCTTTCTGTAGGTTTTATGGGATTTGTAGCCGGTATGATTTCCATTTACTTGAAGATTATGCAGGATGTTGATTTATCTAATACTTTTTTACCTACGATTGCGATCTTTTTAGTGTTGATTGGATTGAACTTGATTGTATCGGGTATTATTGCGGATATTTGTGTTAAGAATTATTACAAGGATAAAACATTATATACTTACAGGAGATACTAAAACGATGGTCGAGAATATGCAGAAGATTGAACATTCGGGCAAGGAGTATGCGCGTATTATAGATGGTAATAATTTAGGTTCTGGTTTGTCGTTTTATACTGAGGACGAGAAGTTTGTTCAGGTGGGATCTTGGAAGTATGATGCCGGTCATGTTACCGCGCCTCATTCGCACAAGGTTTGTGAGCGTGTCTCTACCATTACACAGGAATTTGTGTATGTGAAGAAGGGTTCATTAGAGGTTACTTTGTATGCTGAGGATGAATCGGTTATTGGTACGTATGTGGTTAAAGAGGGTCAGGCAATTTTAGTGATGCTTGGCGGTCATTCATATCATATTTTAGAGGATGGTACCGAGGTTTTTGAGGTTAAGAATGGTCCCTACCCCGGAATTGAAAAGGATAAGGAGGTGATTTCTGATGAGTGATTTCATTCCGCAGATGGAGCCGGTTATTGATGCTGCTGAAGTTTCTGCTATGAATTCATATCTGTCTTCTGGTGCTTGGTTGACTGAATTTAAGAAGACCGAGGAATTTGAGAAGATGATTTGTGATTTTACAGGGGCTAAGCATTGTGTGGTTACGAATAATGGTACGATTAGTTTGTCACTTGCTTTACTTGCTGCTGGTGTTACGTCTGGGGATGAAGTTTTGGTTCCTGACATGACGATGATTGCTACTCCTAATTCGGCTATAATGATTGGAGGTGTGCCTCGGTTTGTTGATGTTTCAGCTGATACTCTTTGTATGGATTTAGATGCTGCTGAAAAAATGGTTTCTGATAAAACTAAGGCGCTGATTCATGTTTCTTTTAATGGTCGGACTAATGATTTACTTGAAGTAAAGGAATTTTGTTCGAAGCATGGTTTGTTTTTTATTGAGGATGCGGCTCAGTCGCTTGGAAGTTTCTTTAAGGGCAAACATATTGGTCGGTATGGTCAGATTGGTAGTTTCTCGTTTAGCGCTCCTAAGATTATTACCACGGGTCAGGGCGGTGCTTTGATTACGGATGATGATGGACTTTATGAGAAGATGCGGAAGTTGAAGGACTTTGGCAGATCGGGTGGCGGAAATGATTTCCACGATTCGATTGGGTACAATTTCAAATTTACTGATATGCAGGCTGTGATTGGGGTTGAGCAGATGAAGAAACTGGCTGATAGAGTTGCTCGTAAGAAGGAGATGTTTAAGCGATATCAGTCTGGGTTAGCAGGTGTTGATTCGGTTTCGTTTATTGCTACTGATTTAGAGAATACTGCACCTTGGTTCATGGATGTTTATGTTTCTCGACGTGATGAGTTGATTGCTTTTCTTAAGGAGAAGGGATTTGGTAGTCGTCCCATTTATCCACCTATTCATTCGCAGGAAGCTTATTCTGTTTCGGGTTCGTTTCCGGTTACTGAAGACTTTGCTTCGCGCGGATTGTGGTTGCCGTCATCCATTAAGGTTACTGATGAACAGATTGATGCCATTTGTAAGGCTATCAAGGAGTTTTATGCATGAAGGTCGTTGTAACAGGTGGCACTGGATTTTTGGGGAAAGCACTTCTTCCTAAATTGAAGGAGGCTGGACACGAGGTTGTTTCTTGTAGTCGGAGCGAGGGTATTGATATTCGTGATTTTGATGCGTTTAAGACGTTCTTGGATGCGGAGAAGCCGGAATTGGTTGTACATTGTGCTGCTCATGTTGGAGGTATTGGGTACAATGCATTGCATCCGGTTGAGATTTTCGAGGATAACGTTCATATTGGATTGAATTTGATTAAGGCGTGTCATGCGGCTGGTATTAAGAAGGTGCTGAATGTTGTGCCTAACTGTGTGTATCCTGGCAAATTGGGAGAATACGAGGAGTCTTTGCTTTGGGATGGTGCAGTACATGAATCTATTTTGAGTTATGCTATGCCTCGTAGATTGTTATGGGGTGCTTGTTTGTCTTATTGTAAACAGGATGCTGATTTTAGACCGGTTCATTTGATCTTTCCTAACATGTATGGTCCTAACGATCATTTTGAACCTATTCGGAGTCATGCTTTAGGTGCTTTACTGAAGAAGATCATGGAGGCTCAGAAGAACGGTGATGATACCATCGAGATTTGGGGTTCGGGTAAACCGATTCGGGAGTGGTTGTATGTTGAGGATGGTGCCGATTCTATTGTTAAATCGATTTCACGTTTTGATTCGTTTTCTGCTAACGATGTGATGAACATTGGGGTTACTAAAGGTGTTTCGATTAGTGAATTGGCTGAAATGATTAAAGAAAAGGCTGGATGGGCAGGTTCGTTTACGTATGCTACGGATAAACCGGATGGCGCTATGAAAAAGATTTTGATTGCTGAGAAGATGAAGAAGATTCTGGAGTGGGAACCTCCTACTTCATTACCAGATGGAATTTCTGAGACGGTTGCTTGGTACCGGAAGGAATTTGCTTAAGATGAGAGAAAAAGTTATTCTGTTATGTCCGCAACCTTATGTTATTAATCGGGGTACGCCACTGGCTATCATGAATATTGTTCGTGCTATAGTTTCTTGTGGTTATTCTGTTGATTTGGTTACTACTTCGATTGGGACTGCTACTACTATAGAGCATTGTAGCGTTCATCGAGTAAAGCATCCGTTTTCTTCTCTGCCTCCAGGATTCAGTCTTCGTAAATTGGTATTGATGCCTTTGCTGTTTGCTAAGGCTTATTCTTTGATGAGGCGTGAAAAATATTCTCAGATTGTTAGTTTGGAGGATGGTGCGTTTCCGGGTTTGATACTACGTAAACTGTTTAAGAAAAGGCATGTGTATCGGATGCACTGTCTGCCGCATGAGAGTGGTGCTCCTGGCGGGGTGTTGAGCTTTCTGCTTCGTGGTTATGAGAAGATTGTTTTTCGAGGAGCTGATGTGTTGGTTCCGATTACTACACGTGAAGTTTCCTATTTGAAAGAGCGATATCCGGTGGCTAGTTTCGATATGCCGGTGGTGCCTGCTAATAGGAACGAGAAGCCGGATATGGCTGCTGTTGCTGCGCTTCGAAAGAAGCTCGGTATTGAAAATAACGATATTATTGTACTGTGGATGGGTAATTTAGCTCATTATCAGGGAAGTGAGATGTTGGTTTCTTTGATAGAAGCTGTTTCGGAAAGTAAGCATGAGATCTTTTCTCGCATTAAGTTTTTGATTGCGGGAAGTGATGGAGATATTCGTAAACTGTTTGATCCTTCTTTGTATGCTAATGTTATTACGTATAGCCCTGAATTTAGTGAGATGCCTTCCGTGGTTGCTTTGGGAGATATTGCACTTTCTTTACGATATTTGGATAATGGTTTTCCGTCTAAAGTTACGGTGTTCTTGCGTGCTGGTAAGGCAATTTTAGCGGTTTCTACTGAATCCCATAAGTGTCATTTGAATTCTACTAATGCTCTTATTGTTTCGAATGATGTTGATGCTTTAGTTGCTGGTGTTGAGAAGTTAGCTTTGGATGCTCGTAAACGTGAGGCGCTTGGGAGCGGTGCTAAAGAGTATTATGCTCGCGTGTTTAGTTGGGAACAGTATGTTGGTAAGTGGAAGAAGGCGTTAACGGTTGAAGAGCGGACCTAACGGTGCAGCTACTAGCATAAAGATTAATTCTATGGTATGAATAGCGAATCCTGCTGCAATGGCTGTTTCTGATGAGATTCCTAGTAAGACTAAAGGTAATAAGTAGGCTACTTCGGTTGATCCGTAGCCTGCAACTCCGTGGATGGGTAGAGCTGATACGATTACGGGTAGGGATGCTACTAGTAAGGTGCCGAGTAAGGTGATTTCTGGGATGACTGCTTTTAGCAGTGCTATGGTTGAAATATACATGAAAAGCCAGATGCCTAGGGTGTTGATGGTGAGTTTTATTTTTCCTTTGTTGTGGAGGATTTTGGAAAGTGCGTGTATGGTTCCTATGATTTTAGTTTTAATCGTTTGTAGCCATGCTGGTTTGTTGGGTAGGATGAGTTCTATGATCTTTGTTATCCAGGTGGGGCGAGCGTAGAGTGTTAGTAATCCTAGTGCTAACAGTATTAACAAAGCTACTGATGTCGTTAGGAGAGTGTTTTCTTTGGTGGGTAGGGCTAGGATTCCTACTACTAGGATTGCAGCTACAACAAATGCGTCTAGAATTCTTGCCATTCCTAGTGTTGCGATGTTGTTTTCTATTGCAATTCCTTTTTTCTTTATCATTACTAGGAAACTGACTTCACCAGTTCTTGCAGGTAGGAGTTGTGCGAATAGGTTGTGTAGGCAGACGATTCCGAAGAGGTTTTTTGTTGATATGTGCTTTTCAAGCATTCCCTGGAATCTTGCTGCGCGAAAATAGTTAGCGATGAGGTATGCGATGAATGCTATTGCTAGGATGGTTGGTGAGAAGGATTGGAAGGCTTCTTTCAATGCTTGTAAGGTAATTGATTGTGCTAGAATGAAGAGTAGGCCGATGGTGATTGCCACTGCAACTACTATTTTTACCTGTTTTTTCATAGGTTTTTATTGTGATGGTGGCTATAAAAAGATATCTGAAACTTGGGTAAATAAAGGACCCCCTCGTTTCTCGTTGTTGGGGTGCTTGAGAATTTGATGGTAAATAATGGTGTGATTTTTTAGTGCTTGTAACAGTTATATGTTGGATGTCAATATTACAATCTTTATTTAAGAAAGCAGAAATAGTTATTGGAATTCCTCGCTATCCAATTTGGCAAAAGTTTTCCTTAGTTCCTTCATAATTTCAATAAGTCGATTATGAAATTTTGTACAAGCGGATAATTGGTCTGCGCAACCTTCAGCATCACCATTTTTTAATCTTAAAATTGCCTCTGATTGGTTTCCATTCTAAATAATAGTTGTTTCAATCATCTTGAGAATCAATCCTTGCTCTCGTTCGGTTAAAGTTTTCACGCCCATGTACCCTGCCGATGTTAGGAGATATATAAAACTTTCTCTGCTATGTATGTGCATAGCACCTTCGAAATTCTTGCTCTTGACTTCTGAAGGTGCTGCGTCCCCGGATGGGGCAACCCCGCGCAACGCACTTAATTCTGAGGTATCAATGAATTTCGACCTGGTGATGCTATGCACATACTCTGCTATAGCAATTAGTTAGTAATTGACGAGAAGGGAATCCGCAAGAAAGGTGGTGGAGTTGTTTTATCGCCTTATGTTAACAAATACGACTGTCAGAACTCCAAGAAACATTAGGAAGACTCAGTGGAAACCGGCCAAACAATCATCTTCTTGATTTATCTTAAATCCAAAGGTTTTTATTGGTTATACTGTTATTTAGGGTATGGGAAAGGGTGTGTTTGCGAAGGTGAAGCCGCATTTACCGTACTTGTTGTTCTTTCTTGTTTTTACCCCCATATTCTTGTCGCAGTTCTTGGATGGGACGTTGCCGGGAAGAGATATGTTGACGGGATATTATCCTCAGATTGAGCGGTTGAAGGTTTCTTATACTGAATTTGGTGATTTCTGGCCGTTATGGGATCCGTATGGGTTCAGTGGCAATCCTTTATTGATGAAGCCTTCTGAGGGGTTGGATAGTTTGTATCTGCCATTACTGTTATTGGTGCCGAGCACGGTTATGGCATTAAAATTGAATTATTTGGTGTTGTTCTTGATTTCTGGCATTACGATGTATTTCTTTGCTCAGTATTTGGGTTTAGATAAACGATATGCGTTTGTTGCGGCTTTAGTGTATATTTTGAACGGACATATGATGAAATTGTTGAGCTGGGGCTGGGCTTCTACGTTATCCGGCTACGCATTGATGCCATTAGGCTTTATGTTGGGGATGAAGGCGGTTAGAGAAAAGGATTGGTTGAAGTATAGTGTGTTGTCGGGTATTGTGTTTTCTTTATTGTTTAGGATGAACGCTGACAATAAGGTTACGATGTGGTTTGGTATTTACTTTGGGTTGTTTATTGTCTTTCATTTGTGTTCAAAGTTTTCAAAGGCTCGGTTAATTAAAACAGGTTTTGCGGCATTTGTTATTTTGGTGTTGTTCTTTGGATTAAGTGCACAGAGAATTGTTCCACAGGGGAGTTTTATTGGAGATACTAGTCGAGGTGGCACATCGTGGGAACAGTCTTCGGGAAGGCAGATTCAGTATTCAGATATTCCTCGAAGGTTAATCGAGCCGGTGTATGAGGGCTTTCCCGATATTCAGCGGAAAGGGATTAGCGATCATGTAGGGATTGTTGCATTCTTACTGGGTGCATTTGCTATTTGGAAGAGATGGAGGAACAAGCAGGTGCTGTTCTTTACGCTTGCTGCGGTCTTTGCGATTTTAGTTACTACGAACACGTTTGGGTTGTATCGGTTGTTGTGGAACGTTGTTCCGTTTTTCAAGAGTTTGAGATATATTGACAGAAGTATCTTCATGTTTGCGTTTTGCTTTAGTATTTTAGCTGGATTTGGAGCGCAGCAGTTGTCAAAGAAATTTAGTAAGAAGAATGTGTTTTTCTTTTCTCTTTTGGGTTTGTTATTCCTTAACTTAGCTGTGTTTAACGTGAGTCCGTATTCGGGTGTTGAAAAGGGCGAATGGTATGATGTGGATGATGCTATCGCTGCTAATGATGCGTTGCAATTTATTAGTGCTCAGCCTGGACACTTTAGGATGCAGACGTGGGAGACACGAGGTATTGACTGGGGAACTGACTTTTACAATGTTCCTTTGAAATTGGAACATATTTACAAATATGATACGATTTGGAATCCTAAATATATGAATGAATATTTGGGTGTTGCGTTTAGAGATCCTGCCAAGATGTGGGGGATACTGAATGTTAAGTATTTGACTGCTCGTGAACCGTTGAACCTTTCTGGATTTAGGTTTGTTAAGCAATTTGATAACTGCACTATTTGTTTCCCGTCGCCTGACGAACATTTAGACAAGGGATGGGGACCGTACCTGTATGAGAATGATTTATTCTTACCCCGTGCTTATGTAGTGGATGATGCGATCTTGGTTGTGGGTAATGAGGACGCGGTTGTGCAGATTACGTATGGGTTGTTGTTGCATCAGGCGTATGATCCAAGCAGAATGACGTTGGTACAAGGTAAGGGCAAGATTAGTGACTATTCTGTTAGGGAATTGGCTAAATTTTCTGCTGTGGTGTTGACGGATGGTTCGTTGGATGGAGGTTCACAGCTTTCCTTAGAGGAATATGTGCGTACTGGCGGTAAACTGTTGCCGGATATCACGAAGGGTGAGCAGCAGTTGACGGATGCGCAGTTAATTACTACGTTTGATTCTTTTGAAGGTCCTGCGAGAGTTATTGACGATGAGAAAGTTACGATGTCGGACTTTGACCATCGGACGGTTGAGGTGGATGGTGAAAAAGGATTCTTGGTGTACAGCGAGAAGTTTTCTCAGTTTGAGGGATGGATGGCTAAGGATGATGCTGGTAAAAGTCATGACTTGTTGATTGCGAATAGGATGAACACTGCCTTGTATCTAGATGGAAGTGTTGATAGTTTGCGCTTTACGTATGCTCCTCGCTCGTATGTAGTGGGTGTTTGGATTACGTTGATCAGTATCTTTGTTGTTCTTGGTTATTTTGGATCTCGATTATGGAGACGGTATGGAAAGAAAAAAACTAATGCTTGATTTTGGCAAATTTCTGGGTGTGGGGATTGTATGGGCAGTCTTCACGGTGTTTTTTACCTCGTATCTGATTGATGTTGTTGGTTTATCTGGTTTTTTGAGTTCAAGTTTTGTGATGGTGTTTGCGTTCTTTGGTCGGTATTTTCATTATCTTGCTATTAAGCTGATTCACGCTCAGTTTTGGAAGTATGCTGCTGCCAATATTGCCTTTCCGTTGTTGACGATTGCATTTATTTCGTTGCTGGTTGATGTGTTTTCTATTGCGGGGTGGATTGCTAGTCCTGTGGTGATTGGTACGCTCTTCTTGCTCAAGTTTATTACCTTTCAGCTGATTGGGTTGATACGTAAATGATTGCTTTCATTAAGAAAAATAGATGGTTGATGGTTCTTGTTGTGTTGATGTTATTTTATCTTGGATATACTGGCTTTTTTCGATTGAATCATATCAATCATCACGGTGAACGTGGCTTTTATTTAACGATGGGCAGCTTTATTCAGGAATCTGTTCGTGAGGGATTCTTTCCGCACTGGATGCCGTATTATTTTGGAGGTACGCCGTTCTTTGGACAGGCTCAGAATATGGTGTTTCGTCCATTTACGTTGTTTTCCTCTTTTGTTTCGGTAGCGGCTGCCTTTAATCTTGAGAAAATGCTGTTGATGATGGTGGCTGGCGTTTCGATGTTTTACTTTCTACGCAAGATACGGGTGCAGGATAAGTTTGCGGTTATTGGAAGTTTGGTGTTCTTGTTTAGTGCGTTTCCGTTACAGAATACATTGACGTTAGGCGATGAGATGTTGCTGGCGTACTATTACATTCCTGGAGTGTTCTTGTTTTTGGCGTATTCGCTTGCATCACGTGTGTTGCGAGAGCGTGTATTTTGGAGTATGTTGATTGGGGTTGCTTTTGTTCTGCAGTTTAATCAGGGTTATCCACCTATCTTCTTTTACACCGCGTTCTTATTTGGATTGTATTTGTTGGTGTATTTGCTGTCGCATCTGAATGTAGGTACGGTAAAGAAGTTGGTTACGATTGGTGCGGTTGCTGTAGCGGTTTGCGTTGGATTAGGCGCTGTAAAGATCTTGCCGGTGCTGGATTTTAGCGAACATTCTAGTTTGAGTTCGGGTAGAACGTTGGAGGGTGCACGTGATTCTTACCTTGTGTTAGAAAAGGCATCCGATTATTTGGTGCATCCGTTCTTAGTGTTGGGAGCGATTGGTCCGGTGTACTTGGGAAGTGCGGATCAGGTTGCTATTGGTTGGGTTGCTTTGTTCTTGGTCTTTTGTTCATTGCTTGCTTGGAAAAAGAAACCTGTTTTGTTGGGATGGGTGTTACTTGTGTTGTTGTTTGTTGCTGCGAGCGGTGGCAAATTATTTTATTTACTCTGGAAATTCTTTCCTGGGTTTGATCGGCAGCACCATATTGCTCGGATCCTGTATTTGGTTGGGTTTCCGGCTGGAATACTTGCTGCGTATGGTGCTCAGTCGTTGTTTGCGAAGTTAGGTTCGAAATTCTCTTGGTTTAGGCAGAAAAAGGTTGCTTTGATTGGTTTTGCGGTGTTGGTGTTTGTATTGTTGTTGAACGTCGGTTATTTTACTGCTCGCGCAGATTACGATACCCAGGAACCATATACCTACGAGAGTATGTTGGAGGAGAATGCTTTGTATTCGTATTTATCGGAACAGGAAGGTGTATTTAGGGTACATAATGCCGAGACTGATTGGATTGGGGCGCCGGCTCCGGTGTGGAGTATTCCGTTCAAGCAGCAGGTGGTATGGGGGGCGGTTAATGTTTGGGTTCCCTCTTACGTAAATGAATACTTGCTAGGGGCTGGACAATATGATCCTGTGAAATTTTACCAGATGTTGAATACTCGTTTCTTTTACTCTAGCATTGTGGTTAACGATTCTCGGTTGCAGTTAGTTGATACGTTTGAGGTGTGCGAGGCTTGTGAGTTTGTGTTTCCTGGAGATCCTGAGTATGGACCTTACTTGTATGAATTAACTGAATGGTTGCCGCGAGCATATTCTGTAGCGCATCCGATGGTGGTGTATGGTGCTGAGAATGATGCTCGACAGCTGATGTACTCGTTGATGGTGCAAGAGAGTTTTGATCCTCAGTCTATGGTTATTGTGATGGGTGGTGAACATCCGGCTGCAAATTTATTGATTGAGCATGCAGAGATTGTTTTATTGACTAGCAGTCCTCTTTCGGAATTGGATGTGGTTTCATTACGATCCTTTGTTGAACGTGGCGGGGTGTTGCTACCGAATGTCTTACGGGGTGAGACCTCCCTTGGAGGGGAAAGAGTTATCGAGGTTCTTGGAGCGTTAGAGGAAGATGTGGCTGAGCCTTTTGGATTGATTGATTATTCTCCTAACGGTTATACGGTTGATAGTTCTGATTATTCTGGAATTGTGGTGTTGGCCGAACAGTTTTCGCAGTATGATGAGTGGGGTGCAGACTTGTATCGAGCTAATGGGGTGGGAAGTGTTTTGATTGCTTCTGGTGATGCTATTACGTTACGTTATTCCTCTAGCTCGTTTAGAACGGGTGCTTGGATTTCTGTTTTGATGTTGCTTTTGGTACTGGGCTATGGAATTTGGTATCTAAGAAAGCGTTAGGTCTGTTTGTAGCTGTTTAGAGAATTTCTCTGCACCGAATTCGTTGAGATGATCTGCATCTCCAAAGTATTCTGGATTATTAACAAATAGGTTTTGGTATTCTAATAGGGGATAGGTTGAGGGGAGGGTTGCGTAGAATGCGTCGAGGTCGATGTTGTTTTCTTGAAGTTGGTCGAGATATTCTTGGCTTAGTGGATAGGTGATGAGGATTACGTTGATGTCGTTTGTTTGTGCGAATTTGAGAAGTTCTTGGAAATAGGTGAAGGTTTTTTGGTGGATTAATTGTGGTTTTTCGGTGAAATGTCTTTTGTATTGTGTATGTGCTATCTTTTCTTTGTCTTTGTCTTCGAATGTTTTTTTGCTTTTGATCCAGCCTTTATCGATATCACTTGAAACTACTTGCGAGAGTATTTCATCACCTTTTCCGATTATGGGTAGGGTGTTTTCTATTGCTAGGGAGATTACGCTTTGTTCTTTGTGTTTGGCGATGTCTTTTAGGGGGATGAATGAGGTGTAGTAGCGTAGATTTCTGAATAATCCTTCATTTGCTCTGGGGAGAGTGGAAAAGGTGTGAGGGTCGACTTCTAGGATGATGGTTTGTAGTTGGATATTATCGATTTCTACAATTTTTCTCACTTTGTAATAGGTTTCGATGTAGCCCTCTGCTGTTGAGGCGAAATTGTAGGAGTTGTTGATGAAATTTGGATTGGTTGCGTAGAGGGTGTGGGAGTCGCCGAAGAAGGCGTATTGTAATGTGTTGTCTAGCTGTTCTTTGTCAACTTGCCAGGCTGCTTCTTTTCTGAAGACTTGCTTTTGGGGTAGAATGGATGAAATGTAGGCTTGGTTGATGAGTAGGGTTGTGATGATAGTTATGAGTAGGAAGAGGGTGCCTCGCTTTACGAATTTTCGTTTGTGTTCTTTCATGTTAAAATTGGAAATAGATGAATGGGGTTTGGTTGAAGACACCGAAGATGATGATTGCTAGGATGATTGCTAGATAGACGGCCCATCTTAAGAGGAGAGGTTTGTTGGACATGAATTGTCGGATGCTTTTGTGCTCTTGTATTACATGTACAAGCTCCATGAAGGCTATTACTCCTACGGCTACAATTAATGAAATCCATTTTGCTCCCATTTGGACGTTGAGTTGTGCTAGGGAGAGGTTGGTGAAGAGGTGTGTTAGGATGTACCATGCATCTGTAATGGAATTTGCTCTGAAAAAGATCCAGGCTATGGTAACGACGGAGAAGGTGAAGGCGATTTCTAGGAGATGGGTTAGTTTTGGGAGTTTTATGATGCGTGTACTGGTGAATAGTTTGTCTTTGATGGGTTTTGCTAGGCGTTCGAAGATCAACAATGCTCCATGGATTGCTCCCCAGACTACAAAGGTCCAGCTAGCGCCGTGCCATAATCCTGACAATAAGAAAACTATTGCGATATTGAGGTGCCATCTGGGTTTGGAGACTTTATTTCCGCCTAAGGGGATGTAAATGTAGTCTCTAAACCAGGTGGAGAGTGAGATGTGCCAGCGTTTCCAGAATTCGGAGACGGATCGGGAGAAATACGGGCGTTTGAAGTTGTCCATGAGCTTGAATCCCATCATTTGTGCAGAACCGATGGCGATATCGGAATATCCGGAGAAGTCGCAGTAGATTTGGAAGGCGAAGAAGACGGTTGCTAGGATTAATGGGATGCCGGTGAAGCCGGTGGGGTCGTTGTAGACGGTGTTTACTAGTACTGCTAGACGATCTGCAATGACGATTTTCTTGAAGAAGCCCCAGAGCATGAGCTTTAATCCGTCGGTTGCTCGTTTATAGTCGAAATTATGTTTTTCTAGGAATTGGGGTAGGAGATTCTTTGCACGTTCAATAGGTCCTGCAACTAGTTGCGGGAAAAATGCAACGTAGACTGCAAAAATGCCTAGATGTCTTTGGGGTTTGAGTTTTCCTCTGTATATATCGATGGTGTAGCTTAATGTTTGGAAGGTGTAGAAGCTGATGCCTACCGGTAATAAGACTTTTAACGTCATCGGGTCTAGAGGGATGGCGAAGTGTTGTAATAATGCTCGGGTTGATTCGCTGAAGAAGTTGAAATATTTGAAGGCGAAGAGTAATCCGAGATTCGTAAACAGACTTAGAATAAGGAATCGCTTTTTTCTTGCTTTTGTTACGGATTTATGTATTTGTATTCCGGCTATGTAATCTATTAACGTGGAAATCATGATCAGAATGATGTATTCTGGCTTCCAGGACATGTAGAAGTAGTAGCTGCTTAACAACAGGAGAATCCATCGATACTTGTGGGCGATGGTGAAGTAGATTAAGAGGACTATTGGAAAGAATATTAAGAAATGGAGTGAGTTGAAGAGCATAGGTCCTACAATTGCTTACGAGTTCTTAAGTTTTGCTGAATGACAATGCTGAGGTTGAGCAGCGAATGCTGCTCCGCAGCACAACTCGGCGTACTCGTGAGCAAGCTCACACGCCTCATCGGGCGTCAGCATTGTCTTTAGAATCTTAAACGTTCTTTCAGAATTCTTAGCATGATGGTGATGCCGTCGCTGAGGCGGATTTTGGAGTCTCCCGTGCGTTCTTCATAGCGGATGGGGAACTGTTTGATGCGGAGATGTTGTTTGATGGCTTTGATGGTGAGTTCTGCCTCTATATCGAAGCCTTTTGATCTTAGTTTTCGGTATTTATCTACACGAATTGCTCGTAGTCCGGAATTGATGTCTTTTACATTGCTTCCGAATAAGAGATTGATTGCTATGGTATGGATATTGTTACCGATTCTGTGGAGAGGTTTGATGTGTTTCTGGCTTCGGTAGCAGATGACGGTGTCATTGTGTTGCATGAGCTCTACCATTTTAGGGATTGCTTCGGTTGGATAGGTTCGATCGCAGTCGATGAAGACTAGAATTTTTGCTTTCTTTATTCTGGCTACTTGTAATGCTTTTCTTACACCATATGCTTTGCCGGGTCCATCGCGTTGATAGACTTCTACTTTATTTTTTAATGCGATTTCTACGGTGTCGTCACGAGAATTTGCGTCGGCAACGATAATGGGGTACTTTAGCAGCGAGAGCTTGTCAATCATGTATTGAATATTGGCTGCTTCGTTTCGAGTGGGTAGACAGATCAGAACGTCTTTCATCTTTGTAGTTTGTCCTTGTTGTTTTGATACCATTCTACGGTTTCTTTTAGGCCTTCTTCTAGAGAATATTTTGGTTTCCAATCGAATGTTTCTGTAACTCTTTTAATATCAAGGAATTGTCTGTCGATTTCGTTATTTGCTTTTCCTTCGATTTTTGGTTCTGTATCTTTACCCATCACTTTCGCGATGGTTGCGAAAAGTTCTTTTACCGATGTGGGGATGCCGGAACCGAAGTTGAAGGCTTGTCCGTGCTTGTTTTCCATGTTTTCTCCGATTTTGAGATATGCTTCAACGACATCTTTGATGTAGATGTAGTCTCGTTCTGGGGTTCCATCGCTTCTGATGATGAATTCTTTGTCTTCTAGTAGCGTTACGATTGCATCGGGGATGATTCTGGAGAAATTTAGATCGGCTGGTCCGTAGGTGTTGGCGTTTCTGGTTACAACGGTGTTTAATTTGAAGGAGGTTGCGTAGGATCTTGTTAGAATATCTGCACATGCTTTTGATGCGTCATACGGGTAGAGTCCATGTAAAGGTGAGTCTTCGTTATAGGGCAATTCTTTCTGTACGCCATAGGCTTTGTCGCTGGATGCTACGATGACTCGCTCTACCTTGTGTAGACGGCATGCCTCTAGGATATTCCAGGTGCCTTCGATATTGGATTTGAAGGTTGAGATGGGGCTTGCATTTGCTACCTGTACTAAAGCCTGGGCTGCAAGATGATAAACGGTATCGATTTCTTTTTCGTTGATTGTGCGTTCTACTAGAGCATAGTCGATGATGTCTCCCTGGATGATGGTGAGTTTTTCTTTGATATTTAGAAGATCTAGACTGCAGACTTTTTTTAGGTCTCTTACTATTGTGAATACGTTTGCGCCCTGTTCTATTAATCCTTGAGCTACCCAGCTACCAATAAATCCGTCTGCTCCGGTTACGAGAACGTTTTTTCCCTTCCAAAAGTCTGTCATCTTAACGTCTATAGAATAAAGCTTTCTTTATAAATATGACTGTAGACGATAATAGTGTCAACTTAGAGGATTTCTTGCCTTTTCAGAAATTTTCTTAGTTGCTTGTATTCTCCACTTCTATCTAAAATGCAGAGTACTTTTACTCTCGGCTTATCTACTAGATACACTACTCTTTTTTCTTTTCTCTCGTCTTCGAACCTTATTCTGAACAGAAATAATTTGTAGCCTTCGATGCGCTTAAATCTATACGGATTTATTTTTGCTAGTTCAAGCTTTTCACCGATTAATTTCTTTGCGTCATCGCTGAGATCGTTGATCTGTTCAAGAAAGAATGTTGAGGGTATTATTTCGTATTCCACAGTTAGGTTCTCCCTAACTTTTTGAATAATTCTTCCTCAGTACCATAGAGCTTTTTCTTTTCGCTTACTGCCACAAGTTTTTTTACCAGTTTCAGCTCATCTTTGCTTATTTCTGGCTCATCAAATAATTTTTCTCTTACTGTTTCCTTGATGAAGTCCTGTACTGAACCATATCCGTGCTCATCTGAATACGATTTAACAGAAGTTAGCAGCTTTTGAGGCATCCTTAGATTAATTTGGGTGTTCATGATACCAATAGATACCAATCTATATATAAACTTTTCTATTTACTCCCAGACTTTCCAGGGTGCTTTTTTGTTGTTCCAGAGTTCGTTGAGTTCTTGCGTGTCTTTGAAGGTGTTCATGCACTTCCAGAAGCCTTTGTGCTTGTAGGCGGTGATTTCGTGTTGCTTTGCTAGTTCGTGGAAGGTTTCTTTCTCTAAATCATATCCGGGTTTGATATGGTCGAAGATCTTTTTGTTGAAGATGAAGAATCCTCCATTGATCCAGTGGTCTAGAAGTGGCTTTTCGATGAACTCTTGGACTTGGTTGTTCTCTAGTTGTAGGATTCCGAACTGGGATTCTGGGTTGATTGCGGTTAGTGTTACAATTTTATTCTCTTTTTGGTGGAGTTCTTCTAGTTTGTTGAGATCTACATCGGCAACGTCGTCTCCATACGCTACAAAGAAGTTTTCTTCATCGATGTGCGGTTGCACTTTCTTGATTCTTTCTCCTTTTGAGGTGTCTTCTCCGGTATCGATGAAGGTGATGTTCCAATCGGGTTCCTTGTTTTCCTCTTTTGCGAAATAGTCCTCGATTTCTTTCGCTTTATAGCCGAGACAGAGGATGAAGTCTTTATGGCTGTAGTTTGCATAGATCTTCATGATGTGCCAGAGAATGGGTTTGTCTCCTAATTCTACTAAGGGTTTAGGAATGGATTCTGTAAACTCCCTCAGTCTGGTTCCCTTTCCGCCACATAGTATTACTACTTTCATTTTTTTGTTGCTACGAAGTATCTTCTGAGGCAGATGTGTGTTCTTAATGGTTCTCCGCCCATGGTTTCAATTATACTGCCTAGCTTTCTTAGTATTTTTGGTCCTACGGGGACAAGGATGACTGTTTTTTCCTTTCTGATTTGGAAGCCTGCTCGGTTAAGGTGTCTGATGATCTCTTTTCTTGGTACCATTCTGTGAGGTCCTTCAGGATGGTGAATCTTTAGTTTGGCAACCAGCTCATGAATCCAGTCCCACGAGGTGTTGGGTGTTGATAGGATTAATTCTCCTCCTTTTTTGAGTACTCTTGCGAATTCACTGATTAATTTTCCTGGTTTTGGTACGTGCTCAAGGGTTTCATAGCTGATGATGTTGTTGAAATTGTTGGATTTGTAGGGTAGGGTATGTGTTGTGAACTTTTTGATGGTTGATTTTACTTTATTTTTCTTGAATCTCTTTTTTGCTTCCTTGATTAATCTATCAGAGACGTCCATGGAATCGAACTTGAGGTTTTTTCGCTTTTTGTTGTAGTATTCTTCTGCTTTTCCTGATCTGCAGAAGAGGTTTAGAATTTTTGCTCCCGATTTTAGATTGGACATCTTTAAGCCGTCGATGAATCTTAGGTTATGAGACGGTGTTTTATCGTTGATCTCATCGTAGTCTAACGTATCATCGTAATGTTTCTCTACATCTTTTATGGAGAATGATTTCATTTACTTACGGCTCTTTACCATGATTTCTGCTAGCAATCCAAGCATGATGATTTGGATGCCTGCTAGGAAGAGAATGAATGGAAATTGGCCTAGATTGCCGGGAGTTGTAATGAGTACCTGGTAGAGGCCGTAGATGAATCCTGCGATTGCTAGAATTGAGCCTGGCCAGAGGAAAAATCTGAGCGGATTGAAATATAATACAATCTTGAAGATGACTTTGTTGAAGTGCATGAAGTCGTTGATCGGTCTGACGGTTGATTTTCCCTTTCGTTTGTAGTAGTCGATGGGGATGAACTTTACTAGATAGTCGTTTGTTAGACAGGCTAGTGTTATTGTCGTGGTAAAGGAGAATCTTGACGGAAAGAGGTGCCAGAATTCCTTTGCGATGTCTTTTTTGAAGATTCTTAGTCCTGAATTAAGGTCTGGGATCTTTTTTGAGGTTAGGAATTCTGCTAATTTCGTTAGAATCCACTTTGCGGGCTTTCTCATTGCGGGAACGTGGACGTTCTTTGAGATGCGAGCTCCTACAACCATGTCGTAGTTGTCTCGTTCTTTGATTAATCGAGGAATATCTTTAATGGGATAGGTTCCATCGGCATCGGTGATGAGAATCCAGTTGTACTTTGCTAGTTTGATTCCTTTCTTTAATGAAGCTCCATAACCGAGGTTGTAGGCGTTGTTGATGACTTTGATATTTTGAATATCCTTAAGCGTATCTCTGGTGTTATCGCTGCTTCCATCGTTTACTACGATGATTTCGGTTTGATCGCTGATGTTTTTGATAGATTCATGCACTGCCTCTATGGTTTCCTTTAGGGCGAGCTGTTCGTTGTAGACAGGGATTACTATCGATATTCCTTCATTACTCATTTTGGTACCACTCCATGAAGTTTTTTATTCCTTCTTGTAGGTCGGTGGAAGGTTGATAGTTTAATAATGATTTCGCTTTTGTGATGTCGCCGAAGGTGATGGGTACGTCTCCTTCTTGTTTATCCATCTGGTTGATGATTGCTTTCTTTTCTGTTACGTTTTCTATGGTTTCTATGAACTGGTTTAATGTTATGGTTTTTCCTCTCGCTAGGTTAATGATCTCAAATTCTAGATTCTTTTCTAGTGCTGCTACGATACCTTGTACGATGTCTGCTACGTAAGTGTAATCTCTTTGTGAAGAACCGTCACCATACTTATCAATCGGTTGGTTGGTGAGGATTTTGGTTGTGAAGATGTAGGGCGCCATATCTGGACGGCCTCTTGGACCATACACGGTGAAAAATCTTAAACAGGTGATGTTTAGGTTGTGTTGATTATGAAATTCTTTGCACAATTCTTCTCCGTCTTTCTTGGTTTGTGCATACGGGCTGATGATGTTGTTTAATTCGTCTTCTTCGTTGAAGGGTGTTTTTTCATTGGTGCCGTATACGGATGAACTTGAACCGAAGATGAAGGTTTTTACTTTGAATTCTGTTGCGCATTCTAGCAGATTTCTTGTTCCTTGGACATTTACTTCCTGGTAGAGATCTGGATTTGCTATTGAGGGTCTTACTCCTGCTCTTGCAGCTAGATGTACGATTTTGTCAATCTTGTGTTGTGAGAAGATGTCTTGTAGACTTGTTTTATCTCGAATATCTACCTGGATAATGGTGAAGTTATCATGGGTTTTTGCTTGCTCTAGGTTCTTTTCCTTTCTCTTTGGATCGTAATAATCGTTAAAGTCATCGATGCCAATTACTTTATTGTTCTTAAGCAATTCCTCTGTTAGATTGCTTCCAATAAAGCCTGCAGCGCCTGTAACTAGGATGGTTTCCATGGTCCTTGAAAGTAAAATTTCTTTTATAAATGTGTTGGATAAGTGGCTTCAGTAGTATCAGGATACTGCTGAGGCACGGCGTACTTGTGAGCAAGCTCACACGCCTCATTGGGCGTCAGCAGTATCTTCAAAAGATTTAAAAGTAGATTTGTGTTATATCGTGTTGAGGGGTTGTAATTACAAAATTTAAGATACCATATGAGGCGATTGCTGTAGTTGTGTTTAGCTTGGTTTTCTTGATGTTGGCTGTTGGAAAGCCGTGGGGTGGCGTTGTTGAGCATGAGTTTCCTACCGCTTATTCTGCTTCGGATGCGTTCTTTCATCATGCGATGACTGAATATGCTAAGGAAGATGGACGATTGAAGTATGCTGCTCCGTATTCGATTGGTGGTTACGAAGGAGTATTGGATAGTCACCCGCCGCTGCCGTATGAGCTTGCGGCTAGTTTTAGTGTTTTGACTGGGATGGAGACGCACGATACGTTGTTTATGCTTACGGTGTTCATTTACCTGTTTGCGGTGTTGGCTGCGTATTTGTTGTGGCGGAAGGGATCGGTTGCGGTTGCATTACTTGCATTGCCTTTTGCCCTGTTTATGTTGCAGAAAAGGTTGCTGCCGTTGATTTATTGGGGATACTGGTTGTTGGTTCCCGGGATAACGTACATGATAGCCTCTTTATGGTCTTTGACGATTTTTGATTCTAAGCACGGTCCTTGGATTATGGCTTTCTTGTTTTCTGCAATTGCTCTATCTCATCAGCCTGAGTTTGTGTATGCTGGTGGATTTTTTGGTTTGTTTCTCTTGTATCGATTTTATCGTGAGAGGAAGATTTCTCCTGCGATTTTGAAGAAGACGGGAGTATTTGTTTTGGTTATTGGTGCGTTGACCTTTTATTCTCTTCTTATTTTTTCTGCTACCTTTTTGCAGACTGAAGGATATCGGGGGGCATTTGACTTTGATGTTGCGCGTGGTGGATATCCTGCCTTTGATGTTCCGCAGATGGGGTGGATGGGAGTTGTTGCTTTAGTGGGTGTCGGCGTATTCTTTTTGATGCATAAGAAAAAGTTGCAGTTGACGGGCTATTCGTTCTTGTATTCATTCTTGCTTGGTTTTTTGATTTATCTTGGTTTAGGAAAGAGAGCGTATGCTCAGCGGTTGTTCTGGATTATTTATGCTGCCTTCTTTATTGGTTTGGCACTCTATTTTGTGTTGCAGTTTGTGAGTAAGAAGTATAGGACGTTGATTCCGTTTGTTGTTAGTATTGTGTTTATTTTGTTGTTTTCTCGCTCGCTTGGTGCCGATATCGGAAAGAATCAGGGAATTATGAATGAGTATGACTGGGATGGGTTGCAGTGGATAGCTGCTAATTTGCCTTCGGATGCGTGGGTGCATTATTTGTATTCTGATACATTGATACATAATGCGCCTTTGTACAATTCGGAACATCTTGCGTTTAAGGTGGGAACGAATAGTTACATTAAATTGATTCAGACCGGTACATTACAGCGTAACTTTTCATTTGGATTTACGGATGGATATATTGATAGGATTCATGATCGAGGTGTGTTTGACTTTTGTTACTTTGATCAGAATTTAAAGCCTAGGAACGAGTCTTTTGAGTGCGTTGATTCTTATATTCGCTCTGCGCGTGTTCCGTTGGCAGATGCACGGAAGGATCTTTGTGATATGGAGTATGTCTATATTACAAAACAGACTTCGCAGCCGGCTTTTGGTCAGTATAATAGCTTGGTTCGAGAGGTTTTGCTTTCGAATAATTGGACCAATGAGATTTATTCCAATCCTTTAGTTTCTCTCGTTCACAATACGCAGCCTGGGGTGGAGTGTCTCAATGTCTAAGTTAGTTGAAGAGGGTAAAATTATAGGTGCTTTGTTCTTGGTAGTTTTTATTGTTTTGAAGATTGTGTTTCATTCAACTTCGGTCTTTACGGTATTGAAGCTTACTCTTGGATTGTTTTGGTTGTTTTTCATTCCTGGTTACTTTT